>Ga0156017_1096_pt2 | contig 76475 bp, 78 predicted proteins | sample RifCSPlowO2_02_FD_107671 | JGI IMG/M metagenome (GOLD analysis project Ga0156017, IMG submission 107671) | Acidobacteria bacterium RIFCSPLOWO2_02_FULL_67_36
AGCGCGGGCGGAACGAAGCGAGCCAGGCGGGGTGCAGGGGTCCCCGCCGATATGAACGACGATTTGTTGCTCGTCGGGCGCGTTGCGCGCGCGCACGGAAATCGCGGACAGGTGATCGTCAATCCCGAAAGCGACTTTCCGGAGTCGCGGTTCAAGACGGGCAACGTGCTGCTGGTCGGGAGCGCCGCGGCGCCAGAGCCCAGGGAAATCCGCGAGGTCAGGTTCCACCAGGGGCGTCCGATTGTGCTCCTGAGCGGCGTCGAGTCGATGAACGACGCCGACGCGCTCGCCGGCGCCGAGCTCTGGATGAAGGCCGCCGCGCTCGGGCCGCTGCCGCGGGACACGTTCTACCGCCACGACCTGACCGGATGCGAGGTTGAGGACGCGGAGGGCCGGCGCATCGGCCGCGTGACCGGCGTCGAGGGCACGCTCGATCGCAGCTACCTGCTGGTCGCGAGTCCGGGCAACGGGGAAGTGATGATTCCGCTCGTCGGCGACTTCTGCCGGCGCGTCGACATCGCCGCGCGGCGGATCGTGGTGGAGTTGCCCGAAGGGTTGTTGGAGTTGAATGGGCGGGAGAAGGAATTGTGAGTTCTGAATTGTGAATTGAGAGGCAACCGGCCGGGCGCATCCAAAGGGACGGTTCTAGCACATGACAGGATGCCCGAGTCGTCCGGCCGGGTGATGCCAGCACAGGAGGGTGCTGAAACCGTCCGCGGGATGATTCGAGCACGATGCCGATAATTCACAACTCACAACTCGCAGTCTCCCGGTTCTTGCTGTGAAAATCGACATCGTCACGATCTTTCCGGGGATGGTCGGCGCGCCGCTCGCGGAAGGCATCGTGGGGCGGGCGATCGGCCGCGGTCTCGTGGACCTGCAGGTGCACGACCTGCGCGACTACACGACGGACCGGCACCGGGTGGTCGATGACATGCCGTTCGGCGGCGGGCCGGGGATGGTACTCAAGCCGGAGCCGCTGTTTCGCGCGGTGGACGAGATTCGCGCGCGGCGCGGCCAGCCGGACGCGATCGTGCTGACGTCCCCCGACGGGCGCCGTTTCACGCATCGCGACGCCGAGCGCCTGAGCGCGCTCGGGCACGTCGCGATCCTGTGCGGCCGGTACGAAGGGGTCGACGAGCGCGTTCGCCTGGCGCTGGCGACCGAGGCGTTGTCGATAGGCGACTACGTGGTGTCGGGGGGCGAGCTGCCCGCGCTGGTCATCGTCGACGCGATCGCGCGTCTGGTGCCCGGCGTCGTCGGCGACGACGAGTCGGTCGCGCGCGACACGTTCGCGCGAGGCTTGCTGGACTTTCCGCAGTACACGCGGCCGGCCGAGTTTCGCGGGATGAGAGTGCCCGACGTGCTCCTGTCCGGGCATCACCGGGAAATCGAGCGATGGCGCCGCCGCGAGGCGCTGGCGCGGACACTGGAGCGACGCCCGGACTTGCTGGAGCAGCTCCAGCTTGACGACGACGACAAAGCGCTGCTGCAGGAACTGCGGCGCGAGCGCGAACGGAGCGGAGCGAGCGGCGAAGGGCGAGCGTAGCGCAGTGAGCTAGGCGGGGTGCAGGGGTCCCTGCCGAAGGAGTAAAAGATGACTGCCGTAGAGACCGTCGAGCGTGCAAACATGGTCGAGCGCCCGGCGATCAAGCCCGGGGACACCGTTCGCGTTCACGTGAAGGTGCGTGAAGGCGACAAGGAGCGCATCCAGGTGTTCGAGGGCATGGTGATCGGGATGCACCGCGGCGGCGCGCGTGCGACCTTCACGGTCCGCAAGGTGTCGTTCGGGCAGGGGGTCGAGCGGATCTTCCCGTTGCACTCGCCGATCATCGACAAGATCGACGTGGTGCGCACCGCCCGTGTCCGCCGCGCGAAGCTGTACTTCCTGCGCGAACTCAAGGGCAAGGCCGCTCGTATGAAGGACGTCAGCCAGAAAAAGCAGACGGCCTAGGTTCGAGCCCGGCTCGATCGAGGGGGGACCCCAGATGGTCCGGATCCGTGCGTTTCGTACCATCGAGAATGCCATCCGACGGATGGGGTTCGTGTACGTCGCCGGGGTGGACGAAGTCGGCCGGGGATGCCTCGCCGGGCCCGTCGTCGCGGCCGCCGTCATCCTGCACCCCGATCGGTATATTCCGCACGTCGGCGACTCGAAGACCGTGCCCGCGCTCGAGCGGGCGCGGCTGTACGACCGGATCGTCGCGTCGGCGGTGTCGTGGGGCGCCGCCGCCGCCGACCCGCAGGAAATCGACACCATCAACATCCACCAGGCCTCGCTCCGTGCCATGCAGCGCGCCATTCTCAGGCTGGCGCCGCTGCCCGATTTCGTCCTCGTCGACGCGTTCCGCGTCCCCGATCTCCCGATGGCACAGCGCGCCGTCGTCCACGGCGACGCCCGCTGCACCGCCATCGCGGCCGCCTCGATCGTCGCGAAGGTCACCCGCGACCGGATGATGACCGAGCTGCACGGACGCGACCCTCGCTACGGTTTCGATCGCCACAAGGGATATGCGACGCGGGAGCATCTCGACGCGGTCGCGAAGTACGGCTACTCCGAGATGCACCGCCGCTCGTTCCGCCCTCCGACCCTGTTTGATAGGATGGGCGGGTAGGACCCTTGGCCTTCGATCGCGAAGACACGCTCAAGAAAGCAGAGAAACTGCTGCGGCAGGGACGCCTCGACGGCGCCATCGCCGAATACCTGCGCGTGGTCGAGGACCAGCCGCGCGACTGGAACACGGCGAACACGCTCGGCGATCTGTACGTCCGCGCCGGTCAGTCCGAAAAGGCCGTGGCGCAATACGCGCGCGTCGCGGAGCACCTTGTCAGCGACGGGTTCTATCCGAAGGCCGCGGCGCTCTACAAGAAGATCCTGAAGATTGCGCCCGACGACGAACCCGCGCAGCTCCAGTTGGCCGACCTGTCCGCGCGCCAGGGACTGCTCGCCGACGCGAAGTCGTATCTGACGACGGTCGGGAACCGCCGGCGGGCGCGCGGCGACGCGCGCGGGGCCGCCGAGATCGTCGTGCGGCTGGGCACCCTCGACCCGGCGGATTTCGACGCCCGGCTCGCGGCGGCGCGCGTCGTCGAGGAGTCGGGCGACACCGACGGGGCCGCATCGCGGTACCGGCAGCTCTACGACGACCTGCTGGAAAAGGGCAGGGAGCCCGAGGCGCTGAACGCGCTCGGCCACGCCGTGCGCCTGAACCCGGCGGATCGCGACGGCCGCGCGATTCTCGCCAGGGGCGCGCTCGCAGCCGGCGATATCGACACCGCGCGTCGCTATCTGGACCGCGACACGGCGGGCGACGATCCGACGCTGCTCGTCGCGCTCGTGGACATCGAATTGCGCTCGGACCATCTTGACGCCGCGCGCGAACTCCTGCCGAAGCTGCTCGCCATCAACCGCGATCTCCGCCACGATATCGTCGAGCTCGGCTGGGCGCTCGGCGAGAGCAATCCGTCCGCGGCCTTCGTGTGCGTGGACGCCGCGGTGGACTCATCGCTGGCGGTGCCCGACTTCGACGACGCGGCGGGGATCCTCCAGGAGTTCGCGACCCGGCTGCCCGGACAGATCCCGGCGCTGCTGAAACTCGTCGAAGTATGTGTGGACGGCGGGCTCGAAGCGACGATGTACGAGGCGCAGGCGCAGCTTGCCGACGCGTACTTGTCGGCCGGCCAGGCGGCGGAGGCGCGGGTCATCGCCGAGGACCTGGTGGCCCGCGAGCCGTGGGAGCAGGCACACATCGAGCGGTTCCGGAGGGCGCTCGTGATGTTGCGCGTTCCCGAGCCCGACTCGGTGATTGCCGAGCGTCTGAGCGGACATTCGCCGTTCATGGCCACCGATCCGTTCTCCGACGCGATGCCTCCGGACACGCAGTTGTTCGAGACCGCGCCGCCCGAGCCGGAGATCGCCGAGCCTGAGCCTGAGGCGGCGCCTCCCCAATCATTCGAGGCGCCGCCGCTCCACGAGGAGATGCATGAGCCGGTGGAAGCACTGCCCACTCGCCCGCGCGGCGCAATGGAAATCGATCTGACGAGCGCGCTGGGCGAGCTGGAAGGCGCGTCGGCCACGCCGGTGCCGGCGCCACCGGCCCCTCGTGGAAACCTGGACGAGGTGTTCCGGGATTTCCGCAACGAAGTCTCGCGCCAGGGAGGCGCCGACCGCTCGGCGCAGCATCTCACGCTCGGCCGCACGTACCTCGAGATGGGGATGTTCGACGAAGCGGTGAAGTCGTTGAAGACGGCCGCGCGATCGCCGCGCCAGCGCTTCGAGGCGGGCGTGCTGCTGGGACGCCTCTACCAGGAACGCGGCGACATGACGCACGCGATTGAATGGCTGGAACGCGCCGCGGAAGTGCCGGCTCCCGACGCCGAAGAGGGCCGCGCGCTGTTGTACGACCTGGGCTGCATGCTCGAGACGGTCGGGGAGTGTGCGCGCGCGCTGGCGGTGTTTCTCGAGCTGCAGGCCGACGCCGGGGAGTACCGCGATGTCGCCGCCCGCGCCGATCGTCTGGCGCGCGTGCAGACCGGGGGCTGATCATCACAGTGATCACCCGTCTGCTGCTCGCGGCGTACTTCCTGGAGGCCGGTCTCGTGCTGATAGTCGCGCCGTGGTCCTCCTTCTGGGAGCACAATTTCTTCCTGACGCGCCTGCCCGGCCTGGCGCGCATCCTCTCCAGCCCGTTCGTGCGCGGGGGCATCTCGGGGATCGGCGCCATCACCGCGCTGGCGGGCCTCGCCGAGCTGGGCGGCCTGTTCGCGTCGCGCGGCGCGAAGGCCAGGCGCTGAGGTCGTGTCGCCTCTGTGCCGGCCGGTCATCTGCCTGGTCACCGGCCGCTCATCGGACATGGCGGCCACCATCGCCCTCGTCACCACCGCAGTCAAGGCCGGCATCGATCTCGTGCAGATTCGCGAGCGGGACCTGGACGACCGATCGCGTCTGGCGCTGACACGAGCGGCCGTGGACGCGGCACGCGGGAGCCGCGCGCGCATCCTCGTGAACGAGCGTCTCGACATCGCGTTGGCCGCCGGCGCGGACGGCGTCCACCTTCGCGGCGATTCGGTCGCGGCGTCCAGCGTGCGCCGCCATGGTCCGCCCGGCTTCATCATCGGCCGATCGGTTCACTCTCGCGACGAAGCCGTGGCGGCGGAGCGCGAGGGCGGATGCGATTACCTGATCTTCGGCACCGTCTTTTCCACCACGAGCAAGCCCGAAGGGCACCCGTCGCTCGGTACGGGCGCCCTGAAAGAGGTCTGCGCCCGCGTCCGGCTGCCGGTGCTCGCAATCGGCGGCATCTCCGTGGACCGCGCGCCTGACGTCGCCGCGGCGGGCGCGGCGGGGATCGCTGCCATCTCGCTGTTTACCGCGGCGGAAGGCGTGAGGTCGACGATCGAGGCACTGCGCCGCGCGTTTGACACTCAATGATGAGGTTGTCTAAAGTGCACGAGTCGATAGTCGATAGTCGATAGTCAAAGTCACAGTCAAAGTCACAGTCAAAGCCCGAGTCAAAGTCCGAGTCAAAGTCCAAGTCACATGCCCATGGCTGATTTCGGGAGCAAGCTGCGCGAGGCGCGCGAGCGCCGCGGCATCTCGCTGCGGCAGATTGCCGACAGCACCAAGATCGCGGCGTCCGCTCTCGAAGCGCTCGAGCGCAACGATGTCTCCAAGCTGCCAGGCGGCATCTTCAGCCGGGCGTTCGTGCGGTCGTACGCGACGGCCGTCGGCCTCGATCCGGAGCTGATGGTCAAAGAATTCCTCGAGCGGTTCCAGGCGGAACCCGCGGCCGCCGTGCCGAAACCGGCGGCGATTACCGAGGAGGAGAGCAACTTCGAGAGCCAGCAGCGCATGGCGGCCGTCGTGCTGACGATCGTGCTGATCAGCCTTCCCATCGCTGCCGCCATCCTGTATTTTTCCTTGCGCGCACGCCGGGTCGAGGGCATTCCGGCCGCGGCGCCCGTGATCCAGGAGGGCGCCCGCGCGACGGTTCCGCCGGCGCCGGCGCCCGAGCCGGTGGTCTCGGTCCCCGCGAGTGCTGCCGCCACCGGGGCTTCGGACTCCGCGACCTCGCCTCAGGTGATGATCGTGGAGCTGCACCCGACGGGTGTGTGCTGGATCAGCGTCACGGTGGACGGGGCGCGCGTGCTCGCCCGCGTCATGCAGCCGGGCGAGAAGACGACACTCCGGGTGAGCCAGGCCGCGGTGATCGAGGTCGGCGACGCCGGCGCGTTCGCGTTCTCCATCGACGGCAAGCCCGCCCGGCCGCTGGGCGGGTCCGGCGAGGTGAAGACGGTCCGTATCACCCGGGAAACCGCCGGCCAGTTCCTTCGATGATGCGGCCGGAACGGAGCGAGAGCGAGTGGAGGCGCCAGGCGGGGTGCAGGGGGCCCCGCCGATACAAAAATGGACTGCGGCTTCCGGTCGCCCCTGATTGACTTCTTCCGGCGGGGAGAGGTGGCGCGCGACGTGCGGCTGCTGGCCGCGCAGGGCGCGCTCGCGCCGCGCGCGCACGAGCAGCTCGCGCTGCTCATCCTGCTCTCCGACGATCCCGATCCGCTGATTGCCGTGAGCGCGTCGGCCACGCTCGACTCGCTGCCCGTCGAGCCGCTCCGGGCCTTCCTGGCGCGCTCGGACGTGCCGGCCGAGATGCGCGCCTTCTTCGCGGCGCGTGGCGTGACGGCCAGCGCGACGCCGGCGGGCGATGCCGACCTGCCGCTCGTGGACGCCGATCAGGCGCCGGAACCGGAGGAGGAAGACGACGGCAAGGCGGATCCGCAAATCCTCTCGTCGCTGCCGATCATCGAGCGGATGAAGCTCGCCATGAAGGGCACGCGCGCGCAGCGCGCGCAACTCATCCGGGATTCGAACAAGCTGGTGGCCGCCGCGGTGCTGAGCAGTCCGAAGCTCACCGAGGTCGAGGTCGAGTCGTTCGCGCGGATGGCCAACGTATCGGAGGAGACCCTCCGGACGATTGCGACCAACCGCTCGTGGGTGAAGAACTACGGGGTCGTCGCGGGGCTCACGAAGAACCCGAAGACGCCGGTCGCGCTCGCGATGAGATTCCTGCAGCGGCTCAACGAACGCGATCTGAAGACACTGTCCATCGACCGGAACGTGCCCGAACCGGTGCGCATCGCCGCCCGGAAGTACATCCTGAAGCAGCTCTGACGATCATTCGGACCCGCGGCGAGGCCCCTTGCCGCGCTTGAACTCCTTCCGCATCTCCGCCAGCCCCTCCATGTACACCGTGGCGCGGGGGCGCTCGTCCTGTGGCATCGCCTTCAGAAGATCGACGGCCGTGTCGAAATCGCGATCGATGGTCGCGCGGCTCGTCTTGTAGTAGAGGGCCTTGATGCGTGCAAGCAGATCGGCGGGCGAGGGCGTGCCGTTCATGATCGCTTCCTGTTGCGGCGCAGGCCCGCGAGGAGTTCATCCACCGGGCGCGTGTTGAGGACGTCGCCCGGCTCGAGCCAGGCTCGCCGCGCCACGCCGGTCCCCCAGCGGATCGCGTCGAGCGCCGCCGGCGAGTGCGCATCGGAGTCAATCACCAGCCTGGCCCCGAGATCCTTCGCGAGCCTCGCGTGGTGGTCGTCGAGGTCCAGCCGATCGATCTGGCTGTTGATCTCGAGCGCGACCCCCGCGGCCGCCGCGGCGGTGAACACGCGTGTGACGTCGAACCGATAGCCGTCACGTTTCAGGAGAAGACGGCCGGTCGGATGCGCGAGGACGTCGACCCAGGGACAGGCAATCGCCCGCAGCAGCCGGTCCGTCATCTGCGCCTCGTCCTGGCTGAACGCCGAGTGGACGGAGGCAACCACGATATCGAGCTCGGCGAGACAGTCCTCCGACAGGTCCATCGACCCGTCGGGCCGGATGTCGCACTCGATGCCCGCCAGGACGCGAAACCCCTCGAGCCGGCCGTTCAAGGCGCGCACGCGACGGGCATGGTCGAGCGCGCCCTGTTCGTCGAGGCCGTTGGCCATCGCCAGGGCCTTGCTGTGGTCCGTGACGGCGATGTACTCCAGCCCCGCGCTTCGGGCGGCGAGCGCCATCGCCTCCGCGTCGGCGTGGCCATCGGTCGCGGTCGTGTGCATGTGCAGGTCGCCGCGGAGGTCCGGCGCCTGGACGAGGCGCGGGAGCCGGCCCGCCTCCGCCGCCGCAATCTCGCCGCGGTTCTCGCGCAATTCCGGCGGAACCAGCGCCAGGCCCAGCGCCTCGTAGATCTCTTCTTCCGTGGCGCCGCCGATCTTCGCGTCGTCCGCCAAGCGGTACAGGCCGTACTCGTTCAGCTTCAGGCCGCGCTGGAGCGCGCGGTCGCGGAGCGCGATGTTGTGCGCCTTGGACCCTGTGAAGTACTGCTTGGCGGCGCCGGCGCTCTCCCGGGGGACCAGCCGGAGGTCCGCCTGAAAGCCGCCGCGGATGAGGACGCTCGATTTCGTTTCGCCACGCGCGAGGACGCGCTCCACGAGGCGATAGCCGATGAACGTCTGCATCAAGGCCGCGGGTCCGCCCGCCGCGAGGATGTCGAGGTCGCCGCAGGTGTCGCATCCGCGCCGCAGGCTGCCGACCATCGAGATGTCCGCATCGGGCGCGGCGGCGCGGAGTTCGGCGACGAGCGCCGCCGCCTCATCGTACGCTTCGGCGACAAGACGACGGCCCGTGAACCGCCGACGTTCTTCGAGCGCTTTGAGAATGAGCGCTTCTTTCTTCGCGCCCATCCCCTTGAGGGAGCGGATGCGGCCCTCGCGCGCGGCGCGCTCCAGATCGTCGAGCGACCGGATATCGAGCCCGCGGTAGAGCAGGGCGACGGTCTTCGGTCCCACTCCCTGGAGGTGCAGCAGATCGAGGATCGTGGGAGGAAACTCCTGCAACAGGTCCTGGTAAAAGCGGCAGGCACCGGTCTCGACCAGTTCTCCGAGCTTGGCCGCGAGGTCCTTGCCGATGCCGGGGATCTCGAGGCGCTCGGCCGGCGTCAGGCTCGCGGCCGGACCGGCCAGATGGCCGATCGTGTCCGCGGCGCTGCGGTACGCGCGCACCTTGAATGGGTTCTCGTTCTTGATCTCGAGAAGATCGCCGATATCGGCGAACACGCGCGCGATGGCGAGGTTATCCACCCGTGAGCGTCAGGCCCTGCCGTTCGATGTGGAAGTCGAGCACCCGCGCGCCGGAGTCGGCGAGCGCCCGGCGGATCGCCGGCACGTCCGCCGGATCGCCGAGGCAGAAGAGACAGCCGCCGCCCCCCGCGCCGCACACCTTTCCGCCAATCGCGCCGGCGCGCTCCGCCGCCGACAGCATCGCGTCGATTTCGGGAGTGGTCACGCCGGGCGCGAGTGTCTTCCGGTTGGTCCATTCGCTGGCGATCTGGCGGCCCACCTCCGGCCAGTCCCGCCGCTCCAGCGCGTGACGCATGGCCGCGGCAATGTCGCGGATACGGCCGAACGCCTCCTGCACGGCGCGGTCACCGTCGATGTGCCGCTTGGTCACTTCCCAGTTGTTGATCCCGGAATTGCGCGAGGCGTTCGTGTAGGCCAGGACGAGCCGCTGCTCGAGCTCCGCCGCCTCCACCGGCAGCGCGACGCGGCGCACGCCGTCGACGCGCAGCTCCACGGCCGAAATACCGCCGTAGAGCGCGGGACGGTAATCCTGCACCCCGGTCGGCACGTCGATCGCCTGCGCCTCCACGTTCATGGCGATCTGCATGAGTCCGTCGTCGGATTGGGGTACGCCCGCCCACTTCGCCAGCGCGCCGCAGACCGCGATATTCAGCGCCGACGACCCGGCGATGCCGGCGCCGACCGGCGACTCGCACCGGGTGCGCAGATCGATTCCCTCGCCCTGGAAGTAATGGAGAAGCCGCCCCAGCAGCTTCAGGTCGTGGTTGTCGCGCAACTCCGACCAGTGCGCCACCTCGACGCGGGTCCCCGTGTCCTCCGACTCGATCACCAGGCGGCGATCGGTGCGCGTCGTGAGCGAACAGCGGGCCCGGAGGCTGATGGCGGCGTTCAACGTCTGCGCGCCATCGTGGAAGAGGTATAAGGGCCAGATGTCGAGCGTGCCGCCCGCGAGGTCGATTCTTGTGGGGGCCGACGCCTCGATCTTCACGTGGGCCATTATATTCGTTCGTTGCTCGTTGCTCGTTGCGCTCGACGAGTCACGAGCCACGAGCCACGAGCCACGGCGCCGCGAGCGGCGAGTGCGAGCTGCGAGCCGCGAGCTGCGTATAATGTGTCGATGTCTTTGAGGGATCTGCGCCGCCATGCGGGGCAGCTCGCGCTCGTCGGGTTCGACGGCCATTCGATCCCGGCCGAGGTGAAGAGCCTGGCGCGCGAGTTCGACCTGGGCGGCATCATTCTGTTCGCGCGCAACGTGGAAAGCGCGGAGCAGGTCGCCGAGCTCGCGCGGGAAGCGCAGACGCTCGCCCGGGAGATCCCGCTCTGGGTCAGTGTCGATCAGGAAGGCGGGCGCGTCGCGCGCCTGAAATCGCCGTTCACCGTGTGGCCTCCGATGATTACCCTCGGGCGCAGCGGCGAGGTCGCGCTGGCCGAGCGGTTCGCCAGGGCGCTCGCGACCGAGCTGAAGGCCGTGGGGATCTCGCTCGACTACACCCCCGTGCTCGACATTCACACCAATCCCAGGAACCCGGTCATCGGCGATCGCGCGCTGGCTGAGACCGCCGAGGACGTGGCGCGCCTCGGGTCCGCGATCGTGCGGACGCTCCAGGCGGAGGGGATTGCCGCGTGCGGCAAGCACTTCCCGGGGCACGGCGACACGAGCACCGATTCCCATCACGAGCTGCCGGTTGTCGATCATCCGCCGGACCGGCTGGACGCGGTGGAGCTCGTGCCGTTCAAGGCCGCGATCGACGCGGGAGTGGCGTCGATCATGACCGCGCACATCCTGGTCCCGGCGCTGGACGACGAGCGGCCCGCCACGTTGTCGCCGGCGATCGTGGAGGGCCTCCTCAAACGCACGCTCGGTTACCAGGGCCTCGTCCTCAGCGACGATCTGGAGATGCGCGCGATTGCGGGACGGTACGGGATGGAGGAGGCAATGGTCGCCGCGATTGCCGCCGGATGCGACGCCGTGCTGATGTGCGGAACCGACCACGCGCAGCAGGCGGCCGCCCTCGAAGCCGTGATTCACGCGGTCGAGCAGGAGGCCCTTCCGTTCAAGCGCGTCGAGGACGCGTTGACGCGCCATCGCCGCGTCAAGGAGCGCTTCCTTCGGCCGCCGCGGCCGCGCCCGCTGACCGGCGGCGCCCTGCGCATGCTGCTCGGACGCGACGAGCATCAGGCCGTCGCCGCGGAAATGGCGAGGTTCGCGTAGCGCCCATGCGCAAGCCGCGCGCGCTCAGGTTCGGAGACCGCGTCGCGATCGTGGCGCCGGCGAGCCCGTTCGCCCGTGACGAGTTCGATGCCGGTGTCGCGGAACTGCGCGCGCTGGGATTCGAGCCGGTCTGGGACGAGAGCGTCTTCGCCCGCGACCGCTACCTGGCGGGGGCCGCCGAAGCCCGCGCCGAGGCGTTCCGGCGCGCATGGGCGGACCCGGCCGTCGCGGCGCTCGTGGCGGCGCGAGGCGGTTACGGCAGCGTGCAGTTGCTGCCGCTGCTGGATCGCGAGCCGATTCTCGAGGCCCCGAAGGCGTTCATCGGGTACAGCGATACCACGTCGCTCCTCTCCTGGCTGACGCTGTCGTGCGGCATCACGTCCTTTCACGGGCCCATGCTCGAGCGCCGGTTCTCCCGCGGCGACGCCGGGTACGATCGCGACAGTTTCCTGCGCTGCCTCTGTCGCGCCGAGCCGGCCGGGCCGATTGCGCACCCGCACCTCGTCGCGCTGCGCGCGGGAGAAGCGACGGGCATGCTCGTCGGTGGCACGTTGAGCATCATCGTGGCATCGCTCGGTACGCCGTACGCGTTCGATCCGCCTCGCGGCTGCGTGCTGTTTCTCGAGGACGTGGACGAACGCCCGTACCGCGTCGATCGCATGCTGACGCAGCTGCGGTTGAGCGGGATTCTCGGGCGGGCCTCCGCGCTTGTCTTTGGCGAGCTGAAGGGCTGCGACGAGCCTGGCGGCGACCCGGCGATCCGTGACGTCGTCGTGTCCCTGACGCGCGATTTTCCCGGGCCGGTGCTCTTCGGACTGCCGTCGGGTCATACCGGCGGCGCCATCGTGACGCTGCCGCTCGGCGTTCGCGCGCGCGTGCTGACTGGCGGCGCGCCGGCGTTGATCATCGAAGAGGCTGCGGTTTGCTGATATGAAACGCATCCACCTGATCGGCATCTGCGGCACCGCCATGGCGACGCTCGCGGCCATGCTCAAGAGCAAGGGGCATGACGTGCGGGGCTCGGACCACAACGTCTACCCGCCGATGAGCGACTTCCTGCGCCAGCAGGACATCACGATCCTCGAGGGCTACAGCCCGGATCACATCACGGCGGATCTGGATCTCGTCGTCGTCGGCAACGCGATCTCCCGCCGCAACACCGAGCTCGAGGAAGTGCTCGACCGCAAGATCCGATACTGCTCGCTGCCCGAGGCGGTGCGCGATCATTTTCTCTGGGCCGCCCGCTCGGTCGTCATCACCGGCACGCACGGCAAGACGACCACGACGTCGCTGGCGGGCTGGCTGCTGGCGCATGGCGGCGCCGATCCGAGCGTCCTCATCGGCGGCATCGCGGAGAACTTCGAAGGCAGCTATCGCATCGGGGGCGGGCGCGACTTCGTGATCGAGGGAGACGAGTACGACAGCGCGTTCTTCGACAAGACCGCGAAGTTCCTGAAGTACCTGCCCGATATCGCCGTGGTCGGCAACATCGAGTTCGATCATGCCGACATCTATGCGGATCTCGACGAGATCCGCCTGGCCTTCCGGCGGTTCGTCAATCTCATCCCGCGGCGCGGGCTGCTGCTCCTCGGCGCCGACAACGCCGACGCGCTCGCGCTCAAGGACAAGGCGCTCTGCCGTGTCGAGACGTTCGGCCTGTCGAACGACGCCGAATGGCAGGCCCACGACATCACGATCGCGAGCGCCTCGACCACGTTCAGCGTGCGCCGCGGCGGGACGCCGGTCGGCACCTTCGAGGTGCCGCTGCTGGGCTCCTACAACGTACGCAACGCGCTGGCAGCCATCGCCGTCGGCGCGGCCGTCGGCCTCGCAACCGATACGATGGCCGAGGGCCTGCGGAAATTCCGTGGCGTCCGCCGCCGTCTCCAGCACCGCGGCACCGCCGCGGGCGTCGCGGTGTACGACGACTTCGCGCACCATCCGACCGCCATCGGCGAAACGCTCGACGGAGTCCGTTCGGCCTTCCCGGACCGGCGCATCTGGGCGATCTTCGAGCCGCGCTCCGCGACCGCCTGCCGCCGCATCTTCCAGTCGGAATTCGCTCGCGCCCTGTCGAAGGCGGACCGTGTCGTCGTGCCGGCGGTGTTCCGCTCGACGCTGCCGGAGGCAGAGCGCCTCTCGCCCGAGGCGCTCATCACCGATCTGCAGAGCAACGGCGTCGAGGCGCGATACATTCCCCAGGTCGACGACATCGTGACGACGGTCGCGCGGGAAGCCCGCGACGGCGACCTCGTCATCGTGATGTCGAACGGCGGGTTCGACGACATTCACCGGAAGCTCCTCGCCGCGCTCGAGGCGCGCGCCTCCCGCCGCTAGACTGCCGATGGAGGATCCGCGGATCGTCCCGGCTGGTGACGCGGCGCTCCTCGTCGAGTTCCCCGCGCGAATCGATCCGGCAACGAGCGCGCGCGTGATTGCGCTCGCGGAGGCGGTTCGCGCACGCTCGGGCGCGAAGGTCCGCGACCTCGTGGTCGGGTACTGCTCGCTCACGGTGTACTTCGACCCACTGACGCTCGATGCCGGCTGGCTCGCGTCCGAGCTGCGCGCGCTCACGGCGAACGTGCCTGCCTCGCTGTCTGCTGACGGCGCGTTGATCGATGTCCCGGTGTGTTACGGCGGAGAGTTCGGGCCCGATCTTGGCGAGGTCGCCGCGCGCGCCGCGTGTTCGGAGGAAGAGGTCGTCGCCCTGCACAGCGGCCGGACCTATCGTGTCTACGTCGTCGGCTTCGTGCCTGGCTTTCCATACATGGCGGCCCTGGATCCGCGCCTTGCCGTTCCGCGCCGGGCCACCCCTCGCACGAAGGTCCCCGCGGGTTCGGTGGCGATTGCCGCCGGCCAGACAGGCATCTACCCGATGGAAACGCCGGGCGGATGGCACCTGCTCGGACGCACGCCGCTGCGTCCCTACGACGCCGCGCGACGCGAACCGTTCCTCTTCAGGCCCGGAGACCGGGTGCGGTTCCAGCCAATCGATCGGGCACAGTTCGAAAAAGTGGCGGGGGCCCAATGAGGCACCTCTCCATCGTGCGGCCGGGCATGCTGACGACGATTCAGGATCGCGGGCGCTGGGGACGCCAGGCGAGCGGCGTGCCGGTTGCCGGTCCGATGGACGTCTATTCCCACCGGCTGGCGAACCGCCTCGTGGGGAACGACGACGACGCGGCAGCGCTCGAAATCACGATCATCGGCCCTGAGCTGGAAGCGGAAGACGACATGGTGTGCGCCATCGCGGGCGCTGAGTTCGCCGTCGCGGTCGACGGCGTTCCCGCGCCTCTATCCCGGCCCTTCACCCTTGCTTCAGGCGCCCGGCTTCGCTTCGGCGAGCGCCTGGCCGGCGCGCGGGCGTCGCTGGCGGTTGCCGGCGGGATTGCCGTGGAACCGGTGTTCGGCAGCCGCGCCACGAGCGTCATCAGCCATATGGGACCGCTCGGAGGCCGGCCGCTGGTTGCCGGAGATCGCCTGCCAATCGGTTCGACGACACCCGGAGGGCTGCCCGCCGGCACTCCGCTGCCGTTGCCCCGGGGCGGCGCAACAGTGCGCGTCATCCTGGGACCGCACGACCACTGGTTCACTCCTGAAGCGGTCCGCACCTTGCTGGAGACACGCTTCGTGGTCACGCCGCAGTCGAACCGGATGGGCTACCGGCTGGAAGGCGCGCCGCTCAGCCATTCGGCGGGATCCGACATTCTCTCGGATGCGACCCCGATTGGCTCGCTGCAGGTCCCCGGCTCCGGCCAGGCCATTCTCCTGATGGCGGATCGACAGACGACCGGCGGGTATCCGAAGATTGCGACCGTCGTGACCGCGGATCTTCCGATCGCCGGCCAGCTTGCCCCGGGTGACTGGATTGCATTCATGGCGTGCACTCCGGCCGACGCGCTCGAGGCGCTCCACGCGCAGGAAGCGCGGCTGGCGGGGACGCGATGACCGATTTCACCGCGCGGCTGCGGCAGGCATTCGGCGACGAGCGCGTGCGCCGCGATGTTCCTCTCGCGCCCTTCACGACATTCAAGCTCGGCGGCCCGGCCGACTGGCTGCTCGAGGTTCGCGGAGCCGAGGAGCTGCACCGCGCTCTCGAACTCGCCGTCGAGGCGCACGTGCCGGTCACGGTCCTCGGCGGCGGCTCGAACGTCCTCGTCGCCGACGCCGGTGTGCGCGGCCTCGTCATACGCATGCGCGGCCGGACCGTGCAGCTCGCCACGCCGACCCTGGTGCGCGCCGATGCCGGGCTCGCGATCAACGGGCTCGTGCGGTGGACGATCTTGCACGGCCTTGCCGGCCTCGAAGCGTGGGCGGGGACGCCGGGAACCGTCGGCGGCGCGGTCTTCGGCAACGCGCATTTCCGCGGACGCCTCATCAGCGAGCTTGTCGAAGCCGTCCGGCTGTTCACGCCGTCCGGCGAGTTGATGGAGGTGCCCGCCATCGAGATGGGATTCGACTACGATTACAGCCGTCTTCAACAGACCCGTGAAATCGCCGTCTCCGCGGATTTCCGGGTGTCTTCCGGCGAGCCCGCGGCGCTGCGGGAAATCGCGCGCGAATCGCTGGCGTTCCGCAAGCGCACGCAGCCGCTCGAGTCCGCGAGCGCCGGCTGCGTGTTCCAGAATCCCGATCCCGCCCGGGACCGCGTGCCCGAAGGCATTCCTCCGTCGGCCGGCGCCCTCGTGGATCGCGCGGGCCTGAAGGACGCCCGGGAAGGGGGCGCGCGCGTCTCGCCCGCGCACGCCAACTTCATCGTGAACGACGGCGGCGCGTCGGCGCGCGACATCCGCGCGCTGATCGACCGCTGCAAGCGGACGGTGAAAGAGCGCTTCGGCGTCGAGCTGCGCGAGGAGATCGTCTCACTCGGATTCGGGGGCGAGAGCAGGAACACATGGTGACCCTCAGGATAGAAGGCGGCCGTCCGCTGGCCGGCCGCGTCGCCGTCGAAGGGAACAAGAACTCCGCGCTGCCGCTGCTGGCCGCGTGCCTGCTGACGGATCAGGAATGCGTGCTCACGAACATGCCGCGCATCCGCGATGTCGACGTGCTCATCGAGCTGCTCGTCGGCCTCGGCGCCGAAGTCGAGCGGCCGGATCCGGCCACGGTGCGCATCCGGTGCCGCTCCGTGACGAGCGACGAGCCGGATCCGGCGCTCGTCGGGCGGCTTCGCGGATCGGTGCTGCTGCTCGGCCCCCTGCTCGCGCGCCGCGGCGCCGCGCGGCTGGCGCAGCCCGGCGGCGACTTCCCCGCGCGCCGTACGATCACGACGCACCTCCAGGCGCTCGCGGCGATGGGAGCGGTGGCCGTCGCGGTCGAAGGGCCGGGCTACGGGCTCGCGGCGCCGGACGGCTTGACCGGCGCGTCGATGTACCTCGACGAGGCGTCGGTCACGGGAACGGAAACGGCGCTGCTCGCCGCGGCGGCGGCGAAAGGGCGCAGCCAGATCCGTCACGCCGCGATGGAGCCGCACGTCGTCGACCTGTGCCGGTTCCTGCGGGCGATGGGTGTGTCGATCACGGGGGAGGGGACCCCGACGATCTGCCTCGAGGCGCCGGCGAGATTCGGCGGCGCCACCCATCGACTCGACGGCGACTACATCGAGGCCGGGAGCTGGGGAGTCGTCGCCGCGATCACCGGAGGGGAAATCGAAGTGACCGGCGCACGGTCCGAGGCTCTCGAAGTCGTGGCGGCGCCCCTTCGCCTGATGGGGCTGTCGTGCAGCCACGATGACGATCGACTGGTCGTGAGACCGTCCTGGCTGAAGGCGACGCGGCGGATCACAACGGGACTCTGGCCGGGATTCCCGAGCGACATGGTCAGCCTGGTGACGGTGCTCGCGACGCAGGCGGACGGCCGCACCCTCGTGCACGACTGGCTGTACGAGCTGCGGCTCTTCGCGCTGGAACAATTGAGCGCCATGCGTGCCGATCTGTTCCTCTGCGATCCGCACCGCATCATCGTCAGCGGCCCGACGAAATTGAGGGGACGTCATCTGGACAGCCGCGACCTGCGCTCGGGGATGGCGCTGATTGCCGCGGCGCTCGCGGCGGAAGGGGAGAGCCGGGTGAGGCCGCTCGAGATCGTGGAGCGCGGCTACGCGTCGCTCGTCGAGCGCCTCACCTCGCTCGGCGCCGTCGTCGAGCGCCTGTCCTAGTGGGGACGGGGCGCCTGCGAGGTCAAGAGCCGCCGCCGCCGGGCTTCTTCACGGGCGGCTTCTCTCCCGGCTTCAACGGCGCGGCCGTTCCCGGCGGCTGCAACGGCTGGGGGAACTTCGGAAGCGCGGGCCCCTTCGGTTCCATCTGCCCCGCGGGCGGGGCGCCAGCCTCATCACGATCTCGTGGCGGAAGCTGAATGCCGGGAAGCTCCCCGGCCGTGGTACCCCCGTCGCGCCCGAGCCGGAACGGCCGCAGGTCTCCCTCCGATAGATCCAGCACGCGGACGATGTGCGGGGTCAGGGTGAGGATGATGTCGGTCTGCTGCGCTTCCTTGCGATGATTCGCGAACAGCCGCCCGACGAGCGGCAGATCGCTCAGTCCCGGTACTCCCGAGAGCACCGTGCGCTCGTCGTCGCGGATCAGTCCCGCGAGCATGTTCGTTTCACCGTCCCGCAGGCGGATCGTCGTCGTGATCTCGCGGTTGCCGAAGGTCGGCAGGCCGCCGAATCCCGTACCGGAGATGCTGCTCACCGACAGCTTCAACGCCAGCGAGACCTCGTCGTCGTGATGGGTGCGGGGGGTGATGTCGATGTTCACCCCGATATTCTGGTACTCGTACGACGTGATCGGCTGCTGGTTGATGCCGCCGGTGGCGATGGGGGCGAACGTGGTGATCGGCACGGGCACCCGCTCACCGAACCGCGCCTGTGCGGCGATGCCCTCCGACGCGCGTATGTGCGGATTGGCGAGCGTCCGTGTGTTCGCGTCGTTCTTGAGGAGCCGGTAGTAGATGCCCGGCACGCCCGACATGAACACGTCGGCCTGTGTCAGGTTGCGGACGTTCTGCAGCGTCAGGTTGTCGCGGTTGACGTCGGCCGATCCCGAGATGCCCTCGGAACCGGGCGAGGCGATCTGGAGGCCGTACTCGCGCAGCCGCGTGCGATCGACCTCGAGCAGCTCGACGTCGATGACGACTTCCGGCCGCGCCTTGTCGATGGCCGCGATGAGGCGGCCGGCGGCCGCGATCCGCTCGGGCGTGTCTTTCAACGAGATCGCGTTGGTCGCGGTGATGGGCGAGATCTGGCGGACGTCCACGACGATGCGAAGGAGATCGATGACCTCCTTGACGTCGGCATTACTGAGGTAGAAGACCTGGACGACCGACTCCTCGTACTCGCGGCGCTTGGGCGGCGTGTCGGGGACGATGGTGATCGTCCTGGGAGCCGTCACCCGATAGAACGTGCGGGTCGCGGTGGTGAGCGAGGTGAGCGCCTCGGGCAGCGTGACGTTGCGCAGGTCGACGCTCAGCGGCGCGTCGCGGAACCCGGAGTCGAAGACGAGATTCAGGCCGGCGAATCGCGCCACGGCGGTGAAGATCGCGCGCGCGCCCGCATTGCTGAACACGAGCGAATCCGGGAGCGTGGCGCCCTCCGGCAGGTCGAGTCCCGCCGGGGGAAGGTCGCGCGCCTTCTGGATGAGCGTCTGAAGCTCGGTCTTGCCTTCGCGCGACACGGCCAGCTTGGTCCGGACCTTCTGGCGCGCATCCTTCAGCGCCGCCTCGACATCCGAGTCGGTCGGGTTCAGTTCCGCGGCGAGCTGATACTCGGCGAGCGCGTCTTCGTGCCGCTCGGCCGCCGACAGCCGCCGGCCGCGGAAGAAATGGTCCTGCGAGGCGCGCAGCCGCGCCCGATCGAGGGCCAGGCGCGCGTCGCGATCGTCGGGGTGGAGGCGGACGACCTTCGTGTATTCCACGACGGCGCGGTCGTAGTCCTGAGATCGCTCCGCCCGGCGCCCCGCCCCGAGCGCGCCTCCCGCGGCGCAGCCGCAGAGCAGCAGGGCGGCGGCCGCCGGCACCCACGGGAGCGCGAGGCGCCGCAACCTAGCGAGACGGTGAGCCACTGGTGATGACATCGGCACCGCGAGGGATCTTGAACGCGAAGATCTTATCGGCCAACCCGACGTTTTCCTTGAAGTTCGAGAAGACGAAGGTCGATCGCCCGCCCTGCTTGTCGGCCGCGGTCAGCTCCCGGAACTGGAGGGACGCGCGGTCCACGACCAACTGGAGCCAATCGTAGTCCCGTTCAGGCAGGCGTGGCTCCAGCCGCAGGGCATAGGTCGTATCGATACCGCCCTGCGCGTATGTCACGGTGAAATCGCGCGTCAGGTTGCCCTTGCCGACCAGGAAGAGAACGGCGGTCGTGGCCTGGTCCTCGGGCGGCACCGGACTGACGATCACCTGATTGTCGGCCGGCACGTACGAGTAGATCCGGAGGCCGTCCGACACGAAGAGCTTGGTGTCGGGAGACTTGTAGTCCCATCGCATCTTTCCGGGCTTCTTCACCCGCACCGTGCCGCGCTCGCTGAGCTTCTTGTGGAGCATGCCCGACTCGTAGTTGTGCACGAAATCCGCGGTGAAGTCGCGGATGGTGTCGTACTTCTTCTGGAGGGCAGCGGCCACCTCGCGCGCGGGCTTCGACGGGGCCTGCGGCCGGGCCGCAAGGGCGCCGCCGGAGACGACGAGCAGCGCAGCCAGGACAATCGCGTCGCGCATAAGTGAGCTTCGTTCCGCAGGGCTGGTCTGATGATCTTAGCACGGGCGGCGAAGACCGATCCGCTGTCGAGCTGGGCCCGGTGTCCCGGTGTCAGGTTCTCCCACCGCCCCACTGTCCCGCTGCACGCCCGACACGGTTTTCGGGCACGAAGTGCACGAAGGCCACGAAGGACACGAAGACAGATAAGAAAGACAGATTCTCGAGGTGTGACGATGTCCAACTGCGGTGCCGTCGAGCGCCGGCCGCAGGCCGGCGGTGCCAGGACAACCGAGACCACAAACACAAACAGCTCCCGATCTACTGCTGCTTGTGTTTGCGGTCTCGGTTGTCCTGACCGCGCTGCGCGCGGCTCGACGGCACAGGGGGCGTGAGGTCTTCTGAAAGAGATCTCTTCAGTCTTCGTGAACTTCGTGATCTTCGTGGGCTTCGTGATCGAAAAGCCGTGGGCGCGTTTCAGCGTGGGGCGGCTGCCGCGATTCAGCGTGGGGGCGGCTGTCTCGTCAAACTAGAGTGCGGAAGATACGGTTTCTGTCGCGGTCACGCTTTCGGCGCGCCGGCGGTCGCTGCCGGCTGCGGGCTCGGCTTGCTCGCGGTCGGCAGCTTCGCTGTCACCCAGTCGCCGATCCCTCCCTGCAGGACCGACACTCGATACCCGCGGCGCCGGAGATCCTCGGCAATCCGCTCGCTCACCAGCTCGCCCGGGTCGGAGTCGTACACGACGATGTCACGATCGCGTGCGAGCTGTGAAGCGTCGATGTGGTCGGGCGAGAAACGCAACGCGCCCGGGAGAGTGACGGTGCTGTGCTCGAAGGGATACTTCAGGCGGAGGTCGATGATAACCGGCGGATCGCCTGCATCCAGGCGCTGCTTCAGATCTTCCTTGGAGATGCGGGGCACGGACATGGCCGTATTGTCGTCACCGGCCCAGCGCGGTGTCAACAGCGCGGCGAGGGCCTAGGCGCCGTGCGCGTGCGAGTGCTCGTGTTCGCCGTGGACCACCCACCCTTGCGAGCGGCGGCCGCAGACGAGGCACCGCAGGAACATGGCGCCTCCATCGCAACTCACGCTGTAGTCATGCCCGGTTACGTAGCAGCAGATCCAGCTCCACATAGATCACCTGTAGGAAGGACGATGCTGGCGGAGTGGCAAGGTCGATGCCACGTTCACGCGAGCCGTGCGAGGGCGCGGAACTGAGCAATCCGACGAATTCCTGAGTAGTCAACCGGATGCGGCACGATTGGGCAGGTCCCCAAGTTGTCGATGCGATTACGTTTTTGGCGCGCGCCCGCGTTCGCTGAAGCTTCGGCGCTATTGGGATTTTGTGAAGTCGACGCTGAGGGCCGCCGGCGCCGACGCCGTCACAATCAACGTCATCCGGCGTTCGCCGAACTGCGGATGCCTGAAGACAATCTCGCGCGTCCCGAGCGGTACCTGCAGATTGGCCAGCGGCGTTTCGCCGGTCTTCCGCCCGTCGATCCACACTTCCGCCCAGGGGGACGCATTCAGGTTGACCGTGCCGCGCGGTTCCAGGGAGAGCGCATGCTCTTCGCCGGCGACGACCTCGACCGTCTGGGTGGTGGCGTAGCCGAATTCGCGGCTGGCAAGGGTGAGCTCGTGGCGGCCCGGCGCCAGCATCACCCGGCCCTGTTCGGTCGTGCCAATCATGTGACCGGCCTCGGAGATTTCCAGCGGGATTGGCGCGAACACCGCCACCCATCCGGAATACACGGGCACGTTGAGCGTCAGCGCGCGGCCGGCCTCGACGCGAATCGACCTGCGCACCGTCAGCGCCGGGGTCATGAGCGTGACCGTATGGCGACCGGCGGAAACCTTGTCGATCGTCAACGGTGTCTCACCCGCCGCCTGCCCGTCGAGCAAGACCCGTGCGCCGGCAGGCTCGGTCGTAATTACCACCGACCCTGCGGCAGGCAGTGCCGCCGCCGGTGCGGTCGCGGCCGGGGCGGACGCGGGCGTGTGGGCCGCCGCAGGCATGGCGGCGCCGCGTTCGCGTTCGGGCAGATAGGCCCGGCCCGCGGCCACCGCCGCGACGAGAACGATGATCGCGGACACCGCGAACTTCATCGACACGCGAGATGGGGACGTCGGCCGCACCTCGGCGAGCGTCCCGCGCCACGCAGGCACGGCCACCGGCTCCGGACGCATGACCTTGGGTTTCACCCTGATTGTTGCCGTCGGCGTCGGCTGCGTCACCGCGAGCGGTCCCTCGGGCGTGGGCTGCCACAGCACCTGGGCCGCTGCCGCGTACACCGATACGGCGGCTGTCCGTGGCGGAGCGGGCGGCTGGGCGAACACCGGCATCGGTGGAGGGGGCACGAAGGCGGGCACCGCAATCGATCGCAGCTTGTCGCGCTTGCTCTTCTTCCCGCGTCGCGTGCGCGGCGACTCGGGTGCAGCGACCTTCGGCTGTGTCGCGGGCGCGTCTTCGAGGATGACCGCGTCGGTTATCTGGCGATCGCTGACGCTGACAATCGGCGCCGGTGCCGGCCCCTCGACCGCTTCGACCGTCTCGACCGCTTCGACCGTCTCAACGGCCTGAGCTGCCTCGACTTCCTCGATTGGCTCGACTGCCTGAACTGTCTGGATTGCCTGGACCGTCTCGACTGCCTGAACTGCCTCGGTTGCTTCGACTGTCTGGAATGCCTCGACCGTCTCGACGGCCTGGAATGCCTGGACCGTCTCGACTGCCTGAACTGCCTCGACTCCCTTGTTTGCCTCGGTTGCGTCGACTGTCTGGAATGCCTCGACCGTCTCGACGGCCTGGAATGCCTCGACAGCCTCGACGGCCGTGGTGGCCTCGACCGTCTCGACGGCCTGGAATGCCTCGACTGGCTCGACGGCCGTGGTGGTCTCGACCGTCTCGACGGCCTGAACTGCCTCGACTGCCTGGACTGTCTCGACGGCGTCGACTGCCTGGACTGTGTGGAATGCGTGGCCCGCCTGGACTGCGTGGACTTGCGCCGTGTCGGGCGCCGCCTCCTCGACGGCGGCTTGCAGGTGGACGATCGACGGCATCGACTCGATCGCTCCCGTCTCCATCTCGATCACGAACGGTTCCTCATCGACAATCTCGGACTCGGGACCGAGGACCTCGTCGGTAAGCGCCGCGGTGATGTCTATCTCGGTCTCGACGTCAAGGCTGGCGGGGATGGCGTCTTCCACCGGCATTGTCAGCGGGACGGTGGCGTCTTCCGGAACGGCCAGCACGAACGTCGCCGGTTCCGGCTCCTGGGCCATGCCCATGTCGAGGACGTACGAAGCCAGCGCCTCGCGGCAGCTCTCGATGCCTATTCCGTTGCGGACGATGGAAACGAGCGCCGCTTCGGCCTCGGCGACCGATCGATACGGGCGCGTTCCGGGAAGCGGCAGCGTCTTCTCCAGGTACCTGCGCAACGCTGACGCGAACAGTCCGCTGCCGCGAATCTGCGCGATCTCGCTGACTTCGGCGACGAGCTCCGCGAGTCCGCCGGGGTAGTCCGCATCGGCCATCGGCCGTCCGAGCACGAGCGAGAGCGCGCAGAGGGACGCCTGCCCGATGTCGACGGCAGCGTCGAGCCGTGAGGGTCCCGCCGACGGGCGCGTCGCGATGCGGAGCTGGGTCCAGAGGCGTTCTCGCGACAGGTGAAGCCGCTGGAGCGCCTGGGCGAACACGTAGTCGACCAGGACCAGATCACCGCTGGCTTTGAGCACGATCCGGCCCGCGCCGAGCGCGCCGTGCGGAACGCCCGCCTTCGCGTGCAGCGCCCCGAGCGCGGGGAGCACCTGCAGCAGGAATCCGAGCGCGACATCGACGCTCGGCGGTCCTTCCTCGCGCGGGTTCTCCGCGCGCATTTCGATCAGGTCCGACAGCCGTTCGCCGGCGACGAGCTCCGACACGACCGCCAAGTGTCCTGCCTCATCGCGCTCGATGGCGTGCAGCCGCGCGAGACGCGCGTCGACAACGGTGGCGCATTCGACGACGCGGCCTCTCAGTACGGGCTCGAAGGCGAGAAACTCCGGCCGCAGCACGAGGCGTTCGAGCGTCGTCCCCGTCTCGCGATCGAATCGCAGCAGGCGGCGGCCGAGCCCGTCCTCGTATCCGGAGGTGGATAGCGTGGCAGGCGGATCGTATGGTGGTGCCGACATTGCAGAGCCCCCCCGGACAGTGCAACGCCCGCACCACCCCGCGCCTCGAGGCGGTCGTCATTTTCCTCAAAAAAGCGCGCCGTTTCCTCGCGTTCCCACCTCAGCGCCAGCCGAGCGCCTGACCGAAACGTAACGGCCGTCCGCAATCCTGTAATTGAGGTAAATTGAAACGCATGGTGGATCGGAACGAGATCGAAACGCTGAAGGCGTCGTGGCGCGGCGCCCTCAGCGCTGCCCATGCGCTTGCCGCGCTGGAGGATCGGGTGGTCGGGCTCGACCCGCACGCCGACCTCGACGCCGCAGCGCTCGAGGAGCTCGCGCGCCTGGCGCACGCCAACGGCCTGGCGGCGCAGGCGCTGCGTGGATTCATCGAGACGATGCGGGCGCGGCGCGCGGCCGGCGCCGTGTGAGCGCGTTGCGCCCGCCCCATCCGCATGTTAAGATCGCTTTTCGTGCCTAACGGCGACGGCTCCGCCGTGCCATCCGGTACAACCAAGCCTGAATGTGGGGGCGCGTAGCTCAGCTGGGAGAGCGCTGCGTTCGCAATGCAGAGGTCGCGAGTTCGATCCTCGCCGCGTCCACATCCCCTTAATCAACTTACGAAGCTATCAGCTATCAGCTGTCAGCTATCAGCTGTCAGCCGCTGAAAACTGAAAGCTGAGAGCTGAAAGCTGAGATGGACATCAAACGTATCGGCATTCTGACCGGCGGCGGCGACGCGCCGGGGCTGAACGCCGTCATCCGCGCCGTCGTCAAGTCCGCCGCCAACTCGTGTCTGGAAGTCATCGGTCTCGAGGACAGCTTCGACGGTTTGATCGAGCCGGACCGCTGGCGCACGCTGACACCGCGCGACGTGACCGGCATCCTGCGCATCGGCGGCACGATTCTCGGCACCACCAATCGCGGCAACCCGTTCGCCTACCCGATCCAGACCTCGGGCGGCACGCGCGACTACTCGGCGCGGTGCGTCGAGATGTTCCACGAGCTGAAGCTCGACGCGCTCGTCGTCATCGGCGGCGACGGCACGCTCAGCATCGCGTACGAGTTCCACAAGCGCGGCGTCCCGCTCGTCGGCGTCCCGAAGACGATCGACAACGACATCGTCGAGACGACCAACACGTTCGGCTTCGACACCGCGGTGAGCTTCGCGACCGAGGCGATCGACCGGCTGCACACGACCGCCGAGGCGCATCACCGGGTGATGGTCGTCGAAGTGATGGGGCGCTACGCGGGGTGGATCGCGCTGTACGCAGGCGTCGCGGGCGGGGCGGACGCCATCCTCATCCCCGAGATCCCGTTCTCGCTCGAGAAGGTCGCCGCGCGCATCATGGAGCGCGACCGCTACGGCGCGCGCTTCAGCATCGTCGTCGTCGCCGAAGGGGCGAAACCGATCGGCGGGGACGTGGCGGTCGTGAAGGAAGGCACGGCGGACTACGTGGAGCGTCTTGGCGGCATGGGCGCGCGCGTCACCGCCGCGATCGAGAAGCTGACGGGGAAGGAAGCGCGCAACACGGTGCTCGGCCACCTGCAGCGCGGCGGCGCGCCCACCAGCTACGATCGGATCCTGGCCACGCGCTTCGGCGCCCGCGCGGTCGAACTGGTGAAGGCGGGGGAGTTCGGCACCATGGTCGCCTTCCACCCGCCGAACATCGTCGCAGTGCCGCTCGAGAAGATCGTCGGACGGACGCGCAACGTGCCCGTCGACTTCGACGTCATCCGCACGGCACGGGCCATGGGGATAGCGATGGGAGACTGACCGCAGTCAACTCCCAATTCCCAACCTCCAACTCCCAGGCAGAACGAATCGACCGAATGGGGTACGAGTCGCTTCGCCTTCCACCCGCCGAAGCTTGGGAGTTGGGAGTTGGGCGTTTGGGAGTTATCGCCTAAGGGTTCAGAACATCAAGGTATTTGAGCGCCCCGCCTGTATTGAAGACGACGACGGTGTCGGTCGGCTTCATGCGGCCGTCCTTCAGCAGCACCTTGACGGCGTGGAGCGCGGCGCCCCCTTCGGGCGCGGCGCTGATCCCTTCGCGGGCGCCAAGCTCGCGCATCGCGCGGACCATGTCGGCGTCTGAGACGGCGATCGCCGCGCCGCCGCTCTCGCGCACCGCGCGAAGGACGAGGAAGTCGCCGATCGCCTTCGGCACGCGCAGGCCGTCGGCGACGGTGCGCGCGTTCTGCCACATCTCGGAGCGCTCGGCCCCTTGCTCGAAGGCGCGGACGATCGGCGCGCAGTGCTCGGCCTGCACGGTCACCATCTTCGGACGGGTGCCCGTCGGCTTCCAGCCGATCTGTTCCAGCTCCTCGAACGCCTTCCACATGCCGACCATGCCGGTACCGCCGCCGGTGGGATAGACGATCCAGTCCGGGAAATTCCATCCGAGCTGCTCACCGATCTCGTACGCCATCGTCTTCTTGCCCTCGATGCGGTACGGCTCTTTGAGGGTGGAGACGTCGTACCATCCGAGCGGCTTGCCCTTCTCCGCCGCGACACGTCCCGCATCGGTGATGAGGCCGTCGACGAGCGTGACGTCGGCGCCGTACAGCTCGCACTCGCGGATGAACGGGACCTTGACGTCCCTCGGCATGAACACCTTGGCCTCGAGACCCGCCGCCGCCGCGTAGGCCGCCATGGCGTTGGCGGCGTTCCCGGCCGACGGGATCGACAGCGTCCGCGCGCCGAGGTGCGCGGCGCGCGTGACGGCGGCCGCGAGCCCGCGCGCCTTGAACGAGTTCGTCGGGTTCAGCGATTCGTCCTTGACGAACAGCCGCGGCATGCCGAGCTCGTCGCCGAGCCGATGCGCATGGATGAGCGGCGTCCAGCCTTCGCCGAGCGTGAGCGGCTCTTCGCCGTCGGCGAGCGGCATCAGCTCGCGATAGCGCCACATGTTCGCGGCGCGTCCGGCCAGCGACTCGCGGCGCCACGCCCGCGCCGCCTTGAGGTCGTACCGCGCGAGCAGCGGCGCGCCGCACGTGCACAGGTGTTGGGGCACGCGGGGATCGTAGGCACCAGCGCCACACGGCACTGAGCATTCCAGATGCGTGAAATAGGACATAGCACTACTGCCGATTGCCCATTGCCGATTGGCGATTGGCGACTGCCGATTGACGGATTGATGATTGATGATTGTGGATCGAAGGATTGAGGATTGTCGATTGGATTGCCGATTCGGAGTGCCGATTGGGATTGCCGATTGCCGATTGGGGAATCGCCGATTGGGGAGTATGCCCGATTGGGGAGTATGCCCGATTGGGGAGTATGCCCGATTGTCGGATTTCCCCCCACAATCGTCAATCGCCAATCCGTCGATCGGCAATCGCCAATCGGCAATCCGTCAATCGGCCGTCGCCAATCGCCAATCGCCAATTGACGGATCACTTATTCAGAAGCTCTGAATCCTTCTTCTTCTGGACCTCATCGAGCAGAGTGATGTGTTGGTCGGTGACCTTCTGGACGTCGTCGAGTCCCCGGCGCTCGTCGTCTTCTGAGATCTTGTGCTCCTTGAGGAGCTTCTTCAGCTTGTCGTTCGCGTCGCGGCGCACCTGGCGGACGCCGTTGCGGCCCTCTTCGGCGAATTTGTGCACCAGCTTCGACAGCTCCTTGCGGCGCTCCTCGGTGAGCGCCGGCACGGGGATCCGGATCGCCTTGCCGTCGTTGGCGGGGTTGAGCCCCAGGTTCGCGGCGCGGATGGCTTTCTCAATCGCGCCCGCCAGCGCGGGGTCGAACGGCTGCGCGAGGATCAGCGTCGGCTCGGGAATCGAGAGCGAGGCCACCTGGTTCAGCGGCATGCTGGACCCGTACGCCTCGACGTGCACGACATCGAGGATGCCCACCGACGCGCGCCCCGTGCGCACGGTCCCCAGCTCGCGCCGGACGTGGTCGATCTGCGCGTCCATGCGCTTCTTGACTTCCGCGGTCAATCCTTTCAGGTCACTCACATCCATACGGCGCCTCTGAGTAGTTATGAGTTGTGAGTTGTGAATTGAGAGCAACCTGCTGGCACCGTCCGGACGGACGGCTTCACCACATGGCCGCTCAATTCGCAAGTCACAATTCGCAATTCGTTCACGCGGTCACCAACGTGCCCACTTTCTCGCCGTCGATCACGCGGCGGAGGTTGCCGGCGGTGCGCAGGTTGAAGACGACAATCGGCAGCTTGTTGTCCATGCAGAGGGAAATCGCCGTGGCGTCCATCACCGTGAGCCCGCGCTCGAGGACGTTGAGGTACGACAGCTCGTCGTACTTGGTCGCGGTCGGATCCAGCATCGGGTCGGCCGTGTAGATGCCGTCGACCTTCGTCCCCTTCAGGATGACGTCCGCCTTCATCTCCATGGCGCGCAGTGCCGCGGCGGTGTCGGTCGTGAAATACGGGTTGCCGGTGCCGGCGGCGAACACGACGACGCGCCCTTTCTCGAGGTGGCGCACCGCGCGGCGGCGGATGAACGGCTCGGCCACGGCGCGCATCTCGATGGCGGTGGCGACCCGCGTCGTCACGCCGACATGTTCGAGCGCGTCCTGCAGCGCGAGCGCGTTGATGACCGTGGCCAGCATCCCCATGTAGTCCGCGGTCGCGCGGTCCATGCCGCGCGCGCTCGCGGCCAGGCCCCGGAAGATGTTGCCGCCGCCGATGACGACCCCGGTCTGGACCCCGAGCTGCTGGATTTCCCTGATGTCTTTCGCGATCTGGGTGGCGACGTCGGGATCGATCCCGAACTGCTGCTCGCCCATGAGGGCTTCACCGGAGAGCTTCAGCAGGATGCGGCGGTAGGCGGGAGGCATGTATGCTGCCGATTATAGTGGGGAGTCCATCCAATGGGTGAATTCGTGAATTCGTGAGTTGGTGAATTGGGGTCGGCGCTCGATTTCAGCCACCTGCCAATTCACCAACTCACGAATTCACTAATTCACCAACTCACTAATTCTCATGCGGTTTCCCCCAGCTTGAAGCGCACGAAGCGGGGGATGGTGATGTTCTCCCCCATCTTCGCCACCGCCTGCTGCACGACCTGGCCGATCGTCGTCTTCGGATCGCGGATCGACGGCTGGTCGAGCAGGCAGACCTGCTCGTAGAAGCTGTTCAGCTTTCCCTCCACGATCTTCCCGATGACCGCCGGCGGCTTGTTCTGGCCTTCCATCTGGCCGCGGTAGACGTCGCGCTCGCGGTCGAGGACCGCGGGGGGAATGTCCTCGCGCCGGACGTACTGCGGCGCGGCGGCGGCGATGTGCATCGCGATCTCGCGCGCGAGGCTCTGGAAATCGTCCGTCCGCGCGACGAAGTCCGACTCGCAGTTCACCTCCACGAGGACGCCGATCCTGCCCCCCATGTGGAGGTAGCTGCCGATCAACCCCTCGTTGGTCGACCGCCCGGCCTTCCTGGTCGCCTGTGCGAGGCCCCGCTTGCGGAGGATCGTCGTCGCGGCCTCGATGTTGCCGTTCGCCTCCTTGAGGGCCGCCTTGCATTCCATCATCCCCGCGCCCGTCTGGTCGCGAAGCTGCTTCACCATCGCTGCCGTAATTTCCATCGCTGCTCCTGAACGTCGGTTTCCGGTTTCCAGCTTCCAGCTTCCAGCTTCCAGCTTCCAGTTTCCAGCACCGAGCTGGAAGCCGGGAACTGGCTACTGGAAGCTGTACATGACAACGCCGGCCATCCGAACGGCCGGCGCGTGAACTTCCGGCGGGCCCCTCGCCCGCTGTTACACGGAGGCCGGCGAGGTCGCCGGTTCGGGCCGGGGCTGACGCACCGCGCGGCCGCGCCGGGCGCGCTCGTCCCCCTCGGCGTCCGCCGCGTCCTCGGCCTGCGCCGATTCGCGGATGCCGCGCCCCGAGATCACCGCGTCGGCGATCCGCGAGGCGAACAGCCGGATCGCGCGCAGCGCGTCGTCGTTGCCGGGTATGACGAAATCCACTTCGTCGGGGTCGCAGTTGGTGTCGACCACGCCGATGACCGGAATCTTGAGCTTCCGCGCCTCGTCGACCGCGATCTTCTCCTTGCGCGTGTCGACGACGAACAGCGCGTCCGGCAGGCGCGACATGTTGCGGATGCCTTCGAGGTTCTTCTGGAGCTTGCGCTTCTCCTTCTCGATCTGCGCGATCTCCTTTTTCGAGAGCGATTCGTAGCGGCCGTCGGTCTCCATCGCCTCGAGGTCCCGCAGTCGCGAGAGGCTGCGCTGGATGGTCAGGAAGTTGGTGAGCAGCCCGCCGAGCCAGCGCTGGTTCACGAAGAACATCCCGCTGCGCTGCGCCTCTTCGGCGATCGCGTCCTGCGCCTGCCGCTTCGTGCCCACGAAGAGGATCGTCTTGCCCTCGGCCGCGAGGTTGGCCGCGAACTCCTCCGCCTCGCGGAACAGCCGCGCCGTCTTCGCCAGGTCGATGATGTAAATCCCGTTGCGCTCGCCGAAGATGTACGCCTTCATCTTCGGGTTCCAGCGCTTCGTCTGATGGCCGAAGTGGACGCCCGCCTCGAGGAGATCCTTCAACGCGATGCCGGTCAAGCTGCCTCCATAACATGTTCCCAGTTTCCAGCTCCCAGTTTCCAGCGGTCCTCCCAGCTGGAAGCTGGAAGCTGGAAGCTGGCGCCTGGAAGCTTGCTCTTTATCTCTTGCTGAACTGGAAGCGCTTGCGCGCCCCCTTCTGTCCGTACTTCTTGCGCTCCTTGATGCGCGCGTCGCGTGTCAGGAAGCCCGCCTTCTTGAGCCGCTGCCGCAGCTCGATGTTGTACTCGACGAGCGCGCGCGCGATCCCGAGCCGCAGGGCGCCCGCCTGGCCCGCGATGCCGCCGCCGGCGATCGTGGCGAGGATGTCGAACTTATCGGCCGTTTCGGTGACGAGCAGCGGCTGCTTGATCTGGGTGCGGAGCGCTTCGGTGGGGAAGGCGTGCTCGACGGGCTTGCGATTGACGACCATGCCCCCCGTGCCGGGCCGGAGAAACACGCGGGCGGTGGAGGTCTTGCGGCGCCCGGTGCCGTAGTACTGGATTCCTGCTGCTGTCACGTTATACGACCTCGCGCTTCGTTGTCTTCAGCACGCGCGGCTTCTGCGCCGCGTGCGGGTGCTCGGCCCCCGGATACACCTTCAGCTTGCGCCACATCGCCTCGCCCAGCTTCGTTTTCGGAAGCATGCCGCGCACCGCTTCCTCGACCAGCCGTGCGGGACTCTTCTTGCGCACGTCCTTGGCCCGCTCTTCGCGCAGACCTCCCTCGTAGCCGCTGTGATACCGATAGAGCTTCTGCTCTTCCTTGCGGCCCGTCAGCTTCACCTTCGCGGCGTTCACGATCACCACGTGATCGCCCGTGTCGATGTGCGGCGTGTACACCGCCTTGTGCTTGCCCTGGAGGAGGCGTGCGGCTTCCGTCGCGATCCGGCCCAGGACGAGCCCCTCCGCGTCGATGACATGCCACATCCGCCCCACCTGGCCGGCGGTGGGAACAAACGAACCCATTGTGAGCGATCCCTTTCAGCGTCGTTTCAAGGACGACAAACCAAAAGGATACTGATGATTATGGGGATTGTCAAGCTCGCGGGGGCGCCAGCGCGGGTCCACTTTCGCACGACGTTTCGCTGTGCCAGAACGGGAAATGTCGCGCCGCCCGATTACAGAATTGTGCGCCCGGCTACCAAAATGGCCCTCCCCGCCGGGCTGCCGCGGCCGAGCGGGATCTCAGATCTGCGCACTTCTGCCGGATTTGGTATCGATTCTGCCGTGGCACCCGACTTGCCGCAGAGCTCGTGCCGATAAGTACTCAGGGGCGCCGGAGTCCGCTCGGTCGTGATCCGCGCGGCACGGAGCAGGATTGACGGCGAAAGGTTTGACAGACGCTACCCCGTTGGGGTACCGTGAACTGCCTCCCGCACAACCACTTGCGTCGATTTGAAGGATAGGACACCGCGTGTTTCGCAGAGCGAAATCGCTGGTCGGACTGGACATCGGCTCGAGCGCCGTCAAAGCGGTCGAACTGAAGCAGGCCGGCAAAGGCTACAAAGTCACCGCGTTCGGCAGCGAACCGGTGCCCCCGGACAGTATCGTCGACGGCGCCATCATCGATGCCGCCGCCGTCGCCGACGCGATCCGCCGTCTGTTCGACGGCCGCCACATCAAGACGAAGGATGTCGCGGCGTCGTTGTCGGGCAACGCCGTCATCGTGAAGAAGATCACGCTGCCGGTGATGACCGAGGCGGAGCTCGCCGAGTCCATCTACTGGGAGGCGGAGCAGTACATCCCGTTCGACATCCAGGACGTCAACCTCGACTACCAGATCCTCGACAGCGCCGACGCCTCCGGCAAGGGCACGATGGACGTGCTGCTCGTCGCGGCGAAGAAAGAGAAGATCGCCGACTATACCGGCGTCATCGCGCAGGCGGGGCGGTCCGCGGTGGTCGTCGACGTCGACGCCTTCGCGCTGCAGAACGCCTACGAGGTGAACTACGGCATCGAGCCCTCGGCGGTCGTGGTGCTCCTCAACGCCGGCGCGAGCGCGACGAACATCAATATCCTCAACGGCGATCAGTCGGTCTTCACCCGCGACATCTCGATCGGCGGCAACGCCTACACGGAGGCGCTGCAGAAGGAGCTGAGCCTGCCCTTCGACCTGGCCGACCAGTTGAAGCGGGGCATGCCGGTCGACGGCGTGACCTTCGACGACGCGCGGCCGGTGCTCCGCGCGGTCAGCGACAACGTGATGCTCGAGATTCAGAAGACCTTCGACTTCTTCAAGGCGACCGCCTCCTCCGATCGGATCGACCGCATCATGGTGAGCGGCGGCGCGTCGCGCGCCGAGGGCTTCACCGAAATGCTGAGCGAGCGCTTCGAGGCGCCCGTCGAGCCGTTCGACCCGTTCAAGCGCGTGGCGTTCGATCCCAAGCGGTTCAACCTGGAGTCGGCCGAGGCGATCGCGCCGACCGTCGCCGTGGCTCTCGGCCTCGCGCTCCGGCGGGTGGGCGACCGATGATTCGCATCAACCTGCTCGCGGTCGAGCGCGACCGCGGCAAGCGCCGCGCGCTCATTCCCGTGGCGCACCGGGTCACGATCGCGGCCAGCCTCATTCTCGTGGCCGCCGCGCTGCTCGTCGCGTGGTGGTTCTGGTCGCTCCGGCAGACCTCGCAGCAGCTCGACACCGAGATCGCCAAGGGGGAGGTCGAAGCGCAGAGCCTCCGATCGGTGCTGGCGCAGGTGCAGAAATTCGAGAGCCAGAAGGCGCAGCTCCAGCAGCGGGTCTCGCTCATCGAGCAGCTCCGGCGCGGCCAGTCCGGCCCCGTCCACCTGCTCGACGAAGTCAGCAAGGCGATTCCCGAGCGGTTGTGGCTCACCGAGTTGACCCAGAAGGGGGAGACCTTCACGATCACGGGCATGACGACGTCGCTCAGCGGCTTGTCCGATTTTGTCGCGAACCTGGAGGGGAGCGCCTGGTTCGCCAAGCCGGTGGACATCATCGACAGCCAGGTGGACGCGAGCCAGAAGGGCGAGGAGTTGTTCAAGTTCTCCGTGAAGGCGACGTTCAACAACCCGGAGGCGCCGCCGTTGCCTCCCTCGGCGGCGCCGGCGGGCAAGACGCCGGCGGCGGCGCCGAAGAAATAGCTCTCGGCTCTCAGCTAGCTGAAAGCTGAGGGCTGATAGCTGAGAGCTGTTAAAGGCCGCGGCGGGCGGCACCGATACGCAAGCAGGGAATCCATGGAACTGTCGCTCACTAAACTGCCGTGGTACGCGCAGATCGGGGCCTTCGTCCTGGTCGCGGGGCTTGCCGTGTTCGGGTTCTGGAAACTCTACGTGACCGACATGCAGGCGGATATCGAGACCCGCCAGGCGCGGCTGAAGGTGCTGAAGGCGGACATCGCGAAAGGCGTCGCGACGGCGCGGCGGCTCGGCGAGTTCCAGGGCCAGGTCACCGAGCTCGAGCATCGGCTCGACACGCTCAGACAGGTGCTGCCGCAGGAGAAGGACGTCGCCGACATCCTGCGGCGCGTGCAGGGGCTGGCGAAGCAGTCGGACTTGAACATCCAGCGCTTCACGCCGCAGGCGCCGAAGCAGCAGCCGCTGTACGCGGAGCTGCCCTTCAAGCTGCAGGCCGAGGGCACGTACCACAACCTGGGATTCTTTTTCGACCGCATCAGCAAGTTCCCGCGGATCATCAACATCGGCGAGATCACGATCAAGCCGCCCCAGAAGCCGGAGCCGAACGCCACGATCATCGCGGAATTGACCGCGACGACCTTCGTGCTCCAGGAGGGCAAGGCCCCGGCGGGCGTGAAGGGCACAGGGGTCGTGCCGAAGCAGCCCTCGGCGAAGTGACCATGCATCGCATCAGCCTGCGTACGTTCGTGCATCTGGCCGCGGGGCTTGCCGTCACCGCCGGCGTGGCGGTCGGGCAGTCACCCGCGCCGCCGGCACAGGCCCCCGGCGCGAAGCCGCCTGCCGCCGAAGCGCCCGCGCCGGCGCCGACCTATTCGTACGACCCCGGCGGCCGCCGCGATCCCTTCATCAGCCTCCTCGGCCGCGGCAGCGATCCGCGGCTGTCCGGCTCGCGGCCGGTGGGACTCCCCGGCGTGCTGATCAACGAGATCAGCCTGAAGGGCATCGTCAAGGATCAGAACGGCTACTTCGCGATGATCCAGGGACCGGACAACAAGCCCTACACACTGCGGGCGGGCGACAAGCTCATGGACGGATCCGTCAAGACCGTCCTGCCGGGCGCCGTCGTGTTCATGCAGGACGTCAACGATCCCCTGTCGCTCATCAAGCAGCGGGAGATCAAGAAGACTCTGAGATCGAGCGAGGAGAGCCGCGGATGACCGAGATGCCGCAGAAGATGCGCGCGCGGGCGGCGACGCTGGCGCTGATGGCGGCGCTGGCCATCGCGGGAGCGGCGGCCTTGTCGGCCGGCCCGGCGCCGATTCGCCTGCTGGGCGTGTCGTCGCAAGGCAGCGCCGTGCTCATTGAAGCCACCGAGCCCGTGGCCTACTCACACAATCAGCCCGACCCGCTGACCGTCGTCGTCGACCTCCGCAACGTGTCGGTGGCCGAAGCGGACAACCTGGTGGAGCGCGGGGGAGCCGTCAAAGCCGTCACGCTCGAACAGGCCAGCGCGCCCGACGGCACGGCCGTCGCGCGCGTGCGGATTGCGCTGACCCGGCGATCCGATTACAAGGTGCGCAGCGCGCGAAACACGATCCGCGTGGAGCTCACGCCCTCCGCGGGGGGCCGGTCCATACGGATGGCGGGCGGCGCCCTGCCCGGCACCGTGGCTCCGCCCGTCGCGCTGCCTTCTCCCACGGCGTCCTCGGCGGCGCCTGATACCGGCGAAGCGGGCACGGCGACCGTTCTCGACCGCGTCCGCGCGTCGCGCAACGCTGGCGCGACGACCGTGACACTCGGCGGCAACGGCCGGCTCACGCCGGCGAGCGTGAGCGAGTCCGAAGATCGGCCGCGCCGCCTGGTGCTCGATTTCCCCGAGGTCGCCTCGAAAGCGCCCGCGCAGACGAGCGTCGGGGGCGACCTGGTCAAGAAGATCCGCGTTGCCGTCAACAGTCGTGCTCCGCTCGTGACGCGCGTCGTGATGGAGATGGCACCCGGCGCCACCTACCACGTCGAGCGCGCGGGCCAGGACGGCCAGGACATTGCCGTCGTCTTCGAGCCGTCACAGGCGCCGGCGACGGTGATGCTCGCTCCAGCGACCGGCGAGAAGCCCGGCGACCCGGAGCCGGACATTCCCATCAGCGAAGCGATCAGGAACGCGGCGTCGATTACGCCGCCCGATCCGGCGGCCGCCGATCCGAAGGCCGCGCTGAATGTCCCGGCCGCCCAGGCGCCGCCTGCTTCCCAGGCCACGCCGCCGCCGGCCCCTCTGGCTGGCTCAGGGCAGGCGCCGCCGCCGGCCCCCTCGACAGGCTCGGGGCAGGCAACGCCGCCCGCGCAGCCCCCGCCCGCGCAGCCGCCGCCCACGACACCACCGGCACCGGTGACGCAGGCGCCGGGCCAGCCTCGGCCGATGCAGCAGATGCCCGGCACGGAGGAGCGGAAGTACATCGGGTTCCCGATCACGCTCGACTTCGCGGGTGTCGACCTGCGCGTCGTGCTGCGGCAGTTCTCCGAGATCAGCGGCCTGAACATCATCATCGATGCGGCGGTGCCGTCGACGCCGGTGGACATCGTGCTGCGCGAAGTGCCGTGGGACCAGGCCTTCGAGACCATCCTCCGCAGCAACAAGCTGGCCTTCGTCGCCGAGGGCACGATCGTCCGGATCGCGCCGATCTCGGTCCTCTCGGAAGAGGAAGCGGATCGCCGCAAGCTCTCCGAGGCGAAAGCGCTCGCGGGCGATCTCCGCGTCCAGACCTTCTCGTTGAGCTACGCCAAGGCGGCCGACATGCAGCCGCTGCTCGTGAAGTCGGCGCTGTCGCAGCGCGGGCAGATCCAGGTCGACACGCGCACGAACACGCTGATCATCACGGACCTTCCCGACCGGCTGACCACCGCCAACGCGCTCATCTCGTCGCTCGACCGCCCCGAGCCGCAGGTCGAGGTCGAGGCGAGGGTCGTGCAGACGACGCGCGAATTCGCCAAGGCGCTCGGCGTCCAGTGGGGCCTCAACGGGCGCATGGCGCCCGATATCGGCAACACGACCAACCTCGCGTTTCCGAACCGTGGCACCATTGGCGGCCGCACCGGCGCGGTCAGCACGCCGAGCGATCCCCGCGCGGGGAGTCTCGAGTCCACCGGGACGGTCGTGAACCTGCCCGCGATCGGCGCGAGCTCCGCGCTCGGCCTCGCGCTGGGCGCGGTCAACGGCGCGTTCAATCTCGACGTCGCCCTCTCCGCGCTGGAGCACGCCGGCAAGGGACGCGTCCTCTCCACGCCGCGGCTGACGACGCAGAACAACGTCCCCGCCGAAGTGGCCCAGGGCATCCAGATTCCGATTCAGGTGGTGGCGAACAACACCATCACCGTGACCTTCAAGGAAGCGGTCCTGAAGTTGAGCGTGACGCCGCAGATCACCAGCGCCAACACGGTGATCATGCAGATCACGATCGAGAACGCCAACGCGGACTTCAGCCGCCAGGTCAACGGCATTCCGCCGATCGACACGCAGCGCGCCCAGACGCAGGTGCAGGTCAACGACGGCGCGACCACGATCATCGGCGGCATCTTCGTCAGCCGCGAGCAGTCGTCGAACGAACGGACGCCGGCGCTGCATCGCATTCCGTTGCTCGGCTGGCTCTTCAAACGGGACTCGACGTCCGACGAGAGCCGCGAGCTGCTGATCTTCATCACGCCGCGCATCATCAAGGGATGACACCAGCCATGACGAAATCGGTTTGGGGCGCTCGCATCCGGTTGGCTGCCGCCATCGTGCTTCTCACGGGGACGATGTCGTGCGGAGACCTGACCCGGCAGGGGCAGGCGAGCTCGTATTTGATCGTCGCCTCCTTGGAGGCCACCTCGGGGGCGGACCCGGGCGCGTTCAGCACCGTGCTGTCCTCCGATGTCGTCACGCTCGTGGACGATGTGCCGTCGGTGTTCGCCGATCCCGCCCGCGTCACGCTCACGATCGGGATGAAGGACGCGGGCTCGACCGGGTCGCCCTCGACGCCGACGATCGTCAACCGGATCACCGTCGATCGGTACCACGTCAGCTACGTGCGCGCCGACGGACGAAACACGCCCGGCATCGACGTGCCGTACCCGTTCGACGGCGCCTTCACGGCGACGGTCTCGTCGGGCGAGACGACCGCGGGGTTCATTCTCGTGCGCCTTCAGGCGAAGGAAGAGGCGCCCCTCAAGGCGCTGGCGTTCGGTCCGACCGTCATTTCCACGATTGCGGAAATCACCTTCTACGGCCACGATCAGACCGGCCGGGAGGTCAGCGTGACCGGCCGCATGGACGTGCATTTTGCGAATTTTGCCGACCCGCAGTAACAACGGACAATCGGAAAAGGGACTCCCCGGGGCGCCGGCGATGCCGGCGGTTGAAATATGAAACGAGCTATTCTGCACGGGATCGGAAGGGCGGGCGTCGCGGCGCTGATCGCGCTCGTGGCCGGCGGCTGCACGATGAAGAACCAGGCCGCGCCGCCGCTTGCGGGGCCGTCGACCTTCGGCACGGCGATCACAGTCAGCGTCACGCCGGACGTCCTGACGCAGGACGGGGCCAGCCAGGCGCTGGTGACGATTACCGCGCGCGACGCGGCGGGGCAGCCGCTGCGCAACCTGTCGCTGCGCACCGAGATCATGGTCAACGGCCAGTTGACCGACTTCGGATCCCTCTCCGCCCGCAACCTGGTCACCGGCTCGGACGGCCGCGCGACGCTCGTCTATACGGCCCCCGCGGCGCCGGCGCAGTCGGTGGACACCCTCACGGTCGTTGACATTCTCGTGACGCCAATCGGCTCGGATTTCAACAATTCGACGACCCAGCTCGCTTCGATTCGACTCGTGCCGCCCGGGATCGTCATCCCTCCGGACGGCCTGGTCGCGAGATTCACCGTGACGCCGTCGGCGCCGAGCGACCATCAGGCCGTGTTCTTCGACGCGTCCACCAGCAGCGCGTCCTCGACGAATCCCATCGTGTCGTACGCGTGGGACTTCGGCGACGGCGGCACCGGCAGCGGCAGGACCGCGACCCATTCGTACGATGTGGCCGGCTCCTTCATCGCGAAGGTGACGATCTCGGATGCATTCGGGCGGTCCGCGTCGGCGGTGCAAACCGTCTTCGTCGGACAGGGCGCGGCGCCGGTCCCGTCGTTCACCTTCTCGCCGACGACGCCGCAGGTGAACCAGGACGTGAGCTTCAACGCCTCCGCGTCCACCGCCGGCTCGGGCAGGCGCATCGTGAGCTACACGTGGGACTTCGGCGACGGCGATCAGAAGACGACCGAGTCGTCCACGACGACGCATGACTTCGTCAGGGCAGGCACCTTCCAGGTCACGCTGACGGTCACCGACGACGTCGGGCACATCGGCTCGATCACCAGATCGGTCCCCGTGGGCAGCTCCGGTCCGACCGCGGACTTCACCGTCTCGCCGACCGATCCGGCTCCTGGCCAGACGGTCTTCGTGAACGCGACGGCGTCGTCGCCCGCGCAGGGGCACACGATCGTCAGCTACACGTGGGACTTCGGCAACGGGACAGGGACGTCAGGGACCAACCCGCAGGCGAGTACCGTGTATACCGCCGAAGGCACGTATACGATCACGCTGACCGTCACCGACGAGGCAGGCAACACCGGGACGACGTCGAAGACCGTCTCGGTCAAGTTCCCCTCATGATCGATGGCCGACAGTCCGCGCATTGAGGAGCTGAAACGCCGGGTCCAGTCGGACCCGGCGTCCATCGCCTTCGCGGCGCTTGCCGAGGAATACCGCCGCGCCGGGCGTTTCGAAGACGCCATCCAGACCTGCGTCACCGGACTCCAGCGGCACCCCGCGTATCTCTCCGCGCACGTCACCCTCGGCCGCGCCCTGATCGAGGTCGGGCGGTACGACGAGGCCCGCGAGGAGCTGGAGCACGTGCTGCGGGCCGCGCCGGAGAACCTCGCGGCGATCCGCGGCCTTGCCGACATTCACCACCGGAGCGGGGAGTCAGTCGAGCAGTACGCCGCGGAGGACTTCCACGAACGGACCGTGACGCCCGCCGCGGAGGGCGCGCCCAAAGCCTCCCTTTCCACCGACAGGGCGACGCTGGCGCCGGAACCGGTGGCTGTCGAACCCGCGGCCGCACCAGGGCACGGCACCCCCGAGGCGCCGCTGAACGATCCGGTTCTCGCGGACCTCGAAGACTTCCTGGCTGCCGTTATCCACGCGCGGGGATGACGCTCTCCGGCCCTGCATTCGGGCGGCGGATTGCAGAACTGCGGACGTCGATGGTCGCGTCCGCCGTCGATGCGTTCGTCGTCACGTCCCGTCCGAACCTGTTCTATCTCACCGGATTCGACGGGTCGGCGGGCGCCGCCCTCATCAGGCCCACGCGCGCCTTTCTCATGGTGGACTTCCGGTATCTGACGGCCGCGCGTGACATGCTGGCCGCCCGCGGCGAGCGGGCGATCGCCCTCGAGCGCGTTGATGGAGACCACGACGAGGCCATCGTCGCGCTCCTCGAGCGCGAGGGGGCCCAGCGCATCGGCGTCGAGGCCGAGTCGATGTCGATCGGCCGGTTCACCCGGCTGTCGACGGCGCTGGCTTCGGCGGCCTCGCCCGGCGTCGACGGGAGCGGATGCCCGGCGCTCGTGCCGCTGGAGCGCCTCGTCGAGTCGATGCGGGCGGTAAAGGACGACTGGGAGATCGCCGTGCTGCGCGAAGCGGCGCGGCGGCTGTCGGCGGTGGCGCGCGAGATCCCCGCGCTCGCGCGCGAAGGACGCGAGGAAGTCGAGATCGCCGACGACATCAACGCCGCGATCCGCCGGGCGGGCTTCAGCCGGCCGGCCTTCGAGACGATCGTGGCGTCGGGCCCGAACAGCGCGCTGCCGCACGCACGGCCGGGCCGGCGCCGGCTCCAGTCCGGCGACGGGGTGGTGCTGGACTTCGGGGGCGTCTACGACGGATACTGCGTGGATCTTACGCGCACGATCCAGGTGGGCCGGTGGCGGCCCGACTTTCGACGGATCTTCGACGCGGTCCTCGAAGCGCAGCGCACCGCCATTGCCGCGGTGCGGCCTGGCGTCTCGGGCCGGAGCCTCGACCGCGCCGCGCGCGACGTCCTGACCCGCCACGGGCTCGGCGACGCGTTCGGGCACGGCACGGGGCACGGCCTGGGCCTCGAGGTGCACGAGGAGCCGCGGATCAGCAGAACGGCGCCGGACAGCGACGGCGCGCTCGCACCCGGGATGGTCTTCACGATCGAGCCGGGGGCCTACGTGGCGGGCACCGGCGGCGTGCGGATTGAGGACGACGTGCTGGTGACCGAGGGCGGCTGCGAAGTCCTCACCGACGTACCGAAGGAGATTTAGCAGGTGCTCGGTGCAGGGTGCTGGGTGCCTGGGTGCGCCGAGGGCGCGCACGGCGCGCCCTGCGAGCCGGGGCCCCCGACGCGCGTTCTTGGCGCGTTGGGGTGGGAGGGAGCGGAGCGGGGCGTAGGGGTCCCCGCGAGCGACCGAGCCGGGGTTCGGGGCGCAGGCCGAACGCCTAGGGCGCGCACGGCGCGCCCTGCGAGGGAGCGGAGCGGGGCGTAGGGGTCCCCGCGAGCGACCGAGCCGGGGTTCGGGGCGGAGCCCCGACTAAAGCTGGAGGCGGATTGGAATTCGACGATATCGAGCGCATCCTGGAGTTGATGCGCCAGCACGATCTGGCGGAGTTCGAGCTCGAGCGTGAGGGGCTGAAGCTGCGGGTGCGGAAGGGACCGGGCCAGCCGCCGGCTGTCGCCGCGATCCCGCTGGCAATGCCCGCCCCTTTGCACCAGTCCGCGTTGCCGGCACCCGCGCCGCCGCCTGCTCCGCCCGCCGCCGACCAGGAGAGCGTGGAACTGGCGGTCGTCAAGTCTCCGATTGTCGGGACGTTCTACCGTGCGCCCGAGCCGGGCGCTCCCCCCTTCGTTGAAATCGGCGACCGCGTGAAGAAGGACCAGGTCCTGTGCATCATCGAGGCGATGAAGCTGATGAACGAGATCACGTCGGAGTACGACGGCGAGATCGTCAGCGCGTACGTCGAGAACGGCAAGCCCGTGCAGTATGGCGAAAGGCTGTTTGCGATCAAAACCACGGATTGACACCGACGGACACCGATCGAGTCCACAAGCATGTTCAAGAAGATCCTGATTGCCAACCGCGGTGAGATTGCGCTGCGGGTGATTTACGCCTGCCGCGAGCTGGGCATCAAGACGGTCGCGGTGTACTCGGAGGCGGACGAGAACTCGCTGCACGTGCGGTTTGCCGACGAGGACGTGTGCATCGGCCCGGCGAAAAGCGCGGACAGCTATCTGAGCGTGCCGGCGGTGCTGAGCGCCGCGGAGATCACGGGCGCCGACGCGATCCACCCGGGCTACGGGTTCCTCGCGGAGAGCGCCTATCTGGCCGAGGTGTGCGAAGCCTGCCACATCAAGTTCATCGGGCCGGCGCCGAACGTCATCCGCCTGCTCGGCGACAAGGCGCGCGCGCGGCGCGCGATGAAGAAGGCGGGGGTGCCGATCCTGCCCGGCAGCGACGGCCCGGTCGACAGCGAGGAGAAGGCCCAGAAGATCGCGAAGGACCTCGGCTTCCCGGTCATCATCAAGGCCGTGGCCGGCGGCGGGGGGCGCGGCATGCGCGTCATCCGCGCGGCGGGCGAGCTCGCCAAGTCGCTGAAGACCGCCACGCGCGAGGCCGAAGCGGCCTTCGGCGTCGGCGACGTGTACATCGAGAAGTTCGTCGAGAACCCGCGGCACATCGAGTTCCAGATCCTGGGCGATCACCATGGCGCCGTCGTCCACCTCGGGGAGCGCGAGTGCTCGATCCAGCGGCGGCACCAGAAGCTGCTCGAGGAGGGTCCATCGGTCGCCGTGACCGAGAAGATGCGCCGGAGGATGGGGGGCGTCGTCGTGGACGCCGCGCGCGCGGTTCAGTACACGAACGCGGGGACGTTCGAGTTCCTGATGGACGACAAGGGGAACTTCTTCTTCCTCGAGGTCAACACGCGAATCCAGGTCGAGCATCCGGTCACCGAGTTCATCACCGGCGTCGACATCGTCAAGGAACAGATCCGGATCGCGGCCGGCGAGCGGCTGTCGGTGCGGCAGGGGGACATCACCTTCGACGGCCACTCGATCGAGTGCCGGATCAACGCGGAAGATCCCGAGACGTTCGCCCCCTCGCCGGGCGTCATCCACGCGTTCAGCGTGCCGGGCGGCCCCGGCGTGCGCGTCGACACGTTCGCCCACTCCGAGTGCACGGTTCCGCCGTACTACGATTCGCTCGTGGCCAAGATCATCGTGCACGGCCGCGACCGGCAGGAGGCCATCGCGCGCATGCGCCGGACCCTGGAGATGACGGTCATCGAAGGCATCAAGACGTCGATCCCGCTGCACCTGCGGATCCTCGCGGATCCGGAGTTCGTGGCCGGGCGGCTCAACACCGGCTTCATGGAGCGGCTGATCGCCGAGAAGAACACGGCCAACGGCGACAGTCTGGCCGAGGCGGTCTGACCGGGTGCCTGCCGCGCCGAAGCGCAGTCCAGCGGCCCCGCGCGAAGGCGGGTTTCCCCGTTTTTATCCCGTCATCGACGTCACGCTCTGCGCCGCGCGCGGCCTCGCGGCCGGCGCGCTGGCCGCGGCGTGCCTGCGCGGCGGCGCGCGGCTCCTGCAGGTCCGCTGGAAGGACGGCGCCAGCCGCGACTTCCTCGCCGTCGTCCAAAGCGTTGTCGCGCTCGCGCGGCCGTACGGGGCGTGCGTCATCGTCAACGACCGGGTGGACATCGCGCTGATGGGGGGCGCCGACGGCGTCCACGTCGGCCAGGAGGACCTGCCCGCCGCGGACGCCCGCAACCTCCTCGGCCCTGCCGCGCAGATCGGCCTGTCGACGCACGACGAACCTCAGATCGACGCCGCGCTCGAGACCGACGTGGATTACGTCGCTGTCGGGCCGATTCATGCAACCTCCACAAAAGACACCGGCTATGGTGCGCGGGGCGCGGATCTGCTGCGCCATGCGGCGGGACGGGGCAAGCCAATCGTCGCGATCGGGGGGATTTCGCTCGAGAACGGCCGGTCGGTCCTCGACGCCGGCGCCTCATCGCTGGCGGTCATCAGCGACCTGCTGGAGGGAGGCGGCCCCGAAGCCCGGACCCGCGCCTTCCTTGCGCTCTAGCGCCCTGGCGTCTGGCAGCCGGCACCCGGGCACCTGGCACCCAATCCCCGGCCCCTTTGTGTGTATAATGCCGCGACTTTCGGCCAGGCCTGCAATCACCGTCTAGGGTCGCCTGTCGTTTTGCGCGCGCCGGCGCCGGCCGTTGCGCGGCGAGGGGGCGGAATGCGCCCGTCGGACGCGGAGGGTGAATGGATTCGAATCTCCTCAGAACGAAGTCTATCGAACAGCTCGTCGGCGACGCGGAGCACGGCGGCAAATCGCTGAAGCGCACGCTGACCGCAACGGACCTGACGCTGCTCGGGATCGGCGCGATCATCGGCACCGGGATCTTCGTCCTCACGGGGACGGCGGCCGCCAACCAGGCGGGACCGGGGATCGTGCTCTCCTATGTCATCGCCGGCCTGGCCTGCGGCTTCGCGGCGCTCTGCTACGCGGAGTTCGCCGCGATGATTCCGATCGCGGGCAGCGCATACACGTATGCCTACGCCACGCTCGGTGAGATTTTCGCGTGGATGATCGGCTGGGACCTCATTCTGGAATACGCGGTCGGGTCCATGACCGTCGCCGTGGGCTGGAGCGGCTACTTTCAGCGCATCCTGGCCGGGTTCGAGATCCACCTGCCGACGTGGATGATGGCGGCCCCATCGGCAGCCGAGGGAGCGGTGCTGAACCTCCCGGCGATCCTGATCGTGCTCGCCATCATGGTGGTGCTCGTCATCGGCGTGCGCGAGAGCGCGCGGTTCAACGCGCTGATGGTCACGATCAAGCTGGCCGCGGTCGCCTTCTTCATCGTGATGGGCATCACCTACGTGAAGCCCGAGAACTGGACGCCGTTCATGCCCTACGGGTTCTCCGGCGTCATGACCGGAGCGGCGGTGGTGTTCTTTGCCTACATCGGCTTCGACGCCGTGTCGACGACGGCCGAAGAGGCCAAGAACCCCAGCCGGGATCTTCCAATCGGCATCATCGCGTCGCTGATCATCTGCACGGTCCTCTACCTCGTGGTCGCGGCTATCCTGACCGGCATCCTTCCCGTGGTGGCGTACAAGAACGACGTGCAGTTCCTCAACGCGCCGGTGGGCTACGCCCTGGCGGTGATCAACAAGGACTGGGCGGCCGGACTCGTCTCGGCCGGCGCCGTGGCGGGGATCACGAGCGTGCTGCTCGTCATGCTCATGAGCCAGCCGCGCATCTTCTTCTCGATGAGCCGCGACCAGCTCCTGCCGGCGGGCGTCAGCAAGGTGCACCCGCGGTTCCGCACGCCGTACATCACGACCATCATTACGTGCGTCATCGTCGCGGTCGTCGCCGGCTTCGTGCCGATCCAGATCCTGGGCGAGATGACGAGCATTGGCACGCTGTTCGCCTTCGTGGTCGTGTCGATCGCCGTGATCATCCTGCGGATCAAGCGGCCGGATGCGCGGAGGCCGTTCCGGGTTCCGTTCGGTTTCGTCATCCCCGTCCTCGGCGTGATCTTCTGCGTGTACCTGATGGTCAGCCTCTCGGTCATGACCTGGGTGCGCTTTCTCGGCTGGCTCGACCTCGGGATGATCATCTACTGGACGTACGGCCGGGTTCACAGCCCCCTCGTCGACCGCGCGGAAGCGTCGGCGCGGTCGGCGGCCGAGGGCTTTGCGAACCTGTGCAAGATCCTCGGCTTCATGCTGCTGTTCAACGGGTTCGCCATCACGCTGCTGGCGTACCTCACCGAGTTCGGAGTCACCAACGAGACGCTGGCCAAGTGGAGCGAGCTCGACGCGGTGCTGCAGTACGTGGGCATGCATATCAACCCGGAGATCGCCGACGCGTTCGGGTGGAAGATCCTCCTCGGCGGCGCCGTCCTGACGGCGCTCGGCTTCGTGCTCGCTCGCTCGTCGAGCAAGCGGTAGCGCTGTGTTGACGCCGGGGCGCGGGGTACGGCCGGACCGACTGGCGTCCGGCCGCCCGTCCCCCTGGTGGGCGGGCTGGCGGCTGTCGATGCTGCTGCTGGGCCTGATCGTCTGCGGGGGCACCCTCGGCTACTCGGCCATCGAGGGCTGGGACACGTGGGACGCCTTCTACATGACGGTCATCTCGGTCACGACGGTGGGGTACCGGGAGGTCCACCCGCTGTCCCGCGCGGGTGAGGCCTTCACCGTCGTCGTCGTGACGGTCGGCGTGGCGACCGTCCTTTACACGTTCTCCTTCCTGATGGCGCGGATCGTGGAAGGGGACCTGCAGGAGCGCTGGACCCGCCGTCGGCGCGAGCGCATGCTCGATCAACTCGATCACCACTTCATCGTCTGCGGCTTCGGCCGGATGGGGCACATCATCGCGCGCGAGTTCTCGCGGCAGCAGGTGCCGTTTGTCATCATCGAGCGCGATCCCGATCGCATGCAGGAGGCGATCGACGCCGGCTACCTCGCCGTCGAGGCGGACGCCAGCAGCGAGCAGGTGCTGCGGCGGATCGGCATCGATCGCGCTCGTGGCCTGATCGCCGCGGTCAGCACAGATGCCGAGAACGTCTACGCGGTCCTGACGGCGCGCCTGCTGCGGCCCGACCTCTTCATCATCGGGCGCGCGGAAACCGACGACGCGCGTACGAAGCTGGAACGGGCGGGGGCGGACCGCGTGTTGTCGCCGTACCAGATCGGCGGGCTCCAGCTCGCGCAGACGGCGCTGCGCCCCGCCGTGGTCGACTTCGTCCAGCTCGCCACCAGCTCCGACAACCTCGAATTGAACATGGAGCAGGTCCGCATCGCGGAAGGGGCGGCCCTGGCCGGGCGCACGATCGTCGACGCCAATCTGCGCCAGCGCTACGGCATCATCGTCGTGGGCATCCAGCGCGCCGACGGGCAGATGGAGTTCAACCCGGCGCCGGAGCTGGTGATGCATCCCGGCGACCACCTCGTCGTGCTCGGCCGCGCGGACAACCTGCGCGAGCTCGAACAGGCCGCCGGCGTCGAGCGGTCGCGGACGCCGGCGGGCCGGTGAGCGTGATGGGCGCGCGACTGCTCGACGGCCTGGCGGTGGCGGCCACGATCCGCGAGTCGGTCATGCCGCGGGTGCAGGCGTTCACGGCGCGCGCGGGGCGACCGCCGGGCCTTGGCATCGTCCTCGTCGGCGACAATCCGGCGTCGGAGCTGTACGTCAGCAGCAAGGTGAAGGCCGGAGGCGAGTCGGGCCTCCGGGTCGATCTGCAGCGCCTGCCCGCGACCGCGACGCTCGACGAGCTGCTGCGGCTCGTCGATGCCCTCAACCGCAGCGATCAGCACGATGGCATTCTCGTCCAGGATCCGCTGCCCGAGGCGATGGGCAAGGGGGCGTCGCAGCGGGTCTTCGACGCGATCGATCCCGCGAAGGACGTGGACGGCTTTCACCCGATCAACGTGGGCAAGCTGGTGCAGCAGCGGGCGCACCTCGTCGCGTGCACGCCGTCGGGCGTGATCGAGATGCTCGATCGCAGCGGCATTGCCATTGAAGGGCGCCGCGCGGTCGTCATCGGCCGCAGCGATATCGTCGGCAAGCCGATGGCGATGCTCCTGCTGCATCGGAGCGCCACCGTCACCATCTGCCACTCGAAGACGCGGGATCTCGCGGCGCTCGCGGCGGAGGCGGACATTCTCGTCGCGGCCCTCGGCCGCCCGGGGTTCGTGACGCGTACGTTCGTCAAGCCGGGCGCCACGGTGATCGACGTCGGGATCAACCGCGTGACCGACGAAGCGCTGGCGCGGTCGCTGCTCGCGGGCTCGCCGCGCCTCGCGGTGTTCGAGAGGCGCCGCTCGATCGTGGTCGGCGACGTGCATCCCGAGGTCGCCGAGATCGCCGGTGCGCTGACGCCCGTCCCGGGCGGCGTCGGCCCGCTCACCATCGCGATGCTCTTGAAAAACACCGTTACGGCAGCCGAGGCCCGGAAAAGTGGAAAGTAGAACATAGAACGTAGAATGCCGATCAGGCTGTCACGCTCCAGTAGAAGGGACCGGTAACGTGCTCCGGGTGGCGCTGACAGGCGGGATCGCGACCGGCAAGTCGTACTGCCTCGCGAAGTTCGCGGAGCTGGGCGCCGCGACCATTGACGCCGACGTCCTGGCGCGCGACGCGGTCGCCCCGGGCTCGTCCGCCCTTGCCGCGGTGGTCGCCAGGTTCGGCGACGCCATGCGGCGTCCCGACGGTACGCTGGATCGCGCGGCACTGGCGCGGGTCGTCTTTTCCGACGGCGCCGCGCGCGCGGATCTCGAGGCAATCGTCCATCCCCGCGTGTACCACGCGGTGCGCGAGTGGTACGTCAGGTTGTCCCCCGCGACCCCGATGGCCGTCGCCGACATCCCGCTGCTGTTCGAGACCGGCCATACGCACGAGTTCGACCGGATTGTCGTCGCCGCGTGCAGCGCTCCGGAGCAACTCCGGCGCCTCATGGCGCGCGACAGCCTGAGCGAGGCCGACGCCCGCGCCCGTCTGGCCGCGCAGTGGCCGATCGAGGAGAAGGCCGCACGCGCCGACTACGTGATCTCCACCGACGGCACGTTCGCCGAGACCGAAGCGCAGGTTCGTGCGGTGTTCGCCAAACTGCGCGGAGAGTGGTGATCAGCCACTACCGACAGCCAGAGTCACGCTGAGACGTGCCCACGGCCCTCACAAAGAGCACGAAGCACACGAAGGACACGAAGACAGTAAAGAAAGAATGATCGATGGCGAAGTCGCGCTGTCCAACTGCGGTGCCGTTGAGCGCCGGCCGCAGGCCGGCGGTGTCAGGACCATCGAGACCGCAAACACAAGCAGCATCTGATCAAGGGCTGTTGTGTTTGTGGTCTCGATGGTCCTGACCGCGCTGCGCGCGGCTCGACGGCACATGCAGCAGACGCGTCGTAGCTCGTGGCTCGTGTCTCCAGCGCTGTCCGCGCGGCGTGGGGATCTTCAGCAAACCTGGCGGGCGTGAGGTCTTCAGAAGAAGGCCTTTTCAGTCTTCGTGAACTTCGTGAACTTCGAGGTCTTCGTGTCGTAAGAGCCGTCGGCGCGTGCAGCGGGACAGCGTGGCAGCGGGACAGCATGGCAGCGGGACAGCGTGCAGCGGGACAGCGTGGCAGCGGGACAGCGGGACACGCGAACGGCGCCGGTGTTCCGGCTGCTACGTCGCGACGTCCGTCTCCTTGGCCGGCGCGATACGTTCTTCCACGAACGTGTTCCACTCGTGGCAGTGCGGGCACTGCCAGAGCAGCTCCGTGCTGCGATAGCGGCAGCGCACGCAGATGTGCGGGTCGAGGTAGAAGATCGCGTCGCGGGACAGGTCGACGTAGCGCGTGACGAGATCGGGCGGCAGGCCCAGGTCGGACAGCGTGTGCCAGATCGCCTGGTGGAGCACCAGGGCGTGCGGGTTGATGACGAGCGCCTCGAACATGAGCGCGAGCGCCTCGCGCGCGTGGCCCCCGGCGCGCAGGTGCTTCCCGAGCGCGAGCCGCGCGCGCCACTCCTGCGCGTTGGCCCCGATCAGCCGCCGGCACAAGTCGGGGAACCGGGCGGGCTGCCCGGCCGTGGGGTACGCGTCCTCGAGCCGCGGAAACGCAAGGTACGCGCGATCGGGTGACGTGTCGACGAGCCGCTCCCACGCGGCGATGGCCCCCGCGATGTCCCCCTGGTGAAGACGGACGTCGCCAAGGTTCAGGTACGCGTGCGGGTTCTTCGGGTCCAGCTCGATGGCCGCCGCGAACCGCCGCGCCGCTTCCGCGTGGTTCCCCTGCTTCAGCGCCACCAGTCCGATTTCGGTCTCGAGGAAGGCGAGAATCGCGTGGTGCCGCGGCTGGTTCGTCGAGGTGTCCCCGGCGGCGAGCTGCTGGCGCGTCCTGTACGCCTCGGTCCACTGGTGCTGCTCTTCGTACAGCTTCTCGAGATTCGTCAGGGCGTACCGGTTCTCGGGGTCGAGCCTCAGCACTTCGGTGAACGCTTCCAGCGCGCGATCGACGAACCCGCCGTGCTTGTAGTCCAGTCCCAGGCAGAGGAGCACGTTCGCGTGTTCGAGCTTGCGGAGGTTCGGCCGCTGCAGGAGCGACTGGTGTTCCTGGATGGCGCGGCCCACCTGGCCCTTCTCTCGATAGAGGTTGCCGAGGATCAAGTGAATCTCGAGCGGATCGCCGGCCGATTCAGCCGCCTTGACGAGCTCCTCGATCGCCGAGTCGATCTGGTTGGCGACGAGGAAATTCAGCCCGAGCATGTAGTGCGGAGATTCGCGTGCCCGGCGCCGGTCGATCCAGCGGCCGTCCTGCAGCTTGTAGCGCTCCCAGGCCTTGCCGATGGCCAGGCCCGCGAGCAGCGCGACGAGCGCGACGAGGGTTCCGTACGGTCCCATTATGAGGAAGCCAGGAATGGCTGCGTGACGGCGTCCCAACGCGACTGGGCGCGCAGCACCATCTCGATGAATTCCCGCACCGCGCCGCGGCCGCCGGCGACCGTGCTGGTCCAGTGCACCCGCTCGCGCACCTCCGGCGCGCCGTCGAGGGGCGCGGCCGCCAGCCCGACACGCGACAGCACGGGAATGTCGACCAGGTCATCCCCCATGTACGCCACCGACGCGTCATCGAGCCCCGCGTCCCTGAGGATCTGCTCGTAGGCCGTCACCTTGTCCGGCACTCCCTGGATCACGAGCCGCACCGCGAGCTGCGCCGCGCGCTGTGTGGTCGCACCCGACGCGCGCGAGGACAGGAACCCGACGGTCAAGCCCGCGCGCTGCGCCCAGACGATCGCCGCGCCGTCGCGGATGTGAAAGCCTTTCGACTCCGTCCCGTCGGCATGCATCACGACGACGCCATCGGTGAGAACGCCGTCGACGTCGAACAGCAGGAGCTTCACGCGCGCCGCGCGCTCCTCGACCATGATCCGTTCCTCTGCGCTCCCGTTCGACATTCGTCGTTCTGTGTCCAGCGTGGCAGTGTGAGGGCCTTCTACGTTCTACATTCTACGTTCTACATTTCCGCGTGCTTCCGTGTTTTCCGTGTCCGTCCGTGTTTCAGAACATCTGGGTTCGCCACAGATCGTGCAGATGCACGACCCCTTCGACGTGCCGCAGCGCGTCGACGACGACGACCGAGGTGATCTTGTGCGTCTCCATGATCTTGAGCGCTTCGACGGCCAGCAGCTCGCGGTGGATGGTGATGGGATTGGGTGTCATCGCCTCCCCCGCGGTGAGCTCCAGCACGTTCGACGCGCGGCTCATGAGACGGCGCAGGTCGCCGTCGGTGAAGATCCCCACGAGCGAGCCGGTGTCGTCGACCACGCACGTCATGCCGAGCCGCTTGCTCGACATCTCGTGGAACACGTCGGGCATGGGCGTCGACGTCCGCACGACGGGTGCGGCGTCGCCCGAGTGCATCACGTGATCGACCCGCATCAGCCGGCGGCCGAGTTTTCCTCCCGGGTGGAGCGACGCGAACTGCTCCTCGCGGAAGCCCTTGCGTACGAGCAGCGTCATGGCCAGCGCATCGCCCATCGCGAGCGCCGCCGTGGTGCTGGCGGTCGGCACGAGGTTCATCGGGCACGCCTCGTGCGCGATCCCGCAGTTGAGCGTCACGTCGGCCGCGCGCGCGAGCGTGGACGCCGGATCGCCCGTGAGCGCGATCAGCTTCGCGCCGATCCGGCGGATCGATTCGAGCAGCCGGACGATCTCCTCGGTCTCGCCGCTGTACGACAGCGCGATGACGAGGTCGTCGTCGCGTATCGCGCCGAGATCCCCGTGGATGGCCTCGGCCGGGTGCAGGAACCAGGCGGACGTGCCGGTGCTCGACAGCGTCGCGGCGATCTTCCGGCAGATGATGCCGGACTTGCCCATGCCCGTGACGATGACACGCCCGCGACAGTCGAAGAGGAGCTGCACCGCGCGCTCGAAGTCGCCGTCGATGCGATCGACGAGGCCGAGAATGGCCGCCGCCTCTATCCGCAGGACCTTGCGCGCGAGATCGAGACCCGACATGGTGTCCGTCATACCGCCTCGGATGCAATCGCGTGGAGGCGCACGAGCCGCCGGAGCAGCGGCTCCAGCTTGTCGAGCCGGAGCGCGTTCTGCGCGTCGCTCTTCGCCTGTTCCGGCCGCTCGTGGACTTCCAGGAAGATGCCGTCGATGCCGGCCGCCACGCCCGCCGACGCCATCGGCTCGATGAACTCGGCCTGACCGGCGGTCACGCCGTCGCCGGCGCCGGGCAGTTGAAGGCTGTGAGTGACATCGTAGATCACCGGGTACCCAAGCGCGCGGAGCAGCGGGAACGCGCGCATGTCGACGACCAGGTTGTTGTAGCCGAAGGTGAAGCCGCGCTCCGTCACGATCACCTTCGGGTTGCCCGTGTCGGTGACCTTGGCGATGGCGTGCCGCATGTCCGCCGGCGCGAGGAACTGTCCCTTCTTGATGTTGACCACGCGCCCGGTCCTGGCCGCTGCGACGATGAGATCGGTCTGGCGCGACAGGAATGCGGGGATCTGCAGGATGTCGGCGACCTCCGCCGCCGCCGCCGCATGGGCGGGCTCGTGGATGTCGGTCAGGATGGGGACGCCGACATCGTGCCTCACCCGCGCGAGTACGCGCAGACCCTCTTTCAGCCCCGGGCCGCGAAAGGACCGCCCGGACGTGCGGTTCGCCTTGTCGTACGACGCCTTGAAGACGTACTGCGCCCCGGCGCGGCGCGCGATGTCGCGCACCGCCATCGCGGTGTCGATGGCGTGTGACTCGGATTCGATGACGCAGGGACCCGCAATCAGCAGCAGCGCGGAGCCGCCGCCGCCCACCGTGATCCCGGCAAACTGGATCGGCTGCACGCCGCTTACCCTATCACGGAGGCGGCCGCCTGCTGTGCCGTGGAGACCTTGCGCTGGTGGCTCGCCTGGACGAAGCCGGCAAAGAGCGGATGCGGCTTCAGGGGCTTCGACTTGAATTCCGGGTGGAACTGCACGGCGACATACCAGGGGTGCGACGGCAGTTCCACGATCTCGACGAACTTGCCGTCGTGCGAACGGCCGACGATCTCCAGCCCGCGCTCCGTCAGCGCCTTCTCGTACAGGCAGTTGAATTCGTAGCGGTGCCGGTGCCGCTCGGCGATCACGGGTTCGCCGTAGAGCTGATACGCCCGCGAGCCCGCCTTCAGCTCGCACGGATACGATCCGAGCCGCATCGTGCCGCCGAGATCGTCGATGCCGAGCAGATCGCGCAGCTTGTAGATGACCTTCTGCGGCGTATCCGGCGCGCACTCGGTCGAGTCCGCCTCGGTCAGGCCGCAGACGTGCCGCGCGTATTCCACCGCGGCCCACTGGAAGCCGTAGCAGATGCCGAGGTAGGGGATGTTGCGCTCGCGCGCGATCTGCGCGGCGCGCATCATGCCCCGCGTGCCGCGATCGCCGAACCCGCCGGGCACCAGGATCCCATTCGCGCCGTCGAGCAGCTGCTCGCCGCCCGGCTGCTCGAGCGCCTCCGCTTCCACCCATCGGATGTTGACGCGCAGCCGGTGCTTGAACCCGCCGTGGTACAGCGCCTCGTTCAGGCTCTTGTAGGAATCCTCGTACCCGACGTACTTCCCGACGACATGGATCGTGACCTCGTCGGTCGGGTTCTTGATCCGATCGACGAGGTCGGTCCACGCCTCCATGTGCGCCTCGGTCTCGGGCAGGTGCAGCCGGCGCAGCACGATGCGGTCGAGCCCCTCCGCCGCGAGCACGAGCGGCACCTCGTAGATGCTCGACACGTCCTTCGCGGTGATGACCGCCTCCTCGTCCACGTCGCAGAACAGCGCGATCTTCTTTTTCAGATCCTGGTCGAGGAACCGGTCGGTGCGGCAGAGCAGGATGTCCGGCTGGATGCCGATGGAGCGCAGGTCGCGGACGCTGTGCTGCGTGGGCTTCGTCTTCAGCTCGCCGGCGGCGCCGATGAACGGCACCAGCGTCAGGTGGATGTACAGCGTGTTCTCGCGCCCGACATCCTGGCGGAGCTGGCGGATCGCCTCGAGGAACGGCAGGCTCTCGATGTCGCCGACCGTTCCGCCGATCTCGACCAGGACGATGTCGACATCGTGCGCGACGAGCCGGATGGCCTCTTTGATCTCGTTGGTGATGTGCGGGATCACCTGGACGGTGCGGCCGAGATAGTCGCCGCGACGCTCCTTCTGAATGACCGAGAGGTAGATCTTGCCCGTCGTCCAGTTGTTGTTCCGCGTCGTGATCTGGCTGGTGAAGCGCTCGTAGTGGCCCAGATCCAGGTCCGTCTCCGCGCCGTCGTCGGTCACGTAGACCTCGCCGTGCTGGTACGGGCTCATCGTCCCCGGGTCCACGTTGATGTAGGGGTCGAACTTCTGGAGTGCGACCTTGTAGCCGTGGCCCTCGAGGATCGCCCCGATCGAGGCGGCGGCGAGCCCTTTCCCGAGAGACGAGACCACGCCTCCGGTCACCAGGATGTACTTGACGGGCTTTGCTTCACCAGGTTTGGTCATCGTTTGTCTGTGCCTTGTAGGCCGGGCCTTCAGGCCCGGCGTGCTGCCTCGTAAGCCGGACCTTTCAGGCCCCGCGCGCATGCCAGCCGGACCCGCTCGAGGTCCTCGGGTGTGTCCACGCCGATCGAATCGAACGCCGTTTCAATCGCCTTGATGCGGATGCCGTGCTCGAGCGCGCGGAGCTGCTCGAGCGCCTCGGACTGCTCCAGCGAGGCCGGCGGCAGCGCGGCGAGGCGCAGCAGGCACTCGCGCCGGTAGACGTACAGCCCCACGTGACGCCAGGCCGGCGCGGCCGGGCTGCCCGGGCGCACGAACGGGATGGGCGCGCGCGAAAAATAGAGCGCGAACCCGTCGCGATCGACGACGACCTTCGTCACGTTCGGATTCTGGATGTCTGCGGGATCTTCGATGCGGCGCCGCAACGTGCTCATCAGGAGAGCGGGATCGCCGGCGAACGGCGCGGTCGCTTCGTCGATCATCGCGGGCTCGATGAGCGGCTCGTCTCCCTGCACGTTCACGACAATGTCGTAGGGCAGATCTCCCGCGATCTCCGCGATGCGGTCGGTGCCGCTCTGATGCGACGCGGACGTCATCCGCGACTCGCCTCCGAACGCCAGCACAGCGCGATGGATCCGCTCGTCGTCGGTCGCGACGATGACCGCGGCAATCGAACGCGCGGCCGCGGCGCGCCGGTACACGTGCTCGATCATCGGACGGCCGCAGATATCCGCGAGCGCCTTGCCTGGAAGCCGTGTCGAGTGATACCTGGCGGGGATGACGGCGACTGCGGAGACGGGAACCGGATTTGAGGAGGGCCCGGAGCTTGAAACAGGGGGCACGAACAATCTTACCACAACTGCGCGCGGCTGCCCGCGGCTGCGCGGGGTATCACCGCAAACGCCAACGTGTCACTCGTGGCTTCTTCGCGGCGTGCGGTCGGCGCGCTGCATCGCGGGCGGTTCGGCAAATGGATTGCGAACGCGAACGCCTCTGAGCACCTGTCCGTCATGGAGATCTTCGGTCCAGAGCACGTCGCATCCCGACTCCGCCGCGGCATGCACCACCATGGCGTCCCAGAATGCGAGCTTCGTCTGTTTGTGGAGGGCGATCGCGGCGAGCACATCGTCGGGGCCGGGCGCGAACACCCTCCACGTGCCGAACTCGCGAACGCGGTCAGCGGCGTCGTCAACGGAGAGGGGCGCGGGGACTTTTCGTGTCACGGCGACGAAGAACTCCTGCAGGACCTGCACGCTGAGGCATCCGGTGCCGGTCTCCCAGAGGCCGGCAAGGAGTCGTTCGGCGGCGATCTTCTTCCTGCCGGCCGACGCGTCGAAGGCATAGACGAGGACGTTCGCGTCGACGAAGGCTCGTGCCGGGTCAGCGCTCATGGAGCTGGTCGCGGGTCCAGGCCGGCCGGCCACGGGTGCCGAGCGATCGAGCGGATGTCATGGCGGCCAGCGCCCGCTTTCGCGCGGCTGAGTATCGCCGTGTCTCGTCAGCCAGACGGGCCAGTGCTTCGGTCATGAGCGCCGACACCGATGTGTCCCGATCGGCCGCGAGGCGCTTGACTCGCTTCAGGAGCTCCCGCGGCAGACTCAACGTCACGTTCTGATTCTCGGCCACGAAAAACAGTGTAGCACGTAAAATCGTGAACAGATGCCGCCGCCGGGCGGGCCGTCCGGCGCCTCCCGCGAAACGGCTGAGGGGGCTGTCTTCGTCACCGCCGCGGCACGTCACCGTCCCGGGGGATTGGTGGTAAGGTCACCAGTACTCCGACCTGCTTCTTCGGAGCCGTTGACAATCACGGGGCGTTCCGGGTCACACGTGGCGAGAATGGAGCGATTCCGTATCAAGCGTTTGCGGCGATTTTGGACGAGCTCCTTGCGACGGCTGTTTCCAGTAGTTCCTGAGCCTTGGCGTGTGGGGACGTGAAGCGGATGCGGTCGATCATCTGGAGTCAGACGCTGGCGCTGGTCCTGGCGGCGCAGACCTTCGATGCGCACCAGGGGCAGCCGCCTCCGCAGGTCTTTCGAGGCCGCATCGCGCTCGTGCCCGTCGATGTACGCGTGGTCGATCGGGCCGGCGACCCGGTTCGCGATCTCACCCGCGACGACTTCACCATTCTGGAAAATGGAGTCCGGCAGACGATCAGTCACTTCGAGATCGTCGATCGGACTGGCCCGGCCGCGCCCGAGGCGCGAGAGCCGTCCCGGGAGGCTGCCGCGTTGGGCGCATCGGCGCCGCGCAATTTCGTGATCGTCCTGGGCCGCGGCCGGTTGCAGGGGCCCGCGAAGGGGTTCGACGCCGTCCGCACGTTCCTCAACCGGCTGAGCGTGCCGCCCGACCGCGTGGCCGTTGCCGCCTACGATCGCATCAGCGAGCTGACGACGGATCGGGAGGCCGTCCTGCGTCTCATCGCGCGATACCGCCAGCGCTATGAACGCATCGAGGCCCTGCTGGATCACTGGTTCAGGGGTCTGACTGTGGTCTACGGGGCCATCGAGCCTCCCCCCAGCGTGCAGGCCCTCATCGACGACGTCTTCGACGCGCCGGGACTGCCGGCTTCCCGTTCGCTGGCGGTCGTTCCGCCGACGGAGGTGATGTCGGAGGACGAACGCGACGTCCTGTTCGGCAACCTTTTTGGCAAGAGGGACGATGGATCGAGACGCGGTTTCATCTACAACGCCGCCGCGCGGCAGGACCTCGAGAAACTGCACGCCGCCGTGGAGTACCTGCGGTACATCGATGGAGAAAAGCACGTCGTCCTGATCTCGTGGGAGGGCTTGGTGAACATCGAAACGTTCATGACCGAGCGCCTCACCCGTTTGGCGGCCGACGCGCGTGTGACCCTGTCCGTCATTCACACCGGGGGGATTGCCACGTCCTGGCTGCGCAGCGGAAAGACGGTCATCTTTCAGGGGCCGTCATGGGACCAGCTCTGGGCGAACGCCGATTCACGCACGATGGCCGACGAGACCGGGGGGATAACGTCCATCTACGCCTATGCCGACAAGACCCTGGACCGGGTCGACCGCGCGACGCGCTTTGAATACCTGCTCGGGTACTATCCGCAGGACTCGAAGACCGACACCGGCTTTCGGCACATCACGGTGGAGGTGCGCCGCCCCGGAGTGACGGTGCTCTATCGGCACGGCTATTACGCGCGGCCGGACGAGCGCGCGTCCGACAGGCGCGAGTCCGTCGCGGCCGCCCGCATCGCGTCGGCCGGCGCGTACCCGGCCGTACTCGACGACCTCCCGGTCGAGCTGTCGGCAAGCGTGGTGAAGCCGTCGAAAGCCGGGGCGTGGGAGGTGGAGGCACGCGTCCGCATCGCCCCCGCCTCGATCGCGTTCAGCGACGCCGGCGGGCGCCACATCGCGTCCCTCGATGTGGCGCTGTTCGTCGGCGCGTCCGACACGCGAACGATCGGCGAGCTGCGGACGCGTGTCGATCTGAAGCTCAGCCCCGACAACTACGCGCGCACCATGCGGGACGGCGTGATCTTCACCGGACGCGTCACGGCGACGGCGCGGCCGCGGCACGTCAAAGCGGTCGTGTACGACTATCGCGGCGACCGCCTCGGATCGGCACTCGTTGACATCCGCTAGAGTTCACAGCTTACAGAAACGGGTCGTTCTGTTGGACTCGCGAACGCGGTCAGCGGCCTCATCGACCGAGAGCGGCTCGGCGCCCTTTCGAGTCACGGCGACGAAGAACTCCTGCCACACCTGGACGCTGAGGCCCCCGGCGCCCGTCTCCCAGCACGCCCCGAGAGTCAGGACTCGCCGCTGTCTTTACATCACAGCATGATGTGCTTACACATAGACGATGGTCAGGACGCAGATTCAGCTCACCGAGCAGCAGGCGCGGCGACTACGGGCCGAGGCCCACGAGCGTCGCGTGTCGCTCGCCGAGATCATCCGGCGGTATGTCGAGAAGGGACTGTCCGACGACACGCCGGTGCGCGCCGCGCTGTACGACCGCGCGGCGCGGGTCGTCGGTCGCTTCCGCGACCGCCGCGGCTCGCGTGACGTCTCGACCAGGCATGACCGGTATCTCGACGAGGCGTTCGAGTGAGTGCGGTCTTCGTGGATACGTCCGCGCTCCTGGCACTCCTCAATGCCAAGGACGAGAACCACGCGCGCGCGGAGCGCGCCTTCGCCAACCTCCGTGCCCGCCAGGCTGCACTCGTGTCGACGTGCTTTGTTCTGGTCGAAACGTATGCGCTCGTCGGCCGCCGCCTCGGTCTCGACGCCGTCCGGGGCTTTCGGGCGGACTTTGCGCCGCTCGTCGAGGTGGTCTGCGTCGACGACGCGCTGCACAACGCCGGTCTCGACCTGCTGGCCGAGCGCCGCACGCGGCGGTTGAGTCTGGTCGACGCCGTGTCTTTCATCACGATGCGCCAGCGGAACGTCGCCGAGGCCTTCGCGTTCGATCCGCATTTCGAGCAAGAGGGGTTCTCGCTCGTGAGCTGATGGTTCCGTGCTGCCATAATGGTGCAATCATGAATCGCTCGCGCGACTGGTTCGCTCAAGCGGACAAGGACCTGGCGCATGCCAAGGCTGCCCGTGAGGACGGCTCCCACGAGTGGGCGTGCTTCGCGTCCCAGCAAGCCGCGGAGAAAGCGGTCAAGGCGCTGCATCTCCGCCTCGGCCAGGAGGCGTGGGGCCACGTCGTGGCGCGCCTGTTGGCGGAGTTGCCGGCGTCCGCCGGCGCGGAGCCCCTCATCGAAAAGGGACGGGTCCTCGACAATTTCTACGTCGCGACACGGCACGCGAACGGGCATCCCGAAGGGGCGCCGTTCGAGCATTACGGTCCGCTCCAGAGCGAGCAGGCGATTGCCTATGCCGGTGAGATCGTTGAATTCGTCCGTGCTCGTCTGGCCTGACCGCGATCGCGTGATTCGGGAAGCGAGACGCTGGGCGCGCGTGGTTGCCTCTGAACCGGGCGGCGTCCAGAGAATCGGGTACTTCGGCTCGTACGCACGCGGAGACTGCGGCGTAGGCAGCGATCTGGATCTGGTCGCGATCGTCGAACGTTCCGATGAACCGTTCGTGCAGCGGAGCGCACGGTGGCCAACCGAGACGCTCCCGGTCCCGGCGGACCTGATCGTCTATACCACGGGGGAATGGGAACGTCTGGCGACGACGCAGTCCAGATTCGCGCGCGCGTTGCGACGCGAGACCATTTGAATCTGGCCTGAGTAGCTGCGCCGCCCGCACCCGCGTTCGTGCGGCCGAGTGCCGGCGTCTCGCGCGGCCTCTCTGGAGGGCGGAGCGCGGCTTCGCAGCTGTTATCGAGCCGTGCGTGCTTGAGCGTCGTGAGCATCTGATCGGTCCGGAGCACGAGGACCGAGGCGCCGCGCCGGCAGGCGATGTGCCCGATCATCGTGCTGACTGGTTTCGGCACCATCGAAAGCGCGATAAGCGCCACGAAGATGGGGCCGAGGCATTCAAGTCCAAACCGTTCCTGGCGGAAGATCTGGCGAGGCTGCTGCGCGAGGCGATCCGTCGAGGAACGATATAACAGTTCCCTGTTCCAGTTGCCGTCCGTGAGGCGATCGGGCGGGAGGGTGCCGTGAATGTTGCAGGGTGTATTTGCATTTTTCTGGTCGTCACGGTAGCCGGCGAAGCACAGGCGCAGGACGCCTCCCGCCGACTTGAATTGGGAATCGTCGCGTCCGGCATTCGCTTCGTGGAATTCGATCCGGTGCCGGAACTCAAGGCGCAGTGGCTCCCCAGCGGACGCGCGCGGATTCCGAAGGGGACGTGGCTCGAAGGTGGCATCGGCGGCCGCGCCGGTTACCGACTGTCAAAGCACCTCAAGATGGAAGGCGAGGTTGTTTTCTTTCCGCAGTATGCGGGCAGACCGTTCGACGGAGCGGGACCGATGTACCGGGGCTGGGGAAAGATCCAGGCCCTTGCCGGAGTCGTCGCGGGCAGGCGTTTCGGCGCTGCAACACTGTTCATGAAAACCAGACCTGGAGCCGTGCGCTTCGAGCGCTTCCCCGAGATTTTCATGCTGCGACGATTTGAAGAAGCGGTACTTCTGGGTTCGGGAGATAGCCACCCCAGAACGTGCCTGGCCGTTGACATCGGCGGTGGAGTTGAATACCCGGTATCGTCGCGGGTGGTACTCAGATTCGACCTCGGCGACACCGTAATCAGATACCGGCCGTCGCCGTCGGAGCTCAATCCGAAGTTCAGCCGTCACAACGTGCAAGCGATTTCCGCGCTTGGATTCCGATTCGTGTCTTGAAGATCCGTGCCTTGAAGACGAAGAAGTCTCGCGAGAGGGCGCCGAGAGGACGTCGGTGGTGGTCGCAGGCGCGAGCGTGAAACGGCCCTACCAGATGACGCGGACGGGATACTGCGCGATTGCCTGATCGGGCGTCACGATCGCGAGGCCATGCGCGACCGCCTGCGCGATCAACATGCGATCGAACGGATCGCGATGCAGCGCGGGAAGGCGGAGACCCTGGAGCGCGGCGTCTTCGTCGAAGGCAAGCGCCGTCAACCCGCGCACGCGTCGCTCGGCGGGAATCAAACGATCGGGCGGCTCGGGCAGCGGGAGTCGGCCCAGGCGATACTTCGTCACGATCTCCCAGACGGACACGGCACTCAGGAAGACGTCGTTCGACGGATCGCGGACGGCGGCGGCCGCCGCCCGCGACAGCATTCCGCCGCCAGCCAGCCAGAGGAACGTGCACGTGTCGAGGAGCAGCTTCACGAGCGCCGCCCGCCGGGACGCCGTCCGTGCTTCCGCCGGTAGCCGCCGCGGGTCTCGGCCACTTTCGACGCCCCCTTGGCCGGACCCGTCAGACTTGCCGTCACAGGGTCGGCGTTCCCGCCGCCCTCCCACAGATCGAGCTCGTCGCCCGGCAGCGGGTCGAAGAACGAGGCGGGGACATCGAAGGTGGGCCGCCCGGGCAGCGGACCGATCGGCCGCTCGTCGGTCCGCGCCTCGCCGACGGGCCGCAGCTCCGCGACGGGTGTGTTGTGGCGGCAGATCAGGATCCGCTCGCCGGCGGCGGCCCGGTCGAGATACGCCGAGAGCTTGGCCTTGACCTCGAAGACGTTGACCTTAACCATGACCATATTATTGCCTAGAGTGACGACTTATTTCAAGCCCTGCCGTCGCCATTCGGGCGCGGCGGCGTCATGCCGTTTTGAGCGCAGTCGTAATGCAGGAACTCGCCGCGGGGGCACGCACGCCTGAGGTGGCGCGCGATGTCCGGCGGGGCGTCTTCGAGCCGTTCGAACGCCGCCGGCGTGTGTTCGCGCCTTCGGCTGCCGCGTTTGCCGAGAGCGGCCGCGTGCTCGCCGCCGTGGCTGTACGCGAGGGGTGGCAGTTGATCGATGAGAACCCGTCGCTGCTCAACGATGCGCTGATTGCCGCATCGTGCCGCGAGCAGGGCATCACGCTCATCACCAGGGACGGCGATTTCCGGCGTCTCGCGCCATTCCTGAAAGGACTGCGTTACGTCGAGCCGTGGCCGCCGGCGCCGAGCGCCCGTGCGTGATCCGTGGCCGCAGTTGCGCGGGGCGTGTCAGCCGGGCTGCCGGCGTTGGCCCGGCTCGCCGCGTTGGTGCCCGCTCGGCGTGCTCGCGCGTCGAACCCGCCGCCGCGTTGCGGCACGACTGAATGAGGGGACGCGGTAGCGGACAAACGTGCAATAATCGCCGCCCCTGCGTTATGCGTAGCCGTTCCACCCTCCCGCTTGGCGCGTTACGCCGCATCCGTGGCCGAGACCTTCTTCACGACTGCGCCGCCGCGCGATCCGTGGCGACAATATCCCGGAGGGGATGCCCGCTTCTGGGCCGATTACCTCGCTCGCCTGCGGAGGGCGCTGCGATGAGGCGCGCGGCTTTCGTCGCCTGCACCCTGGCGGCAGCGCTCGCGGCCGCGGTCGCGTCATGGGCTCGGGGGCAGGAGCAGCGTCCCGTCTTTCGGTCGCGCGCGAGCGTCGTTCTGGTGGACGTGCTCGTGCGCGACGGCAACCGGGTGGTTCAGGGGCTCACGAAAGAGGACTTTCAGGTGTTCGACGCTGGGGTGCCGCAGCGGATCGACGAGCTGCTGGGCGAGCAGCTTCCGGTCGATCTCACGATCCTTCTCGACGCCAGCGGCAGCACCGCGCGCGCGATCGACCGCTTCGAGACGAGCGCGGCCGAAATTGCCGCCATGCTGCGCCCCGATGACCGCGTTCGGATCACGGCGTTCGCCACCGGCATCGCTGATGTCGTCCCGTTGACTTCGTCGCACCCTGTGTTCGCGATCGCGCCGCTCGGCGCGACGACGTCGCTGCACGACGCGCTGCTCCTGACGCTCGCGCGGCGACAGCACCCGGGCCGCCGGCACCTCGTCGTCGCCTACACCGACGGAGAAGATACGAGCAGCGTGCTCGACAGGCCCGCCGTGAACGCCGTCGCGCGGCGATCCGAGAGCGTCTTGCATCTCGTCCTGTCCGCCGGCGCGGGCCAGACGGCGCCCAGGCCGGAACACATCCGCATTCTTCGCCAGGCCGCCGAGGCCACGGGAGGCGGCGTCTCGACGCGGTTTCGCGACGCCGTGGACACGCTGAAACAGGTCTTCGCCGACTTCAGGGAAAGCCATGTGCTGCGGTACACGCCCACGGATGTGAAGGCGGGCGGCTGGCATGAGATTACCGTGCGGCTGCGGCGAGCCGATGCGCAGCGATTCACGCTTCGGGCGCGAAAGGGCTACGCCGGAGGACCGGAGTGAGGCCGCCCCGCTGCGGCTGAAGCGGCCGGACGCCGATAGGTACACAATCCAGGCGCGAAAAGGGTACTTTGCCGCGCCCCCGCAAGGCGGTTCCGCGTTACCATATTGATGGACCGATGACAGCAAGACGGGCGACGATGTACGCGGGTGCGGCGGTTCTGCTGGCTGCGTGGCTGTCGGCGGCGGCGGGTGTGCCTCGGGCGCCGCGCCAGGTCCGCGCCGCCCCTTCGCGTCCCGCCGAGACTGCCGTGCTCGACTCGCTGGCCCTCGACGTCCAGTCGCAGGCCGCGCGGCTGCGCCAGCGCCTCGCGACAGCGCCGGCACCGCAGGGTCCGATCCGAAACCCGTTCGTATTCGCGCCCAGGGCCGCGCCGCGCGTGGCCTCCGCGGCGCCGCGCCGGACCGCTGAGGTTGTCGCCGAGGTTGCGGCGACGCCTGAGCCCTCGCTGACGCTGCTGGGGATCGCTGAGAGCAAGACCGCCAAAGGCCTGACACGGACGGCGGTCATCGGCACCGACGGTGACGATGTCCTGATGGTGACGGAAGGCGAGGAGCTCGCCGCGCGCTATCGGGTCGTGGCGATCGGTCCCGACGTCATCGAGCTCAAGGACCTCACGACCGGTTCAGTCCGGCGCCTCGCGCTCCGCTGACCGAGCTCACGGGGCGAGCGGAGCGCACGAAGCAAAGATCCTTTACACGGAGACACGGAGCTCACTGAGACGCACGGAGGGCTGGCCGGTCTGGCCGCGCTCGCGCGCGGTGAGGTGATCTGAGATCCACAGATGCAAACACGCTCCTTGGCGTGCTTGCATCTGCGGATCTCAGATCACCTCGGACGTCGGCCGTGGGCGGCAGACGGCCGACGCCGACCGGCCACGACCGACGAGCCCCGAGCCACGAGCGACGAGCGGCCGGGCTTCCCCGTGCGTCTCCGTGCCCTCAGTGTCTCCGTGTGATCGTCTCGGTGTCATCGTCTCCGCGCCCTCCGGGCCTGAGGGTTCTCCGTGACCTCCCTGCCGGGATTCCGGCGTCTCTGCTCATTATTGGCACAACTTCCGCGTATCTCCGTCGACCGGATCGGGAATGCGGCGTGCAAGCGCGACCACGGAATTCACGGAATCACAACCACCGAAGACCACCGAATTCACGGAATCACATAACCACGGAAGAACACGGAATTCACGGAGTTACAACACGCAATCACAACGACGGAGGGCACGGAATCACACGGATGTGCTGTGTGGTTACCAGGCCGGCGCGCCGACTGTATAATGTCCCGTTCTCATCGACCATGAAGCGCACACTGGGAGCGTCACGTGCGCGCACCACGATGGTGCAAACCGCTCGAAACTGCGGATTGACGCGGTACGAAGCGCCAACGGCGTCCGATTTCCACAAGCTTTTCCACAGGAACTGTGAAGATCGCCGCGCGCCGGACGGTGATGTGACCTAATCCTCCTTATGCCTACATTTACAATTCTGAAACCGCCCGCAACCGGCACAGCGATCACCCGCGTCAACGGCAAGCTGGTCGTGCCGGACAATCCAATCATCCCGTTCATCGAAGGGGACGGTACTGGTCCGGACATCTGGCGCGCGAGCGTTCGCGTGTTCGACGCCGCGGTGGCGAAGGCGTACGGGGGCCGGCGCGCCGTCGCGTGGATGGAGGTCTATGCCGGGGAGAAGAGCCACAAGCAGTTCGACACGTGGCTGCCCGACGACACGGTCGCGGCGTTCCGCGAGTACTACGTCGGCATCAAGGGGCCGCTGACGACGCCGATTGGCGGCGGCATCCGGTCGCTGAACGTCGCGCTGCGGCAGATGCTCGACTTGTACGTCTGCCTGCGGCCCGTGCGCTGGTACCGCGGCGTGCCCTCGCCGGTGAAGCATCCTGAGAAGATCGACATCGTGATCTTCCGCGAGAACACGGAAGACATCTACGCCGGCATCGAATACCCCGCCGGCAGCCCCGAAGCGCAGAAGCTGCTCGACTTCTTCGCGAAGGAGTTCCCGAAGGAGTTCAAGAAGATCCGATTCGGCACCGCCCAGGCCTCCGCCGCATGGCAGAAGGACCTGGAAGAGATCGGCTCGCCGAAGCGGACCGTGGACGTGCAGGTGGGCGTCGGCCTCAAGGCGGTCAGCCAGCTCGGGACCGAGCGGCTCGTCCACAGCGCCATCGCGTACGCCATCCAGAACAAACGGAAGAGCGTCACGCTGGTGCACAAGGGCAACATCATGAAGTACACCGAGGGGGCGTTCCGCGACTGGGGCTACCAGGTTGCGAAACAGTTCTTCGGTGCCGCCGAGATCGACGGCGGGCCGTGGTGCCGCATTCCGGACGGGAAGCCGGGCGCGGGCCTGGTGATCAAGGATGCGATTGCCGACATCACGCTGCAGCAGGTCCTCACGCGCCCTGACGAGTTCGACGTGGTCGCCACGCTGAACCTCAACGGCGACTACCTCTCGGATGCGCTCGCGGCGCAGGTCGGCGGCATCGGCATCGCGCCCGGCGGCAATATCAACTACGTGACCGGGCACGCGATCTTCGAGGCGACGCACGGGACCGCTCCGAAATACACCAACCAGGACAAGGTCAACCCCGGGTCCGTCATTCTTTCGGGGGAGATGATGTTGCGCCACCTCGGCTGGCCGGAGGCCGCCGCCCTCCTCGTCAAGGGCATGGACGCCGCCATCTCCGCCCGGACGGTCACCTACGATTTCGCGCGCCTGATGGACGGAGCCACCGAGGTCAAGACCTCGCAGTTCGCCGACGCAATCATCAAGCACATGTAATTGGCGAATTGGCGAATTGGTGAGTTGGTGAGTTGGTGAATCGTGAGTTGAGGAGCAACCGGCCGTAGTCGCCCGTCACGACGATTGCGGCCGCGTTTGTCAAGTCACAAAGTCACCAATTCACCAATTCACAAATTGCAGAGAGGACTCATATGAACAGAAAGGTCACCGTTGTGGGAGGCGCCGGGAACGTGGGCGCCACGGTCGCTCGCGCGATTGCCGACAGGGAGCTCGCCGACGTCGTCATCGTCGACATCGCCGAATCGAAGTCGCAGGGGATCGCGCTGGACCTGCTCGAGGCGTGCCCGATCGAGGGGTCCGACTCCCGCATCATCGGCGTGGGGGCGACCGAGGACGGCTGGAAGGAGACGGCGAACTCCGACGTCGTGGTGATTACCTCAGGCGTGCCGCGCAAGCCGGGAATGAGCCGAGACGATCTGCTGAACGTGAACTTCGGGATCATGAAGGCGGTCACCGAGCAGATCGTCAAGTACTCGCCGAACACGATCATCGTGCCCGTCGCGAACCCGCTCGACGCGATGTGCCAGGCGGTCTACAAGCTGAGCCGGTTCCCGAAGAGCCGCGTCATCGGCATGGCCGGCGTGCTCGACTCGGCGCGCATGCGCACGTTCATCGCGATGGAAGCCAACGTCTCGGTCGAGAACGTGCACGCGTTCGTGCTCGGCGGACACGGCGACACCATGGTGCCGCTGCCGCGGTACTCGACCATTTCCGGCATCCCGCTTCCGGATTACCCGGGGATGACGCCGGAGAAGATCGCGGCCATCGCGAAGCGCACGGCGGACGGCGGCGCCGAGATCACCAGGCTGGTGGGCACGAGCGCCTGGTATGCGCCCGGGTCGGCCGCGGCCGAGATGGTCGAAGTCATCCTGAAGGACAAGAAGAAGATCCTCCCGTGCTCGGTGTACCTGGAAGGGGAGTACGGGATCAACAACCTGTTCGTCGGCGTGCCGGTCAAGCTCGGCGCGCGCGGCATCGACCAGATCATCCAGATCAAGCTGACCGCGGAAGAAGATGCGGCGCTGAAGAAGTCAGCGGCGGCGGTCAAAGAACTGATCGACGTCATTAAAGTCTGACTCGTTGCCCGTTACTCGTTACTCGTGTCTCGCAGTTCGTCGCCGCCCACCTCGGCTTCCGAGCCACGAGGCACGAGCCACGGCTGCGAAGGGAGTAGCCATGCTGAGCGGATTCAAGCAGTTCCTGATGCGCGGCAACGTCGTGGATTTGGCGGTCGCCGTCGTCATCGGGGGTGCGTTCGGCGCGGTGGTGGCAGCGCTTGTGAAGGACCTCGTCACACCGCTCATCGCGGCTGTCGTCGGCCAGCCGGACTTCTCGGCGATCCAGTTCACGCTGAACGGCAGCAGGTTCCTGGTGGGCGACTTCATCAACGCCGTGGTCGCCTTCGTGCTGGTCGCGGCGGCGATCTACTTCTTCGTCGTGGTGCCGCTGAACATGATTGAGGAAAGACGCCGGCGCGGGGAAGCGCCGGCGGATCCCACGACGAAGCGGTGCCCGGAATGCCTCAGCGAAGTGCCCATCGCGGCGCGCCGCTGCGCGTTCTGCACGCAGCCGCTCACCGGCAGCGTGACAGCGGGACGTTAGCTTTCACGAGCAACGAGCCCGCCTTCGCGCGAGGTGACGGCATGCGCTTCGGCGCGGCAAGCCGATTTGCGAGCCGCGAGCTGCGAACTGCGAGCTGCGTTACTCCACTCTCTCGATCGTGACCGTCTTCATGATGACGGGCTGCATCGGCTTGTCGTTCGCGTCGGTCTTCACCTTCCCGATTGCCTGCACGATCCCGAGTCCGTCCACCACCTCACCGAAGATCGTGTAGGTCGTCGGCAGGTTATAGGGCGCGACGGTGATGAAGAACTGGCTGCCGCCGGTGTTCGGCTGCCCGGTATTGGCCATCGCCATGATCCCCGCCTTGTCGAAGTGATGGCTCTTGTCGAGCTCGTCGGGGATCCGGTACCCCGGCCCTCCGGTCCCGGTGCCGGTCGGATCGCCACCCTGAATCATGAACCCGTCGATGATCCGGTGGAACGTCACGCCGTTGTAATACGGCTTCGACTTGCCGGGCCTGCCGGTCACGGGATCGATGGTCCCCTCGGCGAGTCCCACGAAGTTGGCGACGGTCTTGGGTGCCTTGTCGGTCAGCAACCGCACCGTGAAGTTCCCCTTGTTGGTGACGAAGTGCGCGTAGGTGCCGGGCTTGAGTTTCTTCGCGGGCTTGTCCTGGGCGTATGAGGGAACCGCCAGGGCGAGCGCGGCGAGAGCGACGAGAGCAAACCGTCGAGACATAGGACTCCTTGTTAGTCGCGGCTGATGAGCATCGCGCGGAAGTACTCGCGATTCATCCGCGCGATGTTGGTGATCGGGATCTCCTTCGGGCAGACCGCTTCGCATTCCCCTTCGTTCGAGCAGCTCCCGAAGCCTTCGTCGTCGTGGCGTTCCACCATGGCGATGGCGCGGGCGCGCCGCTCGATCTGCCCCTGCGGCAGCAGCGCGAGGTGGCTGATCTTGGCCGACGTGAAGAGCGCGGCCGATGCGTTCTTGCAGGCCGCCACACAGGCGCCGCAGCCGATGCACGCGGCCGAGTCCATCGCCTTCTCGGCCAGCGTCCCGGGGATCAGGATGGCGTTGGCGTCCTGCGCGCCGCCCACGTTGACCGACGTGTAGCCGCCCGCCTGGATGATGCGGTCGAAGGCACTGCGATCGACGACGAGATCCTTGATGACCGGGAACGCCTTCGCCCGCCACGGCTCGAGCGTCAGGCGATCGCCGTCCTTGAAGTGCCGCATGTGCAGCTGGCACACCGTGGTGCCGGGCTCGGGGCCGTGCGGGACGCCGCTGACGAGGAACCCGCACGTGCCGCAGATCCCCTCGCGGCAGTCCGAATCGAAGGCAATCGGATCCTCGCCCTTGACGATCAGCTCCTCGTTGATGACGTCGAGCATCTCGAGGAAGGACATGTCGGGCGACACGTCGGGTGCGGTGTATTCCACGAAGCGTCCGGGCTTGTCGGGTCCCGACTGACGCCAGATCTTGAGATTGATGCGCATATGAGAGTTTCCAGTTCCAAGCTCCCAGCTGCCAGCTGGAAGCTGGAAGCTGGAAACTGGCAACTTACTTATAGCTTCTCTGCGTCAGTTTCACGTTCTCGAACGTCAGCGGCTCCTTGTGGAGCGCGGGCGCCTTGCCGACGCCCTGGAACTCCCAGGCCGCCACGTAGCCGAACTCGTCGTCCTTGCGCAGCGCTTCGCCGTCGGGCGTCTGGCTTTCCTCGCGGAAGTGTCCGCCGCACGACTCGGTGCGGTGAAGCGCGTCGAGCGTGAGCAGCTCGGCGAACTCGAGGTGATCGGCAACTCGGCCGGCGTACTCGAGGTTCTTGTTCAGGTTGTTCTTCGGTCCGGGCACCGAGACGTTCTTCCAGAACTCCTCGCGGATCTGCGGAATCCGCGCCAGGGCCCTCCGCAGGCCGGCATCGTTGCGGGCCATCCCCACGTCGTCCCACAGCACCGCGCCGAGCTCGCGGTGGAGCTGCCGCGGCGTTTTGCCGCCGCCGACCGCCAGCAGCCGGTCGATCCGCTGCTGGACCGCGGCCTCCGCCTCCTTGAACGCGTCGTGGTCCGTCGTCACGGCCGGAAGGGTCGTGCCGCCGAGATACGCCGTGACTGTGTAGGGAATGACGAAGTAGCCGTCGGCGAGCCCCTGCATCAGCGCGCTGGCGCCCAAGCGGTTCGCGCCGTGATCGGAGAAGTTCGCTTCGCCGAGCACGTGCAGCCCGGGGATCGTGCTCATCAGGTTGTAGTCCACCCAGAGGCCGCCCATCGTGTAATGGATGGCCGGGTAGATCCGCATCGGCACCTTGTACGGATCCTCACCGGTGATCTTCGCGTACATGTCGAAGAGGTTGCCGTACCGGCCCTTGATGACCTCGACGCCGAGGCGGTTGATCGCATCGGACAAGTCCAGGTACACCGCGAGGCCGCTCTCGCCGACGCCGCGCCCTTCGTCGCAGACCCCCTTCGCGTTGCGCGACGCCACGTCGCGCGGGACCAGGTTGCCGAAGGTCGGATACCGGCGCTCCAGGTAGTAGTCGCGCTGGGATTCCGGGATCTGTTCCGGCGACCGCTTGTCGCCCGGGTTCTTCGGCACCCACACGCGCCCGTCGTTGCGCAGGCTCTCGCTCATGAGCGTCAGCTTCGACTGGTGCGGGCCCGACACGGGAATGCAGGTCGGATGGATCTGCGTGTAGCAGGGGTTCCCGAAAAACGCGCCGCGCTTGTGCGCGCGCCACGCGGCCGTGACGTTCGAGTTCAAGGCGTTGGTGGACAGGTAGTACGCCGTGCCGTAGCCGCCCGTGCAGAGCAGCACGGCGTGCGCGGCGTAGCGCTCGATCTCGCCGGTGATCAGGTTGCGGCAGACGATCCCCCGGGCCTGGCCGTTGATGACGACCAGGTCGAGCATCTCGCGGTTCGGGAAGGCGACGACGGTGCCTTTCGCGACCTGGCGCATCATCGACTGGTAGGCGCCGAGCAGGAGTTGCTGGCCGGTCTGGCCGCGCGCGTAGAACGTGCGCGAGACTTGCGCGCCGCCGAACGATCGGTTGTCGAGCAGGCCGCCGTACTCGCGCGCGAACGGCACGCCCTGCGCGACGCACTGGTCGATGATGTTGACGCTCACCTGCGCGAGCCGGTAGACGTTCGCCTCGCGCGAGCGGTAGTCGCCGCCCTTGACCGTGTCGTAGAACAGCCGCTGGATGCTGTCGCCGTCGTTCTGGTAGTTCTTGGCGGCGTTGATGCCCCCCTGCGCCGCGATGCTGTGCGCGCGCCGCGGGCTGTCCTGGATGCAGAAGCTGAGCACGTTGTAGCCCAGCTCGCCGAGCGACGAGGCCGCCGACGCGCCGGCGAGCCCCGTCCCGACAATGATGATGGTGTACTTCCGGCGGTTCGCCGGGTTCACCAGCTTGGATTCGAAGCGGTGGCGATCCCACTTTTCCGCAAGCGGTCCGCCTGGAACTTTAGGATCGAGAGCCATGGGCACCTGAACAACTGAAACTACTGCGTGAAGTAAACCCAGACCGGAATGAACGCGAGCCCGCCGCCGATGATGATTGCGAGAACGACGCCGGTCACCGTCAGCCGTCTGGTGTAGACCGGGTGGTCGAAGCCGATCGACTGGAACCCGCTCGCGATGCCGTGCCTGAGATGCAGGCCGACGACGATCGTGCAGAGCGCGTAGAACGCCACCCAGAGCGGCTGCCGGAACACCTCGAACTCCAGCCGCGCGAGGTCCCGGACCGACGGCGCGGTCGTCGTCAGGTACCACGCGCCGTACTTGAACTGCTTCACGTGGATGACGACGAACAGCAGCAGCACGAGCCCGGAGAAGATCATCGTCGACGACGCGACGCTCTTGCGGCTGGTGTGCCCGGCGAACTTCTTCTCCGCGTAGCCCGTCGGACGGGCCGACTGGTTGGAGAAGTAGTTCACGATCGTCTTGTAGACGTGGAGCAGGAAGATCAGCAGCAGGCCGGTTTCGATCGGGATGATCAGCGGATTCGAGATGAGGGCGTGGGAATAGTGGTTGAACGTGTCAGGGCCGGCAAAGATGAGCGCGTTCCCGATGAGATGAAGAATCAGGTACACGAACATCGCGAGCCCCGTTAGCCCGATCAGCAGCTTCGTGCCGACCGAGGAGGAGAACACACGACGGAAAGTCGACATTAATGGACTCCAGGGATCGGGCGATTGTATCCGCTGGCTTTCCCGCCGCGCAAGTGGCGGGCGTTGGGCGTTGGGAGGTCTCTCTTTAGCGTGTCGAGAGGTCCAGCGGTCGTGTCCCACTGCCCGCGCCCACTCGACTGATCTTCCTGAAAAGCCGTGGCCCGTTTCAGCGTGGTCCCGGGAGAACCTCGCTGAACACAGACGTTGGGCGTTGGAAGTTGGGAGTTGGGAGTTGCGGCGCGCTTGATCGAGCGCCGCCCCCCGGCACATGATTAGCAGGTTGCGCGCCTCATCAACACGCGCGCCGTTCATTCATAACCACACATCATGAAAATCCACGAGTATCAAGCCAAAGCCATCCTCGCGCGGCACGGCGTGCCCGTGCCCGAGGGCGCCGTCGTCTTCACCGCCGCCGAAGCGGCGGACGCCGCGCGGCGTCTTGGCGGCACGGTCGTCGTCAAGGCGCAGATCCACGCCGGCGGCCGCGGCAAGGGAGGCGGCGTCAAGGTCGTCAAGACGCCCGAAGACGCCGACAAGACCGCCAGGGACATGCTCGGCATGCGCCTGGTCACCTACCAGACCGGACCGCACGGTCAGATCGTGCAGCGCGTGCTGGTGGAGCAGGGGCTCCGCATCAGGCGCGAGCTGTATCTCGGGCTCGTCATCGACCGCGCGACCGAGCGCCCGGTGCTGATGGTGAGCCAGGAGGGGGGCGTCGAGATCGAGAAGGTCGCCGCCGAAACCCCCGAGAGGATCTTCAAGGCCTATATCGATCCCGGGATCGGTCTCAGCGCCTACCAGACGCGCAAGCTCGCCTTCGCGCTCGATCTGCAGGGGCCGCAGATCGCCCAGGCCGGCAAGTTCATGAACGCGCTGTACGAGGCCTTCAAGGCCACCGACGCGTCGCTCATCGAGATCAACCCGCTGATCGTCACCGAAGAGGGGAGCCTCCTGGCGCTCGACGCCAAGATGAACTTCGACGACAACGCGCTCTACCGCCACCCCGACATCAGGGACCTGCGCGACACGAGCGAGGAGGACCCGCTCGAGGTCGAAGCCTCGCAGTTCTCGCTGAACTACATCAAGCTCGATGGCACCGTGGGCTGCATGGTCAACGGCGCGGGGCTCGCGATGGCCACGATGGACATCATCAAGCTGGCGGGAGGGGAACCGGCGAACTTCCTCGACGTCGGCGGCGGCGCCAACGCCGAGCAGATTCGCAACGCGTTCAAGATCCTGATCTCGGACAAGCACGTGAAAGCGGTGCTCATCAACATCTTCGGCGGCATCCTTCGCTGCGACATCCTCGCCGAAGGGGTCATCGCCGCCGTCAAGGCACTGCACGTCTCGGTGCCGATCGTCATCCGCATGGAAGGGACGAACGTCGAGCGCGGCAAGCAGATGCTGAAGGAAAGCGGACTGAATTTCACCACGGCCGACACGATGAGCGAGGCCGCCGAACGAGTCGTGGCCCTGGGCCACGCCTCGTAAGCCGCAGCTCGTGGCTCGCAGGTGGGGTCTCTCGGAGGCCGGGGCTCTTGGCCCCGGCATCATAAGGAGAATATGGCTGTACTAATCGACAAGAGTACGCGCCTCGTCGTCCAGGGACTGACCGGCCGCGAAGGGACCTTTCACGCGAAGCAGGCCGCCGCGTACGGCACGACCGTCGTCGGCGGCGTCACACCCGGCAAGGGTGGCACGACCCACGAAGGCTGGCCGGTGTTCAACACGCTGGCGGATGCCATCCGCGAGACCGGCGCCGACGCGTCGGTGATCTTCGTGCCGCCCGCCGGCGCGGCCGACGCGGTGCTCGAGGCCGTTGAAGAGCAGTTGCCGCTGGCCGTGTGCATCACCGAGGGGATTCCCACGCTCGACATGATGCGGGCCATGGTGCTCCTCCGGCGGAGCAAGACGCGACTCATCGGGCCGAACTGCCCCGGCGTCATCAGCGCAGGCCGGGCGAAGGCCGGCATCATCCCCGGACATATCTGCAAGGAAGGACGGGTCGGTGTCGTGTCGAGAAGCGGCACGCTGACCTACGAGGCCATCCACCAGCTGACGCATCTCGGGCTCGGCGAGACGACCTGCATCGGCATTGGCGGCGACCCGCTCATCGGCACGAACTTCATCGATGCCCTGACCCTGTTCGAGGCGGATCCGCAGACCGAGGCCGTGGTGATGATTGGCGAGATCGGGGGGACCGCGGAAGAAGAGGCGGCCGCTTTCATCCGGGCGAACGTGACGAAGCCGGTTGTCAGCTTCATCGCCGGTCAGACCGCGCCTCCGGGACGGCGGATGGGGCACGCCGGCGCGATCATCGCCGGCGGGAAGGGCACGGCGGCCGAGAAGATGGCCGCGCTCACGGGCGCCGGCGTGCACGTCGTGAGGAGTCCCGCGGAGATCGGCGAGGCGGTCCGCAGCGCGCTTCGCGCCTAGAAGGCACGGAGCGGACGGAGCGCACAGAGACGATCACACGGAGGCGCGGAGCACACGGCGACGCACGGGGACGATCACACGGAGGCACGGAGCACACGGAGACGCGCGGAGACGAGGCCGGTCTGGCCGCGCTCCGCGCGGTGAGGTGGTCTGAGATCCACAAACGCAAACACCGGTCGATCCCACGGTGCTTGCGTTTGCGGATCTCAGACCACCTCGTAACGCCGGCCAACGGCAGGCCATGGCCGGCGCCAGACCGGCCTTCTCGTCCGGGCGTGACCGCCTCCGTGCGTCTCCGTGGGCTCCGTGTCTCCGTGTCGAGGCGCCTCCGTGACCTCCTTTGCTATAATCTCGCTCAAGGCCACTTTCCTCTCGCACCGGGACGTTCACGCGCAACAGCACAGTTGAAGGACCCAGAATGGCTACAAGTGCCGGCGCGGCCCATGAGGCCGCCGACCAGCCCGCTACCCGCCGCATCGTCAACGATTTCAGCATCCAGGTTGCCACCGTCAACGGGTCGGGAAGTCAGACCGCGAACCTCGTGCTCCTGCGGTCCCTCTTCCAGATGGGCGTGCCCGTGTCCGGCAAGAACATGTTCCCGTCGAACATCGCGGGACTGCCGACGTGGTTCACCATCCGCGCGAACAAGGACGGCTACATCGCGCGCAAGAAAGAGGTCGATTTCCTCGTCGCGATGAACCCGGAGACGGCGAAGGAGGACGTCCTGTCGCTCCACCCCGGGCAGGCGGTGCTGTACGACGAGCCGCTGAAGCTGAACGCGCTCAGGACGGACCTGATCTTCTACCCGGTCCCCTTCGACAGGATCGTGGCGGAGGTCTGCAAGGACGCGAAGCTGCGCCGCCTCGTGAAGAACATGATCTACGACGGCGTGCTGTCGCGGCTCCTCGGCGTCGACATGGCGCAAATGGAGCAGGCGCTCCGCAAGCAGCTCGGGAAGAAGCTGAAGGCGGTGGAACTGAACCTCGGCGCGCTGAAGGCCGGCCACGCGTTCGCCGCGGAACATCTCATCAAGCAGGATCCCTACTACATCGAGCCGATGGACAGGACGGCCGGCATGATCCTCGTCGAGGGAAATGCCGCCGGCGCGCTCGGCTCCATGATGGCCGGCGTCACCGTCGTCGCCTGGTATCCGATCACGCCGTCGTCGTCGCTGCCCGAGACGCTGATCGCGTACATGCGGAAATACCGGGTCGACAAGACCACCGGCAAGGCCACGTTCGCCATCGTCCAGGCGGAGGACGAGATCGCGTCGATCGGGATGGTGATCGGGGCGGGATGGGCGGGCGCGCGCGCGATGACGTCCACCGCGGGCCCCGGGATCTCGCTGATGAGCGAGTTCGCCGGCCTCGCGTACTACGCGGAAGTGCCCGGCGTCGTGTTCGACATTCAGCGGGTCGGTCCCTCGACGGGCCTTCCGACACGGACGGCGCAGGGCGACATGCTCACGACGGCCACGCTGTCGCACGGCGACACGAAGCAGATCCTGCTGATCCCCGCATCCGTCGAAGAGTGCTACACGATGGCCATCGACGCGTTCGATCTCGCCGAGCGGTTCCAGACGCTGGTCTTCGTGATGAGCGACCTCGATCTCGGCATGAACACCTGGATGTCCCGGGCGTTTCCGTACCCGGAGAAGCCGATCGACCGCGGCAAGCTGCTCGACGCCGCGTCGCTGAGGCGCCTCGGGGAATGGGGCCGGTACCAGGACGTCGACGGCGACGGGATTCCGTATCGGACGGTTCCCGGCGACGGCATGGCCGCGTACTTCACGCGCGGGTCGGGCCACAACACCAAAGGCCAGTACAGCGAGCGCCCCGACGACTACGTCCAGAACATGGAGCGGCTCGCGCGGAAGTTCGAGACGGCCCGGTCTCACGTGCCGCGCCCCGACGTGGAGGACGCGGCCGGGGCCGAGATCGGGATCGTCGGCTACGGCACCAGCCACTGGGCCATCGACGAGTGCCGCCATCAGCTCGCGCGCGAGTCCGAGGTCAGGACGGGGTACCTCCGCCTCCGCGCCTATCCGTTCACGGAGGAGCTTTCGGCCTTCGTCGACCGCTACGAGCGCATCTACGTCGTCGAACAGAACCGGGACGCGCAGATGGCGATGCTCATGCGGATGGAAATGCGGCCCGATCAGATCGCCAAGGTGCGGAGCGTCCTGCACTACAACGGCCTGCCGATCGACGCGCGGTCGGTGACCGACGACATCCTGGTGCAGGAAGGACTGAAGGCGAGGACCGAGGTGCACGCGGACGTGATTTCCGCCGGCATGCACGCGGGCGGGGAGTAGCGCCTGCGGCCCGAGCGACCCTTCGACGAAGCTCAGGGTCGCCCTGAGGCTCTCGAAGGGCGAGGC
>Ga0156017_1017_pt1 | contig 75438 bp, 60 predicted proteins | sample RifCSPlowO2_02_FD_107671 | JGI IMG/M metagenome (GOLD analysis project Ga0156017, IMG submission 107671) | Acidobacteria bacterium RIFCSPLOWO2_02_FULL_67_36
TCACGCGCCTGGACGTAATGTCCGGCGTCGAACTGCGCGCGCGCTTCTTGCAGAGCCGTATCGGCGTCGGACAGCAGACGGCTGGGCGCACGGAGGTCGCGCGGCGCCAGGCGCGAGGCTTTGATCCGCGCTTCGAGCTGCCGGCGGGCCGCGGTTGCGCCGGCCAGGGCCCGCTCGGCCTCCGTGCGGGCGCGGCTCCGGCCCGTCTCCGCCTGCAGCGCCGCATCGTCGGCGCGCTCGCTCGCGTCGAGCGCATGCGAGAGAGCCAGGCGATAGTCGCGCTGGGCGACCGCCTCGTGTGCCTGCTTCAGGGCGTTGCCCGCCGCGGCGAAGGCGTCGTGCGCGTACTCGTCGGCGCCGGCCTTGCGCGCGCGGTCCACGGCTGCCTGCGCACGATCGAGTTCTTTGCGGGGAGGTTCCGAGCAGGCGGCACAGAGGAACAGCCCGCACAGCAGGGCCGACAGACGACGCATCCTCCCGGCAGTATAGCAGGTATGGTGTACGATGAAGACCGTCGCGCCGCACGATCGGCCGCGTGAAAAACTGCAGCGTCTCGGCGTGGCGGCGCTGGGCGACAACGAGCTGGTGGCGATGGTGCTCGGGCACGGACAGGGACGCGCCGGCGCGCTCGACCTGGCCAACGCGCTGCTCGGCGCGCTCGGCGGCGTGCACGGGTTGGGACGCGCGAGGCCCGACGATCTGCGGCACGTGCGCGGCATCGGCACCGCGCGCGCCGCGCAGGTGCTCGCCGCGATCGAGCTCGGGCGCCGGACACTCACGCGGGCGGCCGGCGAACGGGTTCAGATTACGAGTCCGCGCATCGCGGCGGAGTTTCTCCTGCCGCAGTATGGCAACCGGCCGGTCGAGCAGTTCGGCGTCGTGCTGCTCGATACGAAGCGGCGCGTGCTGCGGACGACGGTGCTGTCAATCGGCACGCTCGATTCGAGCATCGTCCATCCGCGCGACGTGTTTCGCGAGGCGGCGCTGGCCGAGGCCGGCGCGCTGATTCTGTTTCACAACCACCCGTCCGGCGATCCGTTGCCGAGCGCGGATGACGTGCAGTTGACCGAGCGGATCGTGGCCGCCGGCGCGCTGATGGGGATCGAGGTCGTTGATCACATGATTCTGTCCGACCAGCGCTATTTCAGCTTCATCGAGGCGGGGCGCCGCTAGTGGCGAAAGCGGCCTACTTCGATTGTTTCTCCGGTGCGTCCGGGGACATGGTGATCGGCGCGCTGCTGGACCTGGGGCTGCCGATCGAGGGGTTGCGGGCGGCGCTGGGGAGCCTGGCCATCGAGTACGGCGGCGTCGCCTCCGAGCGCGTGACGCGCGGCGGCGTGGCGGCCACGAGGTTCCGCGTCTTCGCCGAGGAGGCGCGGGACATTCGACGCCCAACACCCAACGCCCAACTCCCAGCGCCCAACTCCCAACTCCCAACGCATCATCATGCGAGCGAGGCCGCACACTCGCACGCCAACGGCCACCATCACCACGACCACGCGCAAGATCACCACAGCCTGACCGACATCAAAGCGGCCATCGGCCGGTCGGCCCTTTCCGCCTGCGGCCGGGCCCGCGCGGTCGCGTTGTTCGCGCGGCTCGCGGAAATCGAGGCGGCGATTCACGACATGCCGGTGGAGCGGGTGCACCTCCACGAGGTGGGCGCGCTCGATTCGATCATCGACATCGTGGGTGCCGTGCATGGGATGGAGTGGCTCGGCGCGGACCGCGTGATGGCCTCGCCGCTGAACGTCGGCGGCGGCACCGTCCAGTGCGCGCACGGCACGTTCCCCGTGCCCGCGCCCGCGACCGCGCGGCTGCTCGAAGGGGTGCCCGTCTACGCCGGCGCGGTGCAGTCGGAACTGGTGACGCCGACCGGCGCGCTGCTCGTGACCGAGTACGCGGCGGCGTACGGGCCGCTGCCCTCGATGCGGATCGATCGGATCGGCTATGGCGCGGGATTCAAGGATTTTCCCGGCGCGCCCAACGTGCTCCGGATCATCACCGGCGACGAGCAGGGGAGCACGGCCGCCGAGCGCATCGTGTCGATCGAATGCGAGATCGACGACATGAACCCGCAGCTGTTCGGGCCGTTGATGGACCGGCTTGCCGGCGCCGGCGCGCTCGACGTGTTCTACGCGGCGGTGCAGATGAAGAAGGGGCGCCCCGGCGTTCTCGTGACCGCCATCGCCGCGCCGGAACATCGCGACGCGATCACCGCGGTGTTGTACACCGACACGACGACAATAGGCGTGCGGTACCAGGAAATGTGGCGGGATCGGCTCGACCGGGAGATACGCCCGGTGGCGACGCCGCTCGGAACGATTCGATTCAAGGTGGCGACCCGGGATGGCCGCGTGCTCAATGCATCGCCGGAGTTCGAGGATTGTGCGAGGGTCGCGGCGGAGCGCGGGCTCCCGATCAAACAGGTGCAGGCTGTGGCGATCAAGGCGTGGATTGACTCGAGAGAGTAACTTGCTCGTTGCTCGTTGCTCGTTGCTCGCTGCTCGACTTTGACTTCGACTTTGACTTTTGACTCTTGACTTTGACCATCGACTAACGACTATCGACTGATAATGACCAAGTTCTACATAACGACGCCGATCTACTACATCAACGCGGAGCCGCATCTCGGCCACGCCTACACGACGATGCTGGCCGATGCGATCGCGCGATCGCGCCGTCTGAAGGGAGACGATGTCCTCTTTCTCACGGGGACCGACGAGCACGGTCAGAAGGTGGAGCGCGCCGCGAAGAAAGCCGGCACGGCCACGCCGGAGTTCGCCGACCGGATCGCCGCGAAATACCGGGACCTGTTCCGCGCGCTGAACATCTCGAACGACGACTTCATCAGGACGACCGAAGCACGGCACATCCGCGCGGCGCACGAGATCTGGCGTCGGGTGCGTGATCGCGGCTACCTGTACAAAGCCAGCTACGAGGGGTGGTACTGCACGGTCGACGAGCTCTTCGTTCCCGAGGCGCAGCTCGCCGACGGCAGGCGTTGCCCGATGTGCGGCAGCGGGGTGGAGCGGCTGAGCGAGGAGAGTTACTTCTTCCAGCTCTCGAAGTTTCAGGGACCGCTGCTCGATCTCTATCGATCGAACCCCGGCTTCCTCACGCCCGATATCCGGCGCAACGAGATGATCGCGTTCGTCTCCGCCGGCCTGCGCGACTTGAGCGTGAGCCGGACGTCCTTCAAGTGGGGCATTCCCGTCCCGGACGATCCCGGGCACGTCATGTACGTCTGGTTCGACGCCCTGACCAATTACCTGACGGCCGCGGGCTTTCCAGACGACGCGCCGCGGCTGCAGAAGTACTGGCCGGCGGACGTCCACCTGATGGGCAAGGAAATCGTCCGGCAGCACGCCGTCTACTGGCCGGCGTTCCTCATGGCCGCCGGACTCGCGCTGCCGCGCCGGGTCATCGGCCACGGATGGTGGCTGATGAACGAAGCGAAGATGTCCAAGTCGCTGGGCAACGTCGTCGAGCCGCAGGGATACGTGGATCGATTCGGGGTGGACGCGCTGCGGTATTTCGTGATGCGCGAGATGGTGGTCGGGCAGGACGCGAATTTCGCGGACGACATGTTTCTGACGCGCTACAACTCGGACCTGGCGAACGATCTCGGCAACGTCGTCAGCCGGGTGACGACGATGATCCAGCGCTACTGCGGGGGCGTGGTCCCGGCCCCTTCAGTCGCGCCGGCCGCCTCGGATCTCGAGCTGCGGCTGAGCGCGGAGAACACGATTCGGCTCGCCACCGCCGGCGCCGACGCCTTCGAGTTCAGTTCCGCGCTGCGCGAGATCTGGGCGCTGATCTCCACGCTGAACAAGTACATTGTCGCGCGCGAACCGTGGGCGCTTGCGAAGGATCCCGCCTCGCGCCCGCTGCTGGATACGACGCTGTACAACGCGGCCGATGCGCTGCGTGTGGTCGCGGCGCTGGTCGACCCGGTGATGCCGTCCACGGCCGCGCGGATCCGCGCGATGCTCGGCATGGCCGAGGCCGAGACGTGGACGGGCCTCGCCGTGGGCACGCTCGGTGCCGGCAACACTCTAGGACCGATTGAACCGCTGTTTCCAAGGATGGAGCACACCGTGGATGAATTGAGGAAGATGGCCGATACCCCCCCGCCGACCCTGGAACCGGCTTCTGGCGCCGCGGGCGAGCGCAGTGAGCCTGGCGGGGTGCAGGGGTCCCCGCCAGTCAAGAACGAGACCGAGAACAAGATCACGATCGACGAGTTCATGAAGATCGACCTCCGCACGGCCAAAGTGCTGGCCGCCGAGAAGGTGCCGAACTCGCGGAAGCTGATCAAGATGACGATCGACGTGGGCACCGAGCAGCGGACGCTCGTCGCCGGCATCGCGGAGGCTTACGAGCCCGAAACGCTCGTGGGCCGCACCATCGTCATGGTCTTCAACCTCAAGCCCGCGAAGCTGATGGGCATCGAGTCGAATGGGATGGTGCTGGCGGCGAGTCTCGAGGGTGGAAAGCCGGCCCTCGTCGGCTTCAGCCAGGACGTTCCCCCGGGCACGCGGGTGCGGTGACGCGAGCGAGCCGCGCGAGCGAGCCACGCCATCGGAGCGGGGCACGGGGCCCCCGCGAGATGGCGTATATGGGGTCCGCGGGGCGAAGCCCCCGGTGTAAATGATTGACAGTCATTGCCATCTGGCGGGCGAGGAGTTCGCGGCGGACCTTCCGGACGTCATCGCGCGGGCGCACGCCGCGGGCGTAACCGAGGCGGTCTGCATTGTAGCGGCAGGGGACACGGGCGAACAGGAACGCGCCGGCCGCGTGCGCGCGCTGTGGCCCACCGTCAGGTTCGCCACCGGCATTCATCCGCACCAGGCGGGCGCCTTCTCCGGCGATGTCGCGGCGGCTCTTGCAATGGTGGAGCGCGAGATCGGGACGATGGACGCCTGCGCGATCGGAGAGATCGGACTCGACTATCACTACGACTTTTCCCCGCGTGACGCGCAGCAGGAGGTGTTCGCCGCCCAGGTGCGGCTCGCGCGGGCGCGCGGGCTGCCGGTCGTCGTTCACACCCGCGAAGCCACCGCCGACACGTTCCGCATTCTCCGTGGAGAGGGCGGTGGCGCTCTTCGAGGCGTGTTCCACTGTTTCACGGGCGATCGCGCCATGGCGCTCGACGCGGAGGCGCTGGGCTTCCACGTGTCGTTTGCCGGCATCCTCACGTTTCCGCGGGCAGGAGAGCTGCGGGAAGCCGCCGCGGCGGTCGCCCTGGAGCGGCTGCTCGTCGAAACCGACTCTCCCTATCTGGCGCCCGTGCCGCACCGCGGCCAACGGAACGAGCCGGCTTTTGTCGTCCGGGTGCTCGAAACGCTCGCCGATCTCCGCGCAGCATCGGCCGCGGAAATGGGCACGCAGGTCACCGCGAATTTCGTGGCGCTGTTTGGCAAATAACGGGCCGCGAACGGCTTAGCGCGTTGACACTCCGCGAGCAACTCCAGTATTGTGGGCGAGGCTTGGCACCTTTGACGAATTCCCCTGTCCCGTTGAGCGACCGAGCGCAGAACGGCTCCGTCCCGGCGGATCTGACGCAGATCTTCGAGCCGATACGCGCCGATCTCGAGGCGGTAGAGCAGGAATTCGTCCGGCACATCCAGTCGCGCGTCGCCCTGATTCCCGAGATGGGGCGGTACATCCAGAACAGCGGCGGGAAACGCGTCCGGCCGGCCGTCCTGTTGATGGCCTCGCGCCTGAGCGGATACGAAGGCGCGCGCGCGGTCCTGTACGCCTCGGTCGTCGAATTCATCCACACGGCGACCCTCGTGCACGACGACATCATCGACGGCGCCGACCTGCGCCGCGGGCGCATGGCCGTGCACTCCCGGTGGGGCAACGACATCACCGTGCTCCTCGGCGACTACCTGTACATCAAGTCGATGGCGATGGCGCTCACCGAGGATTCGCTGGAGATCATCCGGCTGCTCTGCGACGTCACGCTCCGCATGATCGAAGGGGAGCTGTACCAGCTCACCAAGACCGGCATCGTCGACATCGCCGAAGAGGAGCACTTCGAGATCATCCGTCGCAAGACCGCGTTCCTGTTCGGCGGCTGCGCGGAGATCGGGGGAATGCTCGGCCGCGTGACACCGGAGCGCGAAAACGCGCTGCGCGAATACGGGTTCAACCTCGGCATCGCCTTTCAACTCGTCGACGACCTGCTCGACTACACCGCCGACCAGATCGCGCTCGGCAAGCCGATCGGCGGCGACCTGCGCGAGGGCAAGGTGACGCTGCCCATCATCTTCCTCCTTCAGCGCGGCGGACATGAAGCCGACCGGCTGATTCGTACGGTCGTGGAGAACCGGACCGTCAGCCCCGAGCAATGGCGCGAAATCCTGCGGCTGCTGCGCGAGCACGGCGCGACCGACCTGGCGTACGAGCGCGCCGTCGAGTACGCCAACCGCGCCAAGGGCTGGCTCGACGCGTTTCCTCCCAGCCGGGAGCGCGATGCGCTCATGGCGCTGCCCGATTACGTCCTCGCCCGGGATCGATAGGACCAAGGGCGAAGGATCAAGAGTGAAGGACGGGCAACACACTCAAACCGTCCGTACGGACGACGTGGCCGGACGCCTCTTCGTCGCCCTTCACCCCTCGCTCCTGTCCCGTCAGTACCTGTGATGGATCCCCTGGCCCGGATAGCAGAACTTCGGCAGCAGATTCGCCATCACGAAGAGCGCTATTACATCCACGACGAGCCCGAGATCTCCGACGAGCAGTTCGACCGGCTGCTCCACGAACTGGAGCGCTTGGAGGCGGAGCACCCGGACCTCGTCACACCCGATTCGCCGACGCAGCGAGTCGCGGGCCGCCCGTCGGAGGCCTTCGCGACGGTCGAGCATGTCGTCCCGATGCTCAGCCTCGACAATGCGTACAACGAGGACGAGCTGCGAGCGTTCGACGAGCGCGTCCGGAAGGGCGCGGCCCTCGGGGACACTCCCGTCACCTACGTGGCGGAGCTGAAGATCGACGGCCTCAGCATCGCGCTCACGTACGAAAACGGCCGGCTCGTGCGGGGCGCCACGCGGGGTGACGGGGTTCGCGGCGAGAATGTGAGCCCGAACGTCCGCACGATCCGAGCGATCCCGCTGTCGTTGCGAGGCGCGCCTGGGGATCGATTCGAGATCCGGGGCGAGGTCTATCTTCCCCGCGCCTCCTTCGAGCGCATCAACCGCGAGCGGGAAGAGGCGGACGAGCCGCTGTTCGCGAACCCGCGCAACGCGGCCGCCGGAGCGATGAGGAACCTCGATCCGTCGTTGGTGGCGAGGCGTGGGCTCTCCGCGTTCACGTACCAGATGGTTGCCGCCGATCGGCAAACCGCGCTGCCTGCGACCCACGCCGAGCTGCTGCGGCAACTCTCGTCCTGGGGACTTCCCGTGGAGCGGCACTGGCGCACGTGCGCCGGCATCGAGGAGGTGATCGCGTTCTGTGCCGAATGGGCCGACGGGCGCCGGGAGCTCGATTTCGACACCGACGGCGTCGTCATCAAGGTGGACGATCTCGCGCTGCGCGACCGCCTTGGCTCGACGGCGAAGTTCCCCCGATGGGCCACGGCGTTCAAGTTCCCGGCACAGCAGGCGCACACCAGGCTCCTCAAGATCGAGGTCAACGTCGGCCGGACGGGCGCGAACACCCCGTATGCGGTGCTCGATCCCGTATTTCTCGCGGGGTCCACGATCTCCATGGCGACGCTGCACAACGCCGAAGACATCGCGCGCAAGGATCTGCGCGAGGGTGACACCGTCATCGTCGAAAAGGCGGGCGATGTCATCCCGCGGGTGGTCGCGCCGATTCTCAGCCTGCGTCCCCCCGATGCGTCGCCCTGGACGATGCCCACGGCGTGCGCGGCGTGCGGGAGCGAGCTTCGCCGCGACGAAGAAGAGGTCATCTGGCGCTGCGAGAATGCGTCGTGCCCGGCGCGGCTGCGGCGCAGCCTGGAGCACTTCGCGTCGCGGTCCGCGATGAACATCGAGGGGCTTGGCGAATCGCTGGTGGATCAGCTCATCGAGCGGGACCTCGTGCGCGATTTCGCCGACGTGTACGCCCTCGAGGCGTCCGCGCTCGAGAACCTCGTGGTCACGCCGCGCGAGCCGCGATCCGAACGGGCCGTGCCGCGCAAGCTGGGGAAAGTCGGCCGGAACGTGGTGGAAGAAATCGCGCGCAGCAAGGGCAACGATCTCTCGAAGCTCGTATACGGCCTGGGGATCCGGCACGTCGGAGAGAAGGCGGCCACGACGCTGGCCAAACGCTTCCGAACGATGGCGGGGATTCTCGACGCGCCGCTGGAATCGCTTCAAAAGGTGCGTGATATCGGACCGGTCGTGGCGGCGTCCGTGCGCGCCTTCGCGGACGAGCCGCACAATCGCGCGCTCGTCGACAAGCTCGCCCGGGCCGGGGTGAACATGACGACGGCTCTGCCGGAAGAGGCGGCTGAACAGGCGGGCCCGCTCGCCGGGAAGACGTTCGTGCTGACCGGTACCCTGGAGACGATGACGCGGGAGGAAGCGGCCGCGGCGATCGAGGCCCGTGGAGGGAAGGTCGTGGGCTCGGTGAGCCGGAAAACCGGGTACCTGGTGGTCGGCGCCGACGCCGGCAGCAAGCTGGATAAGGCGCGAGAACTCGGGGTGACGACGCTCACCGAGGGAGAATTCAAGGCGCTTATAATGTAGAAAGTAGGAAGCTTCCAGATTTCAGCTTCCAGATTCCAGATTCCAGCTTCCAGCTTCCAGCTGGGAGCCGATAGCTGATAGCTGATAGCTGAGCCATGTCGAAACGATTTACCGCCGTCAGCGTCGCGTTGACCGCCGTCGTGGCATTCCTGGTCGGCCTCATTCTGGCGGGGGAGTTCACGCCGGTCCCCGTGGTGTCCTCGGCGCCCCGCGCGGCGCCGCCCCACGCGGCCGTCGCCCGGACGGGGGGTATCCCGGCCGCGCCGATGGTCGTGAGCTTCGCCGACGTGGCGGAAAGGATGAACGCCGCCGTCGTGAACATCGACGCGACGTCGAGAGGCGCGGGGCCGACGGATCCGCGCTATCAGCGCCGCGGGAATGGACCCGCGGACGGGCCGCTGCCTCGCGATCTCGACGCGCCGCGCCAGGGAGCCGGCAGCGGGTTCATCATCGATCGCGCCGGCTACGTGTTGACGAACTTCCACATGATCGAAGCCGCGCAGCGCATCACGGTCACGCTCGCCGACGGCCGGACGTTCAAGGGAGAAGTCGTCGGCACGGACCCGGCGATCGATGTCGCGCTGCTGCGGCTTCCCGGCGCGCGCGACCTGCCGGAGGCGCCGCTCGGCAACTCCGACGATCTGCGCGTCGGCGAATGGGTCTGCGCGATCGGGAACCCGCTCGGCTACGTCCACTCGGTGACCGTCGGCGTGGTCAGCTTCATCGGCCGCAAGCTGTTCGACCCCAGCCTCGACGACTACATCCAGACCGACGCGGCGATCAACTTCGGGAACAGCGGCGGACCGCTCATCAACGCGCGCGGCGAGGTCGTCGGCATCAACTCGGCCATCAGCTCGCGCGCGAGCAACATCGGGTTTGCCGTCCCGATCAACCAGGCCGTGGCCATCCTGCCGCAGCTCAAGACGCGCGGTCGCGTCTCGCGCGGCTACATGGGCGTGTATCTGACGGACGTGACTCCGTCGCTCCAGCGGTCGCTGAATCTCGGCGTGGCGCGCGGCGCGCTCGTGCAGGATGTCACGCCTGGCTCGCCCGCCGAACGCGCCGGGCTTCGCATCTACGATGTCATCCTGAACGTGGAAGGGCGGGAGGTCGACGGCAACGAGCCGCTGATCCGGGACATCTCGGCCCGGGAGCCCGGCAGCGTGGCGCGGCTCGAGGTGATGCGGGACGGCCGCCGCCACTCGTTCAACGTGAAGCTCGCCGAGCGTCCGGTGCACGACGAGGAAACCGGGCTCGATCCGCTCGGGAACCCCACACGCGAACGCGCGCCGGAGCCGCCGCCGAGCGTGCCGCTCGGGCTGTCCGTGCGGGAGCTCGATCGGCGCTTCACGGGACGGCTCGATATTCCGGAATCGGTCCAGGGGGTGATGGTCGCGCGCGTCGATCCCACGGGATCCGCCTACGCGGCCTCGATCCACCGCGGCTTCATCATCATGGAGATCAACCGCAAGCCCGTGCGATCCATCGCGGACTATCAGCGGATCGTCTCCGCGGCGGCGCCCGGCGACGTGCTGGCCATCTACTACTACGATCCGACGCTCGCCCAGCGGTTCGTGACGACCGTGACGGTGGAGTAACGCAAGTGCCGATTGGCGATTGCCGATTGGCGATTGACGGATTGCCGATTGAAGATTGGCGATCGACGGATTGTCGATTGATGATTGGGGGGCGCATCGGCCGGCGATCGACAATCATCAATACGTCGATCGGCATTCGGCAATCGTCGATCCGTCAATCGGCTATCGGCAATCGCCAACCGGCAATGACGGCGTTTCCTCCGTCCTGCTGCTAGATTCTCTGATGCCAAAGCCCCGCATCCTGGTCATAGACGACGAGGCGGAGATCCGCCGCTCGGTGCGGATGATCCTCGAGTACGAGGGATACGACGTCGTGGAGGCGTCGAGCGGGCCCGAGGGCGTGGCCATGGCCGAGCGCGAGGCGCCGGACCTCGTCTTCCTCGACATCAAGATGCCGGGGATGGACGGGCTCGAGGCGCTCCAGCGCATGAAGGCGGTGAACGAGGCGCTGCCGGTCGTCATCATCTCGGGCCACGGCACGGTCAGCACGGCGGTCGAGGCGACCAAGGCGGGCGCCTTCGACTTCATCGAGAAGCCGCTGGCGAGCGAGCGCGTGCTGGTCACCATCCGCAACGCGCTCGACCAGACGCGTCTGCGCGACGAGAACCGTTCGCTGAAGCGCGCCGTCGAGGTCCGGCACCAGATGGTCGGCGAGAGCGCCGCGCTGCGGCAGGTGTGGGATGCCATCAAGCGGGCCGCGCCGACCAACGCGACCGTGCTGCTGCTCGGCGAGAGCGGCGTCGGCAAGGAGCTGGTCGCGCGCTCCATTCACCGCAACAGCCTGCGCGGCCGCGAGCGTTTCGTGCAGGTGAACTGCGCGGCGATCCCCGAGGAGCTGATCGAATCGGAGCTGTTCGGGCACGAGAAGGGCTCGTTCACCGGCGCCACGGAGAAGCAGATCGGCAAATTCGAGCAGGCCGACCGGGGCACGATCTTCCTCGACGAAGTGGGCGACATGAGCCCCAAGACCCAGGCGAAGGTGCTCCGGGTGCTCCAGGAGGGAGAGGTGGAACGGCTCGGCTCGGCCCGGACGATCAAGGTGGACGTGCGGGTCCTCGCCGCCACCAACAAGGATCTGGAGCAGGAAATCGAGAAAGGGACGTTCCGCGAGGACCTGTATTTCCGTCTGAGCGTGATTCCGATCCGCGTGCCGCCGCTGCGCGATCGGCCGGAGGACGTCCCCGCGCTGGTCCGGCACTTCGCCGACCTCTTCAGCCGCGACAACAACCGCCGCCCGCAGCGGTTCACCCCCGCGGCGATCGAGTATCTGCAGCGCGCACGGTGGAAGGGAAACGTGCGCGAGCTGAAGAACACCGTCGAGCGGCTGATTATCATGTCTCCGTCCGAGATCGTCGACGTCGATGACCTGCGCGACGCGGTCCGGGTTGAGTCGCGGGCGGCGGCGGGCGATAATGAGAGGGAGCCCGGCACCTTGCGCGAGTTCAAGGAATCGGCCGAGCGTGCCTTCCTGGTCGGCAAGCTGCGCGAGCACAATTGGAACATCTCCAAGACGGCCGAGATCATCGGGACGCCGCGGAGCAATCTCTACAAGAAGCTCGAGCAGTACGAGATCAGCCAGGAGCGGGACGGTTAAGTCCCCGGTTCGAAGTTCGGTGTTTGGAATTTGGAGTGCCTTTGGAGTTTGGAGTTTGGAATTTGGAATTGACAAGTATCAAGTAAAACCGCCGCAGTGGGCCAGACGATCGCCCGCCTTCGCTCGCTCCGCGAGCTTCGGCGGGGCAAGCCCGTTGATGGAATCACCATCACGAGCCTGCTCCGCCGTAGCCCGCGAAGCGGGCGGAGGCGAGAGGAAAGTCCGAACTCCGCAGGGCAGTGCGCCGGCTAACGGCCGGTCAGGGCAACCTGAAGGAAAGTGGCACAGAAAATACACAGCCCACGTTGGCGGGCCTGAAAAGGCCCGCCCTACGGTCGTCCGTAGGCCGGCCCTTTCAGGGCCGGCGGCAGGCAATGGTGAAAAGGTGCGGTAAGAGCGCACCGCGCCCGTGGCAACACGGGTGGCAGGCAAAACCCCGCATGGAGCAAGGCCAAATAGGGAAGCGATAAGGACGGCCCGTCCGAAGCTTCCGGGTAGGCTGCTGGATCCCGCCAGTAATGGCGGGGCTAGAGGAATGATCGTCACGCCATAGCCGCGGCCGTGAGGCCGCGGCGACGGCGGACAGAATTCGGCTTACGGTCCACTGCGGCGGCCTTTCACAGGGTTCTGCGAGGTTCTGAGGCCTCGTAGACTCTGCAGAACCCTGTAGAACCCTGTAGAACCTTAGTTATGATGGCGCCATGCACAAGCCCATCATCGCCGCGCTGGCGCTCGCCCTGGCGGCCGCCAGTCACCCCACTGCGCAACAACCCGCAGCATCCGCCTCGCGAACCCGCATCACGGCCATCCGCGCCGGCCGCCTGATCGATCCCGATCGCGGCGCCGCCGCGGCCAATCAGATCGTTCTCGTGCAGGACGGCCTCATCAGGGATGTCGGGCCGGATGTCGCCATCCCGGCGGGCGCCGAGATCATCGACCTGTCGAAGCTGACGGTGCTTCCGGGGCTGGTCGACGCCCACAACCACCTCGCGCTCACCTACAAAGAAGATCCCGAGCGCAACATCTATTACTTCACGTATGTGATGGATCCCACTCCGCTGCGCGCAATACAGGCGGTGTCGAACGGGATCCAGATGTTGGCCTCCGGCTTCACGATCGTCCGCGACATGGGGAACAACGGGAACTACGCCGATACCGCCCTGCGCGTCGCCATCGAGCAGGGATGGGTGCCCGGGCCGACGATTGTCAACTCCGGGATCATCATCGGACCGATGGGCGGGCAGTTCTATCCGACGCCGGAGATGGCGAAGGATCACAACATCGTCTACCCCGAGTACCTCGACGCCGACACGCACGACGAGATCGTCAAGGCCATCCGTCAGAACATTCTCTTTGGCGCGAAGGTGATCAAGATCTGCGTCGACTGCAAGCCGTATGGCTATACGGCCGACGAGATCCGGCTCGCGATCGGCGAGGCCGCGAAGGCCGGACTGAAGGTCGAGGGGCACTGCCAGACGGTCGCCGGTGCGCGCCGGGCGATCGAGGCAGGCATCTGGTCGATCGCGCACGACTCCGGCCTGACCGACGAATTGAACAAGATGATGGCGGACAAAGGCGTGTGGCGCGCCGGGACGGAGACGCCCCTGACGCTGACCGGCCACACGACCAAGGCGCGGTACGATCGGACGGTCGCCGGGTTGCGGAACGCGTGGCAGAGCAAGACCCCGCTGACCTTTTCGACCGACGCGGATTATTTCGTGCCCGGCAAGACGCGCGGCGAAGTAGCCATCGAGTTCATCGAAACGTGGAAGGCCGCCGGCATCCCGCCGGCCGACATCCTGCGCGCGATGACGACCAACGGCTACAAGGTCAGCGAGACGGAGAAGACGCGCGGGCCGATCCGCTCCGGGCTTGCGGCCGATCTCATCGCCGTCACCGGCAATCCCCTGGAGAGCATCGATGCGCTCCGCGACGTCCGCTTCGTGATGAAAGATGGCCTGGTGTTCAAGCGGGACGGCGTGATCGTCCCTGGTCCGTTCTTCAACCCGGGACCGGTCAAGGGGTGGCGGATCAGGTAAGAGGAGTTGGTGAATTGGTGAATTGGTGGATTCGTGAGTTGGTGAATTGTCAAGGTGCCGAGATCGGACGGACGGACGGTTCGAGCCGGTTGCTGCTCAATTCATGATTCACGAATTCACGAATTCACTAATTCACCGATTCACTAATCCACCAATTAGTCTGCGGGAAGGACGCATGGAAACCGTAACAAGCTGGGGCACGCTTGTCGCCGGCGAATGGCTGGCCGCGGCGAGCGTGATCGAAGTACGCAACCCGCTCGACCGGCAGTTGGCCGGCATCGTCGCGCTGAGCAGCGTCGAGGATGTCGAGCGCGCGGTGACCGCGGCTGATGCCGCCTGGCGGCAGCCATGGCCGGCGCACGCTCGATACGACACGCTGATGGCGGCGGCCGCGCGCGTGGATGCGCGCGCCGAGGCGTACGCGCAGTCTATTGCCGCCGAAGGCAGCAAGGCGATCGGCGAAGCGCGTCACGAGCCGCCGCGCGCCGCCAACATCCTGCGGCTGTCGGCCGAAGTGGGGCGGCAGTTGTGCGGTGAGACGCTGCCGTTCGACATCCGCGCGGGCTCGGAAAACCGCGTCGGCTACTACGTCCGCGTTCCGGCGGGCGTGGTCGGCGCCATCACGCCGTTCAACGATCCGCTGGCCATGGCCGCGCACAAGACCGCCCCCGCGCTCGCGGCCGGCAATGCCGTCGTGCTGAAGCCGGCGACCGCCACGCCGCTGTCGGCGTTGATGCTCGCTGAAGACCTGATTGCCGCAGGACTGCCGCCCGGCCGTCTCAACGTCGTGACCGGACCGGGCCCGGTGATCGGCGAGGCGCTCGCGCGCGACCGCCGCGTGCGCGTGCTGTCGTTCACCGGCGGCGTCGAGACCGGGGACCGCCTGACGCGCATCGCCGGCATCAAGAAACTCTCGATGGAGCTCGGCTCCAACTCGCCGGTCATCGTCCTGCCGGACGCGCGGCTCGATCGCGCGGTCGCACTCACGATTGCGGGAGCCTTCGCTCAGGCGGGGCAGAACTGCCTAGGCGTGCAGCGCGTGCTGGTGCACGAGCAGGTGTACGAGGCGTTCAGGGAGCGGTTCGTGGCCGCGGCGGCGCGGCTGCGGGCGGGCGCCTCCACCGACGAGCGCACGGACGTGTGCGCGATGATCGACGAGACGCAGGCGGCGCGGGTCGAGTCCTGGATCGCGGAGGCCGTGAGGGGCGGCGCCCGCGTGCTGACTGGCGGGACGCGCACGGGCGCGCTGGTGGCGCCGACCGTCCTCGAGACCGTGCCCGACGGCGCACACCTCGACGTCGACGAGGTCTACGGCCCGGTCGTCTCGCTCTACCGCGTGCCGTCCCTCGAGGCGGCCATCGAGCGCGCGAACCGCGTCGACTACGGCCTCCACGCGGCGATTTTCACCGAGAGCCTGCGCGACGCGTTCACCGCGGCAGCCGCGCTGCACGTGGGCGGCGTGATGATCAATGATTCGACCGATTACCGGCTCGATGTGATGCCGTTCGGCGGCACCAAGATGAGCGGCATCGGCCGCGAGGGGATCCGGTTCGCGCTGAACGAGATGACCGAGACCAGGGTGGTGTGCCTGAATTTGTGAATTCGTGAATTCGTGAGTTGGTGAATTGTCAAGGTGGCTGAGATCGTCCGCATGGACGGTTCGAGCCGGTTGCTGCTCAATTCACTAATTCACTAATTCACTAATTCACTAATTCACAAATTCGCCGATTACGTGTAGTACTTCTTGTACATGCCCCGTCTGAAGATCCACCCTCCGAGCGGTCCGAGCCATCTGAGGACGTGGTACATGTAGCCGAGATCCGTGATCTCGATCAGGTTGCCATCGAAGTCGCGCGCGAAGAACAGCCAGTGGCCGCGGGGCGCCTGCATCGGCGGGCTCACGATCTGGACGCCCTTGCCGACAAGGAAGTCGTGCCACTTCTGGATGCCGCGGACGTTCAGGCAGATGTGCGTCGCGCCGAGGCGGTTCCAGACGACGGACTGGGCGGGCTGCCGCGGCTCGAAGTGGAAGATCTCGATGACGGCGCCGCCCGGAATGCGGATCCAGCCGATCTTGCACGTGGCGCCCGGCACGTCCACCCCGAAGAAGCCGCGCACGCGCTCCTCCGGGGTATCGGCCACGCCGACGAGCGGCGCGCCAAACATCTCCCAGTAGAACCGCACCGCGCGGTTGAAGTCGGAGACGGTGATGCCGACGTGGCTGAAGGATCCGGCTTTCAAGAAGTTCTCCTACTTCAGATGCGTGGCCCTGATGTGCTCGGCCACCCGGAGCGCCTGGGCGGCGATGGTCAGCCCCGGATTCACCGCCGCGGACGACGGGAAGAACGACGCGTCGACGACGAACAGGTTGTCGACGTCGTGCGATCGGCAGTACGGATCGAGCACCGACGTCTTCGGATCGGTCCCGAAGCATAGCGTGCCGCACTGGTGCGTGGTGTTCCGGGCGCCGTGCGAATGCCTGACGATCATCCAGAACCCGAGACGCCGCAGGATCTTCTGTGTCAGCCTGACGAGCTGCCGGTGCGCCGTCAGGTTGTTCGGCGTGTAATGCAAACGGATGCGGCCATCACCGTTGACCGTCACCCGGTTGTCCTCGCTCGGAAGGTCCTCCGACATCACGAGCCAGTCGACGCCGCGTGACACCCACGCGTCGTACGCCCAGAGCGGGATCCACGGCACGACCGTCTGCGCCATCACGCCGTGCGTCCGTCCCTGCGACTGGATCTGTCCCAGCGGATAGGGGGTGTCCGGCCCGCGCAGGTAGAAGTCGTTGATCGCGACCGTTTTCTGAAAGACGATCGGATTCCTGCGGAACGGGTGGAACCCCTGCATCATCGTCGCGAGGTGCGCCATGTAGCGCCTTCCCACGAGCCCCGAGGAATTCGCCAGGCCGTTGGGATGCGGCGCCGTCGCGGAGCGGAGCAGCAGCGCCGCCGAGTTGATGGCGCCGCACGAGACGACGACGAGAGACGCGCCTGCCTGGACGGTCGCGCCGTCGCGCTCGACCTCGACGCCGATGACGTGCCTCCCGCGTCCGTCCGTCAGCAGCCGGCGCGCGCAGGCGTTCGTCCACAACGTGACGTTGTCTCGCCGGATCGCGGGCCGGATGCAGCACACATCCGCCTCGCTTTTCGCGTGCAGCCTGCAGGCAAACGAATTGCACGTGTTGCAGAGGATGCAGCCGTCGCTCTCGCCCGGCCGCAGCACTCCAAGCGGCAGCGGCGAGGGATGCAGCCCCATCCCGCGGAGCCGTTCGACGATCGGCTCCATGCTGGTGTCGTGCGGCACCGATTCGAAAGGGTACGGGCCGCGCGGCGGCTCGGTCGGATCGACGCCGTGCTGGCCGCGCACCTGGAAGAGCCGCTCGGCTTCCTCGTAGAACGGCTCGAGCGCGTCGTAGTCAATCGGCCAGGCGGGAGACAGCCCGCCCGCGTGCTCGACGGCCTCGAAGTCCTCGCGTCTGAGGCGGTACAGCACGCTGCCCCAGAACTTGGTGTTCCCGCCGACGCAGTAGTGGGTGTACGGGTGGAACTCCCGGCCGCGCACGTCGACCCAGCGTTCCTTCGTCTGGTACCGCAGGTGCTTCCACACAGCCTCCGGGTTCCAGTTCTCCTCCTCCTGCGGGACGAAGTCGCCGCGCTCGAGAATCAGGATGCGCGCGCCGCTCGAGGCCAGCGCGTGCGCCATCGTGCCGCCCCCCGCGCCGCTGCCGATGATGATGATGTCGTAGTGTTCGGTCACTGACCCGTGTGCTCGAGGCTGGCGTATATCTTGTCCATGAGCCGCTGATCGGCGATGGCGCGTTCGAGGCTCATCTCGGGAGCCGCGCCGTCGCGGATGGCCCGCAGGAAATCGCGGTACATCGCCCGATAGCCGCGGATGTCTCGAAAACCGGGGAACACCAGCCGTGGAAACCCGTTGCCTCTGGCAACGACGAACGCCCCGTTGGATTCGAATGTAATGATGCCGTGACGGCCGTACAGCTTGGATAAGCGGAGTCCTTTCAACAGGGACGGAATCTCCCGCGAATAATACAAGGACCCCACCGCGCCGTTGTCGTACCGGAACGAGAGCATCATGCTCTTGCGCCGCCTGTCCGGTCCCTCGGTGCTTCCCGAGGGACGAAACCCGTAGATGTCCGTGATCGCGGGGCCCAGGCTGTTCGCCAGGTGCAGCCAGTGGATCCCTTCCTCGAAGAACGCGTCTCCTCCCGCCATGGTCTCGTCGTTGCGCCAGTCGTCCGCGGCCTTCAGCCGCTTGACCAGCGTGGTGAAATGCGCGAAGACCATCGGGCCGATCGCCCCGTCGGCGACGAGCCGCCTGAGGCAGACCGCCAGCGGCTTGTAGTGATCGTTTTCACCCACGAGCACGACCCGCCGGGCCCGGTCCCGCGCCTCCACGACCGTGGCGTAGTCTTCCAGGCGCGGAAAGGCCGGTTTCTCGACCACCACGTGCTTGCCGGCTGCGAGCGCGCGCAGGGTGAGATCCAGGTGGAACGCGGGGGGCACGGCTATGACGACGGCGTCCACTGCGGGATCGGCAAGCGCCGCGTCATAGCCGTCGTACGCGACCGCGCCCGCGTATCGGCGGCGATACTCATCCGCGCGCGTCTTGTCGCGGCTGGCATAGCCGCAGACGACGTCAGTCTGGAGCGACCGCAGGTGGCCGCTGTGCACACCTGTGATAAAGCCACAGCCGAGAAAGGCTATCCGCAAGGGTCCAGGCATCGGGAACAGGTCAATGATACAGGAGTGACGGGTGTCAGTAGGCAGTCGGCAGTCGGCAGTAGGCAGTAGGCAGTAGGCAGCGGGCAGCAGGCAGTAGGCAGCGGGCAGCAGGCAGCAGGCAGTGTGTCGAGCTGTTCCGTTGCAGCGTGGTAGCGTGATTCACTGCCAGCTGCCCGCGGCCAGCTGCCTGCTACCCTTGCGCGCCCTGCACGGATATTGCTAAGGTTCCCGTGATGTCTCATGTTCTCGTGACCGGCGGCGCCGGGTTCATTGGTTCACATCTGGCCGAGGCGCTCGTCGGGCGCGGCGATGCCGTGCGCGTGGCCGACTCGCTGATTACAGGAAAGCGCAGTAACCTCCACCATCTCCCCACGGTCGAGCTCTTCGAAGGGGATCTCGCGGATCTGGAGTTCGCGCGCAAGGCGGTCGAGGGGTGTGAGTACGTGCTGCACCAGGCAGCCATCCCGTCGGTCCCCCGGTCGGTCAAGGATCCGGTGACGTCGCACCGCGCCAACGTCGACGCCACGCTGAACGTGCTCGTGGCCGCGCGCGACGCCGGCGTGCGGCGGCTCGTGTTTGCCGGATCGTCATCCGCCTACGGCAACACGCCGACGCTGCCGAAGCACGAGGCCATGCCGCCCAAACCGCTGTCGCCGTACGCGCTCCAGAAGGTCATCGGGGAGGAGTACCTCCGGATGTTCACGGCGCTGTACGGCCTCGAAGCGGTCAGCATCCGGTACTTCAACGTCTTCGGCCCGCGCCAGGATCCGTCCTCGCCGTACTCCGGAGTCATCTCCGTATTCGCCACCGCGCTCATCGAGAACCGCTCCCCGAAGATCCACGGCGACGGCGAACAGACGCGCGACTTCACCTACGTCGCCAATGTCATCGACGGCGTGCTGAAGGCGTGCGTCGCGCCTGGCGTCAGTGGGGAAGTGATCAACGTCGCCACCGGCGGGCGCATTTCGCTCAACACGCTCTTCGCGACCATGCGGTCGATCGTGGGAACCGACATCGAGCCCACCTACGCCGAGCCGCGGCAGGGAGACGTCCGGGACTCGCAGGCCGACATCCGCAAGGCCAAGCAGCTTCTGGGATACCAGCCGATCGTGTCGTTCGAAGAGGGCCTCCGGCGCACGGTCGAGTGGTACCGGACCGCGGCCGTCACCGGCCGGGCGTAGGCGGAGGCGCTCTCATTGCCGAATGCAGATTGCCGATTGCCGATCGACGGATTGGTGATTTGAGACCGCCGATCGACGCATTGCGGACTCTCGATTGGTGGCCACGGCCCCGCATGTGGCAGGCAATCACCAATCAACAATCCGTCGATCGGCAATCCCCAATCGGCATTCCGTCAGTCGGCAATCTGCAATCTGCATCCGGCAATGACACGGAGTCTCATATACTGCTCGCACTTCGGGCAGCCCTGAAGGGCTGCGCTACAGGCTTTGCGGGAGGTAGCAGTGACGAGCTTGCGTCGATGTTTCGTGACGGCAGTGGTGTGTGCCGGAGCGGCTGCGTGGTGGACGGGTGTGACGGCCCAGCAGCCGGCGCCATCTCTCTTTGGCGAGATGCGCTGGCGCACAATCGGGCCGCATCGCGGCGGCCGGACGAAAGCCGCATCCGGCGTGCCGTCGCAGCCCAACGTGTTCTACGTGGGGGCGGTCAACGGCGGCGTGTGGAAGACCACCGACTACGGCCGCGTGTGGACGCCGATCTTCGACGACCAGCCGACCGGATCGATAGGGGCGCTGGCCGTCGCCCCGTCGGATCCCAACACTGTTTACGTCGGCAGCGGCGAGGGACTGCAGCGGCCAGACCTGGCAACCGGCGACGGCATCTACAAGTCGACTGACGCGGGCAAGACCTGGACGCATCTCGGCCTCCGCGACGGCCAGCAGATCCCGCAAATCATCGTCGATCCGAAAGACCCCAACCGCATGTTCGTCGCCGTGCTGGGTCACCCGTACGGGCCGAACGAGGAACGGGGGATCTTCAGATCGACCGATGGCGCGCGCACCTTCCAGAAGGTCCTCTACAAGGACGTGGACACGGGCGGCGTCGACGTCGCCTTCGACCCGCAGAATTCGCAGACTGTGTACGCCGTCCTCTGGCAGGCACGGCAGGGGCCGTGGGAGAACGGAGTGTTCACAGGTCCGGGCAGCGGCGTGTTCAAGTCGATGGACGGCGGGAACACCTGGAAGCCTATCGTGAGCGGCCTGCCGACCTTTGCCGAGGACGGCCTCGGCAGGATCGGCATCACGGTGGCGCCGAGCGATCCGCGACGGCTCTATGCGACGGTCGAATCGCGCGAGAAGGGCGGGCTGTATCGATCGGACGACTCGGGGGAACACTGGTACCGGGCGACGACCGACGAGCGATTCACGTCGCGCGGATCGGATTTCGCCGAGGTCAAGGTCCACCCGAAGAACCCTGACGTCGTCTTCACCGGCAGCATCGTGGCCTGGAAATCCACCGACGGCGGAAAGACGTTCAGCGCGTTCCGGGGCGCGCCAGGCGGCGACGATTACCACCGGCTGTGGATCAATCCCGACAACCCGGACATCATCCTGCTGGCGTCCGACCAGGGGGCCATCATCACCGTCAACGGCGGGCAGACGTTCAGCTCCTGGTACAACCAGCCGACCGCGCAGTTCTACCACGTCTCGACCGACAACGCGTTCCCGTACCGCGTCTGCGGCGGCCAGCAGGAAAGCGGGTCCGCGTGCGTGGCGAGCCGGAGCGACGACGGGCGGATCACGTTCCGCGAGTGGCATCCCGTCGGTGTGGAGGAGTACGGCTACGTCGCTCCCGATCCCCTCAACCCCGACATCGTCTACGGTGGCAAGGTCAGCCGCTACGATCGGAAGACCGGCATCGTCATCAACGTGTCGCCGAAACCCCTTTCCGGCGGTCAGGCGGGCGAGTATCGGACCATCCGCACGCAGCCGATCCTCTTCTCGCCGATCGATCCGCACGTGCTGTACTTTGCGTCGAACACGCTGTGGAAAACGACGACCGGCGGCATGCAGGGGTGGACGCAAATCAGCCCGGACTTGACGCGCCAGACATGGGAGGTGCCGGACAACGTCGGCATCTACAAAGGCACGCCCGCCGCGCGGCCGGCGCAAAAAGGGGTCATTTATACAATCGCGCCGTCCTACCGGGACATCAACCGCATCTGGGTCGGCACCGACGACGGGTCGATCCACGTGACGGCGAACGGTGGCGCGACCTGGAAGAACGTGACGCCCGGCGAGCTGAAGCCGTGGGCGAAGGTCTCGATGATGGACGCCTCGCACACCGACGCGCTCGGCGCCTATGCGGCCGTCAACACCCTGCGCCTCGATGATCTGCGTCCCTACATCTACCGTACGCACGACGGCGGAAAGACGTGGCCGCGCATCACGTCAGGGATCCCCGACGGGGAAACCGTGAACTCCGTGAAGGAGGATCCGGTGCGCAAGGGGCTGTTGTTTGCCGGCACCGAGCGACAGGTGTACTTCTCGCTGGACGACGGGGACCACTGGCAGTCGCTGCGGAACAACATGCCGGTGACGTCAATCAGGGACCTGGTGATCAAAGGTGACGACCTCGTCGTCGGCACCCACGGCCGCGGCTTCTGGATCCTGGACGACATCACCCCGCTGCGGCAAATAAGTGTGCCTGTCCCCCTTCTGAAGCCGCAGACGGCGATCAGGTTCGAGTGGAGCAAGTACACGGACACGCCCCTGCCGCCCGAGGAACCGGCGGGGCAGAATCCGCCTGACGGCGCCATCCTGCACCACTACCTGGAACGCCCCGCCTCGGGCGTCGTCACGCTGGAGATCCTCGACAGAACCGGCTCCGTTATCCGCAAGTACGCAAGCGACGAGAAGACGCCCAGGGTTACCGACATCGGCAACTGGCCGCGCTGGTGGATACGTCCGGTGAAAGTCCTCTCGGTCGACGCCGGACTGCACCGGTTCGTGTGGGACCTGCACTATGCGATGCCGGCGGGCGTGCGCGCCGAGTACCCCATCTCCGCGACCCCGGGCGACACGGCACCTAAGCCGAAGGGGCCCTGGGTCGTGCCGGGCGTCTACACCGTGCGACTGACGGTGGACGGCAAGAGCCATACGCAGCCGCTCACCGTCAAGATGGATCCGCGCGTCAGGACCTCCGCGCTCGCGATCCAACAGCAGTTCCTGCTCGCAAAGCGCGTGTACGACGCGATGGGGAAGGCGCACGAGCGGCTCGCGCAACAGCCTGCGCCTGAGCTCGAGCGCGCGTTCGCGCGGCTCCAGGCGGTCTATGGGTTGACGCAGGAAGGGGCCGGGCCGATTCCTGCGCGGAGCCTCAGGGTCATAGAAGACGCGCTGAAGCAGTTTCAAGCGGCGCTGGCCGCGTCAGCGGTGAAGTAGCACCCTCGACGGCTGGCTCCTGATGCGGCGCACGATTGGCGTGCGCGAGTGGTCGGCCGCCGCCTTTCCAAACACGAAGAGCGCGCGTCGCGCCGGCGAGCGCTTCTGCATGTACTCGCCGTACTTCGCGTGCAGCGCGCGCTCGATCGTGACTTCGCGGGTGAACCCGGCGGCCTCGAACCGCGCCGTCCACCACCGGGCGTCCGCCCACGTGAGGTGGCCGTGGATCGGGTAGCCGAGATCGTCCACGTGCAGCGTTGAAAACGGACGGCCCGCTGCCGCATCCCGTTCCCAGCTCTCGATATACAGCGGGAAGACGGTCCCGAACACCGCGTCCTCGCCGAAGGCGGGGATGTTGCAGTACAGAAATCCGCCGTCGCGCGTGATCGCGCAAAGGCGCGCGAGATACGCCCCGATGCGATTGGGATTCAGGTGCTCGAACACGTCGAGGCCGAACACCACGTCGTAATCCGCGGGGAGATCGAGTGCCAGCACATCCCCGTGGTGGATTCGGCTTCGCACGTTCGCGGCCGCCTTCTCGATCGCCATCGAGCTGATCTCGATGCCCTCTGCCGCGATGCCGCGCGCGTCGAGACACTCGAGCACGGCGCCTGCCGCGCATCCGAGTTCGATCACGCGCCGGGGAGCGAACGCCGCGATGATTTCGGCGACGACCCGCTTGTCGATGTCCACGCCGAAGTTCCACACGCCCGGCTGCTCGTAATACCCGCGATCGAGGATGGCGGATTCGAGCCAGTCGAAATCGGCGGGCACGGCGGCGTCGAAGACCGGGATCGTCTCGCCATTGGTGCGGTCCACCGTCGTGCGGTAGCGATCGGGCCGGCGGGCGCGCAGGTCGGCGAGCGGCGGTGGAGGGGCCTTCGGCAGCCGCCGCGTCGACTCCTCCGAGCGGAGCAGCGACAGGAGGACCGCAGTCCGGCCAAGGCCGTCGCGAAGCAGCCGGCGGTAGTGGTTCAGGCCGTCCTGGTCGGCTGGACGCCCGAGGATCTCGAGATAGGCGGCTACGATGAACGCCGTATCCGATTGCAGCACCGGTCCGAGCCGTGATTGCAGCCGCCTGATGAAGCGCTTCATCGAACGGCGTAGTATAAGCTCGTATGCGCCTGAGGACGCTCGCGATCGGCTTCCTGCTGGCAGCCGCGGCGTGCGGCGGGTCGGGCAGCACCCAGACGCCGTCCACGCCGACCTCGCCAACTCCGGCACGCTGGTCCTTGTCCGGAACGATTGTGGAGGCCGGCGCGCAAGCCTCGCCCGCCAACGGGCGCGTTGACGTGCTCGACGGGGCGAACCAGGGGAAGACCGCCCAGGCCGACGCGCAGGGCCGCTACCGTTTCGACGGCCTCGAGCAAGGCGTGTTCTCCATCCGGGCCTCGGCTGACGGCATGGACCCGGAGGTCCGCCCCGTCACGCTGACGTCGAACCAGACGGTGGACTTCGCGCTGAAGCGGACGCCCGCGGCCGGGCCGGGCGTCAGCGGCGTCGCGATCGACGGCCTGACCGATCGGCCGCTTGGCGGCGTGGCCATCCGTATGGACGGCCTGGGGGAGACGGTCACCGGCGCGGACGGCGCGTTTCACTTCAACTCGGCCGATCCCCAGCAGATCCGCGCCGTCACGCTCTCGTCGTCGTCCATCGTGCAGCGCGCCACGCACCTGCGGGTGCCGGGTCCCTCTGCGACACTGCCGCTCTTCCCCGCATCGCTCGATCTCTCTGCGTTCGATCAGATGTTCCGATCCTCTGGCGTGCTGCACCGCTGGACGACGGCGCCGCGCGTCGTCGTGCAGACGCGCGTCCTGAAGTTCACCAGCATCTCCGACGTCGATTACACGGCGGTCGGATCAGTGATGACCGAGGCCGAGGTGAACAGCCTGCTCGCGGATCTCAGGTGGGCGCTGCCGCAGTTGACGGGCGATACGTTCACGGCGTTTGCCGACGAGCAGCGCGAGACGGCGGCGGAGGGCGAACGCGTGCGCGTGTCGCGCCCGGGATGGATCGTGGTGGCGCGGTACGAGGGACTGACGACCGCCATCAACTATTGGGGCTACACGCGATGGTCGTGGAACGGCGCCGGGGAGATGCAGGCCGGCATCATGATGATCGATCGCGCGTGGGATGCGTCAGGCAGCGTCTATTGCAGGTCGCTGCGGGCGCACGAATTCGGCCACGCGCTCGGCTATACCCACGTATTCGTGCGCCAATCCGTCATGAACACCAACGCCACCACCGAGCCGAACGCGTTCGATCGCGACGGCGCGAGGCTGGCGTTCCTCCGCCCGCCGCTCAACCGCACCCCCGACATCGATCCCGATCCGTTCACCGGCAACCTGCGCGCGCTCGCGCGGCAGATTTTCTGGGCCGGGGATAGATAGGGGCCTTCGGCTTGCCATTGCCGATTGGCGATTGGCGATTGACGATCGACGGATTGCCGATTGAGCGATTGACGATCGACGCACTGTCGAATGCCGACTGGTGGCTCCCAATCGACAATCAGCAATCCGTCGATCGCCAATCGACAATCAACAATCCGTCGATCGGCACTCGGCAATCGTCAATCGGCAATGACTTCGTCGGCCGTCAGCTCTTTCTGCGATAGACACTTCGTGACGCTGTGACCTCGCTTGCGGGCGTCCCTGTTCGCTCGATGATCAGATCTCCGCTCGCGTCCAGCCGCATCACGCGCCGCGTCTCGACGGGGACCTCGCGTCCCTTCACGAGCGACGTGCTGCGCGACAGGATCACCAGCGCGTCTCCCTCCCACGATACCCGGGACGTCACGGTTATGTCGGACTCAGTGCCGGCGCCCGGCGACTGGTTTCGGCTTTCCCCCTCGAAGTTGTAGACGGCGGTCACGTTCAGCGCGCCGGCCTTGATGGTCAGCGTCAGGCGCGTGGCGTCCTGCTTCGCGTCGAAGGTCTCCCCGAGGATGGGCGCGATGACGATGCGGCCGTCGGGGCCGGGCTCCATGCTCCTTGCCCGGTCGAAGGTCCATGAACCGGAGAAATCCGGGTGCGTTTGCGGGGCGGCGGCGGCGACGGCCGCCAACACGAGCGCGGCAATGATGTGCATGGTCCTTTGGACACCAGATCGCGGGAAAATGTCGGCCCGCCGGCGGCCATCCTGTCCGTTTTCGCCACGGTGGATCGCGTGACCGGACGCGCCGCAGCCCGGGTCTAAGCTAGGTCTAAGCTGCTGCTGTACTACGACTTGCCGCAAAAGCGCGACCGGTACGGCTCGTGCTGAACCCAGTAGAACCTCGTAGAACCTCTTAGAACCTCGTGGAACGACATGCTTCAAGACCTGCGCTTCGCCCTCCGCTCGCTCGCCGCGTCGCGCGCGCTGGCCGCGGCCGCCATCATCACGCTCGCTTGCGGCATTCGCTCCTCGTGAACGGGCGCGCGCTGGCGGTTGTGGGCGTCATGCCGCCGCGCTTCGACTTCCCCGGGCGCGATGACGGGTGGCTGCCGTACCGGTCGCCGCGCGATCAGTTCCGGGCACAGCGTCACCGCGAGCCCGATCGGAAACGGCTCGGTGAACGTGATCGCGGCGTTCATGAGCGGCTTGTCGTACATCACCTTGAAGTCCCGCATCTGCTGGACCTTCGCCTCAATGGCCTGCGGATTCGCACCGGACGCCCGCGTGTGCTCGATGATGTAGGCCGAGTATTTGTCGGCGAAGCCGGGCGTGAGCTTGAAGCAAATGACCTCCCAGGTCGCGACGGCTGGACGGTTGACACGGGCCTGAAAACTGTATACTGTATGTGTACAGCATACAGTGACTCAGCCACCCCGCATCCAAATCGATCTCGGGTCGGCGACGCCGGTCAACCGGCAGATCGTCGATCAGCTCCGCACCCGGCTCGTAGAGGGCACGCTGGCGCCGGGCGCCGTCCTGCCGTCCGTGCGCAGGCTGGCGGTCGACCTCGGCGTGCACTTCAATACCGTCGCCGACGCCTATCGCACCCTGGCCAACGAAGGCTGGCTCGACGTCGCGCAGGGCCGCAGCGTACGGGTCGTCGAGCGCGCCGTGCCCGCAGCCGGTCCCGAGGCGCGCGACCTCTTTCGACAGCGTCTGCGTCAGCTCGTGGCCGAAGCCCGCGCGGCCGGCATGTCGCCGGCGATCCTGTCGCGCGAGCTGGCGGCGCTGGCGGAAAGGATGAAGTCATGAACGGCGAGATCGCCGTGCTGGTGGGACTCGTGCTGCTCATGGCGGCGCTGCTGCATTGGCTGCCAACCTGGCGCCGGCGCGGGTTGTGGTTCAGCGTGACCGTTCCGCCCGGCTTCGATACGACGGCCGAAGCGCGGGCCGCGCTGCGCAGATACCGCGCGGCCGTGTGGAGTCTCTCGCTCGTGGCCATCGCGTGCGTGGTTGGGGGCGGGCTGTTCGCGGTACCCGCACTGCCAGAAGCCGGCGTGTTGTGCCAGGCCATCGGCGCGAGTGCGGCATACGCGACGGTGCGGCGCCGAGTCCTGCCCTTCGCCGTTCCGGCCTCTGGCGCGCGGTCGGCCGCGATCTCGACCGATCCCGATGGGCTGCCGGGCGGCGCCGCAAGCCTCATCGTCCCGGTGGGCATGCTCGCCGCGACGGCGCTCTACCTGCACGCGAACTGGCAGCGCCTTCCAGAGCGGGTCCCCGTGCACTGGGGCCTCGACGGCACCCCGAACGGGTGGGCGGATCGGACGTGGCACGGCGTCTACGGACCGCTGATCCTGTGCGCGGTCATCGGCCTGATCGTCCTTCTGATGGCGGAGGCGATCATCCACGCGTCGCCCCGCGCGCGCGTGGCCGGCACCGAAGCGTGGACGAGGCGCTTCCGCCGCGCGAACGTGATCCTGCTCGTCGCCGGGGTGTGGGGCGTGAGCGCGATGATGAGCCTCTTCGCGCTGACGCCACTCTTCACAGACGTCACTGGCCCGCCCGGGCTCGTGTGGATGATCCCGCTCGTGCTGGTGGTGTCGATCCTGCCGTTCACCTGGCAGCTCGTGCGCGTCGTGAGGGAGCGCGACAGCGGCAGCGACGGCACCCCGGACGCGTGCTGGAAGCTCGGGTTGATTTACTACAACCCGGAAGACTCTGCGCTCATGGTGGAGAAGCGTTTCGGGATCGGCTACACGGTCAACTTCGGGAATCGGACGTTGTGGTGGATTGTGGGCGTCGCCGCGCTGGTCATTCTTCTCGTCAACGTCGCGTGGTAACTACCGCCTTCATCAAGGGAGCAAGACGATGTCTCATGCTATTTCCGTGCTGCTGCTCGCGCTCAGCGTTGTCGGCGCTGCCCCGGACCTCTCTGCCATGCCCGCGAAGCAGGCGGGGGCGCCGGGACTCGCGGGCCGATGGGAAGGCGCCGTCGATGTCGGGGGAGTGAAGCTGCCGTGCGCGGTGGTTTTCAGCGAGACCACAACCGGCCTGACGGCGACCATGGACATTCAAGGCGCCAAGGGGGCGCCTCTTGCCGCGGTCAGCTTCGTCGGCAAGACGGTGCACTTCGAGCTGCCTTCGCCCCTCGGCGCGGCGACCTTTGAAGGGACGTTCGCCGGCACGGCGATCGCCGGCACGTTCGTACAGGGAGTCACTCGCGGCACGTTCACCCTCGCGCGCCCGGGCGCGCCGCCTGCGCCGGCGCGCGTGCCGCCGCCGTATCGCGAAGAGGAGGTGACGTTCGCCAATGGCCCGGTCACACTGGCGGGCACCCTGACGATCCCCGAAGGCAAGGGCCCGTTTCCCGCGCTCGTGATGGTCACCGGCAGCGGCCCGCAGAATCGCGATGAGGAGCTGTTCGGGTTCAAGGTCTTCGGCGTCATCGCCGACTACTTCACGCGACGGGGCGTGGCCGTGCTGCGCTACGACGACCGCGGCATGGGCGGCTCGACGGGCAGTCTCGCCACGGCGACGACCGCGGACTTCGCGGGCGACGCGCTCGCGGGTCTCGCGCTGCTCGCGGGCCGGCCCGAGATCGATCGCGCGCATCTCGGCGTCTTCGGCCACTCGGAAGGCGCCGACGTCGCGGCCATTGCGGCTGCGCGCTCGCCGAACGTCGCGTTCATCGTCATGATGGCCGGCATGGCGCTCCGGGGGGACGCCGTCCTGCGCCGGCAAGCGGAGGACTCCGCACGCGCGCTTGGCGGCACCGACGAACAGGTCACCAGGATCCTCGCGGCGCATCAGCAGTTGATGGACGCCGTGCGCACCAACGCCGGCCCGGACGCGCTCGCGCCGGCGCTCCGCGCGCTCATGCAGGCGCAAATCGAAGGGCGGTCGGCGGCGAACCGCCAGGGGATGGGCGACGTAAACGCGTTCATCGACAAGGCGCTGCCTGCCGCCCTCGCGCAGAACCAGAACACGTGGATCAGGTTCTTCGTGGGGTTCGATCCCGCCACCGCGTTCGCGCACGTGAAGTGTCCGGTGTTCGCGCTCTTCGGCGAGAAGGACACGCAGGTGCGGCCCGACCTCAATAAGGCCCCCCTCGAAGCCGCGTTCGCGCAAGGCGGCAACACGCGCGTCACCGTGAAGGTCTATCCCGAGGCGAATCATCTGTTCGTCAAGGCCGTCACCGGGCAGGTGTGGGAGTACCCGACGCTCGAGAAGGCCTTCGTTCCGGGCTTGCTGGACGATCTTGTGGCGTGGGTCAGTTCGGTCACTCGGTAGGCGCGGCCGCTCCGTTCACGCGGGTCCGTGCGCGCGCAGTGCGCGCAGGCCGATGAGGTACGCGAGCAGCGTGAGCGCGGCGTAGCCAGGCAATAGCAAGTGCAGCGGCCAGAGTTTCGCGGGGAGCGGCATCGGAACGATCACCTGATAGAGCATGTTCAGCGTCCAGAATCCCGCCATCGCGACGAGCACCCCGCGGTCGGGCGACGCGCCGCGACTGAACACTCTGGCCGCCACGCCGGTGAGAGCGCCACCGGCGAGGAGGAGGAACGAGAAGAACACGTTGATGGCGAAGAGTCCCCACCGGATGGTGGCCGGGATGCCGCCCACGAATCGGCTCCAGTGCCAAATGACCGGGAGCGCGAAGTGGTAGCCGGCCATCGCGCAGCTGTTCGCGGCGGCGATGCCGAGGGCGACGATACCAAATACCCGCCGAATACGCACACGTCCTCCACAGCCGCCGCAGCACCGTCTCCGGTCCGTTAGACGACCCCGTCGGCGCGGAGGTTGCCAGGGGGACAGGCGCGCTCCACCTTCGGGCTCGGCTACTCGCTTCCGCCGGATTTGACGGCGGCCGCCATTAGGTATACAAAGACGAACTATGAAGGGCGATCACATCGGCGAATTCGAGGAGCTGATGCTCCTGGCCGTGCAGGCGCTCGGCTCGCAGCCCGAGGGCGCGTACGGTGTATCGATCCTCCTGCTGGTCCAGCACGAGACGGCGAGAAACATCTCGATCGGCGCCGTGTACGCCGCGCTCGATCGGCTGGAGGCCAAGACGCTCGTACGGTCCGCGATGACGTCCGGCGCGCCCGTGCGCGGCGGCCGGAGCCGCCGGACCTTCACCGTGACGGCCGAAGGCACCCGCGTCCTCAAGGAGATGCGAGGCGTGCGCGAGCGTCTCTGGCAGGCCGCGCCGATGCGCCCCGCGCGAGGTCGATCGTGAGCGACCCTCTGCCGCGGCTCGCGCGCCTCGTGATCCGCTGGTGTGTCCGGAAGGCCAGGCGCGCGGAGGTCGAAGGCGATCTCCTCGAGCTGCGGTCACTCGAGCATCCCATCTGGCGCGACGTCCTCGCGCTGATCCCGGTGCGCCGGCCGTCTCGCATGCTCGTCGGCCAGGACGTGCAGTACGCGCTCAGGCTCGTCCGCCGGCAGCCGCGTTTCGCGCTGCTCGTCGCGGGCACGCTCGCGCTGGGCATCGCCTCGTCAACCGTGATCTTCACCGTTTGCGATCGATTGCTGCTCAGACCGCTGCCGTACCCGGAACCGGAGCGACTGGTCACGCTCGATCGCGTCGGCTTCAGCTTCGCCGGCGGGCGCATGGCCGTCTCGAAGGCGGTTGCGGCGCTGCCGGTGTTCACGGCTGTCGGGATGTATCACCCCGGCGGCCTGAACCTGGGGGAGTCGTCGATGCCCGTGCGCCTTCGGGCGGCCGCGGCCTCCTCGGGGTTCTTCCTGGCCATGAACGTCGCCCCGATGACCGGACGCTGGATCGATGCCGCGGACGATCGCGCGACGTCAAAGGTCGTCATCCTTTCCTACGACACGTGGCGCACGTTGTTCGGCGCGCGCGCCGACATCGTGGGGTCTGACGCGCGGCTCAACAGCCAGGCGTTCCAGATCATCGGTGTCATGCCGCGCGGGTTCGCCTTTCCGGACGACACGCAGGTGTGGATCCCGCCGTTTTCCGACCGGCAGCTGTCGGGCCAGGCCTTCGCGCCGCGCGTGCTCGCGCGCCTGGCGCCGTCGGTATCGCTGCCGCAGGCGCGTGGCGCGCTGGATGGCCTGAACGACGAGCGCAGGACGCGGACGCCGGAGCTCGAGCTGGAGCCTGCGATCGTCGTGCCCCTGCACGAGGCGATCGCCGCGCGGTCGCGCCCGACGCTGTTGTTCCTCGCCGGCGTGGTCGGCCTGCTGCTGCTCGCCGCGTGCGCGAACGTCGCCGGACTCCTCCTGTCGCGCCTGCGCGTCAGGGAGCGCGAGCTGCAGGTGCGGGCCGCGCTTGGCGCGAGCCGGGGCCGGCTCGCGAGCCAGATGATCGTCGAATGCCTCGTGCTGACGATCGCCGGCGGCGCGTGCGGCTTCGCGCTGGGCGCGTGGGTCCTGCGGGTGACGGCCGCGTCGGCGGCGCCGTTTGCCCCGGGTCTCGATCTCGGCACCTTGGATCTGCGGGTCTTTGCCGTGGGGCTCGTCGTGATGACGGCGAGCGGCGTGCTGTTCGCCCTCGGCCCCGCGATCGCGGCGAGCCGCAGGCCCGCCGCCGGGGCACTGCGGGACGGTGTGACGGTCACCGGACGATCGCGCCGGTTCCGGGGCGGACTGGTCGGCGCGCAGGTCGCGACGGCGCTGATCCTGCTCGCTGCGACGGGCGCGGCGCTCAGCGCGATCGTGCGCCTCTCGCGCGTGCCGGTGGGGTTCGACAACGAGCGAGCGGTGGTGTTCGAGCTGACGCTGCCCCGCGCGCGCTACGCGAGCGATGCGGCCGTGGTGGCCGTCGTCGATGCGCTGGAACGCCGGCTGCGCGCGGTTCCGGGCGTCGTCGGCGTCGGCAGCAGCAACTTCGCGCCGGGGACGTCGGCGATCGGGATCGCCAACGCGCTCTGGCCCGCCGACATGCCGGAGCCGTCGGGCGAGGCCAGACACGCGGGGCTGGTCATGTCCGCCACGCCGGATTACTTCCGCGCGATGGGTATCGCGCTTGTCGCGGGGCGTGTTTTCGAGGTGACCGACACGGCCGGAGCGCCGCGCGTCGTCATCGTGAGCCAGACGCAGGCGCGGTTCCTCCGGCCGGACGGATCGAGCCCGGTGGGACTGCGGGTGCGGTTGAAGCAGTCCGCAAACACCACGATCGATCTGACAGTCATCGGGGTCGTCGCGGACGTGCGGCAGCGATCCGTGTCCGTGCCCGTCGGGCCGCAGTTCTACTTTCCGATCACCCAGTACCCGCCGTACGGCGCGCTGGCCGTCGTGATCGAGGCGGCGGCGAAGCCCGAGCTGGTCCTGCCGGCCGCGCGCCACGCGCTGCGGGACGTGGATCCCGAGCTGCCGCCGTACAACGCCGTGCTGGTGCGGGACATCCGCGCGAAATTCCTCGCCACCGAACGCCTCACCTTCGCGCTGACGGCGGCGTTCGCGCTCGTGGCGCTGGCGCTGTCGGCGATCGGCCTCTACGGCGTGCTCGCGCAGCTGGTCGCGCAGCAGGGACGCGAGATCGGCATCCGCATGGCGCTCGGCGCGGACCGTGGCCGGCTGCGGCGATCCGTCGTCTTCTCCGGGCTTCGGATCGCGGCCGCCGGTGTCGTCGCCGGCGTGGTTCTGACCGCGGTCGCCGCGCGGCTGGTCGCGCGCGTGGTCCCCGGCGTCGATCCGCCGGCCGTGTGGGCGGTCGCGATCGAGTCGCTGCTCCTCCTCGCGGTCGCGGGGCTTGCTGCCTGGGTGCCGGCGCGCCGCGCGTCCGCTATCGACCCGCTGTCAGCGCTGCGGTCGGAATGATCCGCCCGTTCACGCGATAGTCATCTGCGCTATCTCGACACGGCGTGCCGTTACTCCGCGCGCATCGCGTCCGACGGATTCACCCGGCGCGCGCGTGCGGCCGGCGGCACGGTCGCGAGAACGGCCATGGTGATGAGCGTGACCGCGACGCCGGCAAAGACCGCAGGATCGCGCGCCGACGTGTCGAAGAGCAGCGGCTCGACCAGCAGCGCGGCGGCCAGCGCGAGTCCGAAACCCGCGACGACTCCGCCGGCGGCGAGCGCGAGACCGCCGCCGACGACCAGGCGCACGACATCGGCCGGGCGCGCGCCCAGGGCCATCCGCACGCCGATCTCGTGCGTGCGATCGGTCACGGCGTACGACATGCGTTAGATGAGTTCACTCATGTTTTACACGTGGCCGCGCGCCTTGCGATTCGGCCTCAACCACGAGGCCGAGCGAAGGCACCTGAAATGGCTTGACGTCCTGCAGGCAATAGGTAGGATGGCTAGGTATGGCCCAAGACAAGTCCGATCTGCTCCAAGGCACGCTCGACCTGCTCATCCTCAAGACCGTTGAAGCCGGGCCGATGCACGGCTACGCAATTGCCCAGCGCATCAATCACGTGTCCCGGGCGCTCCTCCTCGTCCCTCAGGGCTCACTCTATCCCGCCTTGCATCGCCTCGAGAACCGCGACCTACTCGAGGCCGAGTGGATGGCGACGGACACCGGGCGGGAGGCGAAGGTCTACCGGCTGACGCGCAAGGGGCGGCGCGCCCTGGAGCGCGAGATCGCCGATTGGCGCCGCCTGTCGGACGGGATTGGTTTCGTCCTGGAGAGGCCGTAGATGCGGGCGATCCTCGGCTGGCTGCGGCGGCTCACCGGGCGCGATCGCCTCGAACGCGATCTCGACCGCGAACTCCGGTTCCACGTGGACGAGGACACGCGGCGTCTGGTCGCCGCCGGCGTGTCGCAGGCGGAGGCCCGGCGACGAGCGCTCGCGGATTTCGGGGGACTGGAACCCATGAAGGAAGCGACGCGCGACGCCCGCGGCATGCGCTGGCTCGAGGATCTCTGGCAGGATGCGCGATACGCGGGGCGCATGATGCGCCGCAGTCCGACGTTCACGCTCGCGGCGGTCCTGTCGTTGGCGATTGGGATCGGGGCCAACGCCGCCGTGTTCAGCGTGACCGACGCGCTCGTCGTGCGGTCGCTGCCGGTCGTGAAGCCTGGCGAGCTCTACTTCCTGAACCGTGCCGGCTACGACGAGCCGAATCTCCGCTTCTCCTATCCCAACGTGGAACACTTCCGCGGCGGCGTGCCGTCTGTGTCGTTCGCGGCGATGGGCTCGGCGACGCCGGCGCAGGCCACTCGCGCCGGGCATGCGGAACTGCTGACCGGCCAACTCGTCACGGGCGACTGGTTCGACGTGCTCGGGATCCGCCCGGCCGCCGGGCGGCTGCTGACGGCGGCGGACACGCGCACCGTCGGCGGTCCCCCGATCGTGGTGTTGAGCCACGCCTATTGGACGAGCGCGTTCGCCAGGGATCCGGGCGTCGTCGGCACGACGCTGGCCATCAACGGGGCGCCGCTGACGATCGTGGGCGTGGCGGCGAAGGGCTTTGACGGCGTGACCGTCGGCCAGCAGGTCAGCGCGTGGCTCCCGGTCACGATGCAGATGGAGACGCGGTTCCACGGCAACGCCAGCATCAACAACGCGGACTGGCGCAAGCCGTGGCTGCCGCAAGACGGCGTCCAGTGGTTAACGGTCGTCGCGCGCATTTCTTCGCCGGCTCAACCGGCGACGGTGTTGGCGCAGATTCAGGGCATCGACCGTCAGTGGCTGCAGGGCCTCGTCGCCGGGATTCAGGATCCGCAGCGCCGGGCCTTCATGGAGCGCGAGCACGTCGAGCTGGTCCCAGCGGCCAGGGGCCTTTCGTCGCTGAGAGACGATTTTTCGCTCGCGCTTGGCGTGTTGATGGGCACGGTCGCGCTCGTGCTTCTGATCGCCTGCGCGAATCTCGCCAGCTTGCTCCTGGCGCGGAGCGCCGCGCGCGGGAGGGAGTTTGCGCTCCGGCTATCGCTCGGCGCCGGCCGTGGCCGACTCGTGCGGCAGTTGCTCACCGAGAGCGCGTCGCTGGCTCTCCTTGGCGGGCTGGCCGGGCTGGTCCTGGCGCGATGGGGCGGTCAGGCCTTGTTACGAATGGGATCGAGCGGACCCAATCCCGTGCCGCTCGCCCTGCCGCTGGACTGGACGTTCCTCGACTTCACGTTGACGCTCAGCGTCGTGACCGGCGTCCTCTTCGGTCTTGTGCCTGCGTTGCGGTTCTCGCGATTGGACCCGGGACACGCGCTGAAAGCGGGTGGACGGGTCGTGGATGGACTGGGCGGCTCGGGTGGCTTCCCGTTCGGCAAAGCGCTCGTCGTGGCCCAGATGGCGCTCTCGCTGGCACTGCTTGTGGGCGCACTGCTGTTCCTCAAGACGTTCCGGAATCTGCTTGCGGTCGACACGGGATTCGAACGCAACCTGGTCGTGTCGGCGCGCTTCGATCCGCGTCTCGCCGGCTTCAGTGAAGCACAACTGCCGGCGTTGTATGAGCGACTGCTGGATCGCGCGCGGGCGATTCCCGGCGTGCGCACGACGTCGTTGGCGCTGTCCGGGCCGGTCACCGGCTCGGCGAGGACCAGTGACATCACCGTCGAAGGAGTCGCGCGATTCGGCGGCGACGACAACACCGTGCGCGAGGACATCGTCAGCCTCGACTACTTCGCGACCCTGGGTATGCCCTTGGTGGCGGGCCGAGATTTCCGGCCGTCGGATGGCGCCAAGGCGCCCTCGGTGGCCGTGGTCAACGAGGCCATGGCGCGGCACTTCTTTGGCGACGCCAGTCCGATCGGTCGTCGGTTCGGCTACGGGACACCCGCCACCATCGAAATCGTGGGCGTCGTCCGAGACGCCAAGATCGACGGTCTCCGCGAGCCGGTACCGCCGCTGGTGTTCTATCCGCAGCAGCAGAATCTGCAGGAGTTCGTGCGCAACCTGTACGTACGCACCTCAGGATCGCCCGAGAGCGTCAAGGCCGCACTCGCGCGAGCGGTGGGCGACGCGGACCGGAATCTGGCGGTTCGCGAGGTGGTGACGCTGGCCGATCTGGCGGAGCGCACGGTCGTGCGCGAGCGGCTCGTGTCACAGCTCACGGCGGTCTTCGGCGTGCTCGCGGTGATTGTGGCGTGTCTCGGCCTGTTCGGCACGGTGTCGTATTCGGTCGTGCGGCGCACCAACGAGATTGGCGTCCGCCTCGCGCTGGGCGCGGCCCCGATGAGCGTGTGCTGGCTGGTGTTGCGCGAGACGCTCGTGCTGGTCGCCGTGGGCGGCCTGGTCGGTCTTGCCGCGCTCCTGCCCACGTTGAAATACGTCTCAACGCTGCTCTATGGATTGTCGCCGCACGATCCTGCCACGCTCGCCGCCGCTGCCTCCGTCCTGATATTCGTCGGCGCCCTGGCCGGCGCGGTGCCGGCCTGGCGTGCCTCGCGCGTCAATCCGCTGACGGCGCTCCGGACAGAGTGAAAGGCCGGAGGCCGAATTAGCGAACGCCCTGACCCTTTGGAACCACGAATCCTTCCTGTGGCTGTAAATCGATCGATCGGTCTTCAAGGTCAATGATGAGTGTCCCTCAAGGACGAAGAAAAACTCATCGTCGTTGTCGTGTTTGTGCCAGTGATACTCCCCCTGCATGATTCCCAAGCGAATGACTGAGTCATTTACCTTGCAGAGTGTTTGGTTGTACCACTGATCTGTGCACGCCTTTACGAGGGAGGGAACGTCCACCAAGCCGAATTAATGGGTGGCCAGCGGGCGCTCGTGCACGATGCTCACAAAACTGACGCAACATACTCTTGCGGGAAATCGAGTCTGCTGAGGGCGCACTGACCTGTACGCAACGTGAAGTCGCCGACATATGCGCGGCGGGGATTGACTGGCTCGACGTTGCTGTTCCTCAGTACGTCGATGTCCATGAACAGGCCATAGAAGAACGCGTCGATGCGGCGATCACTTGTTCGGTCCCGATATCAACGCTCCGACTGACCCGCGGCGCTCGCGATCTCGCGGCGCCGTCGGCTCCAGTCTGAGTTAGACCTCGTCATCGAGCCAAAAGCTGGCCCCAGGCCCACGCCATAGCGAGTGTCAGGCCTGCGTCGATCGATCGTCGTCGTTCGAATTGGCGAGTCGCGTCACCGTCGGATTCGACTCCGATTGCGCAGAGCGCCGTGACGTCGTCGTGCCGACGAGCAGCGACGCGGTCGGCGTCCGGCGCCAGACCGACACCCGCCAGGTAGGCGTGTTAAGGAGTGCCGCCGCCTCCGCCACCGCGCCTCCCGATCTCGCACGCATGTCCGTGACCGCGCGTCGGCGGAGCACAAACAAAAGTGACAAACCGGTGAGCGCGGCCACAAACAGCAGCTGGCGTAGGGTCGGCAGCCGCCGTTCCCATAGCGTCATGAACTGCAACGGCACGAACACCGCGAACATGTACGTGAGCAGCAGGCCCTTGAACATCCGGAACTGGCGCATCGTGCGAGGCAGCCGATCCCAGACGTCGCCCCGCCGCCGCAAAAATCGCGGGTACCACGATCGCCACCAGTTCGGCTGCTGAAGGGCTTTCAGCATGATGCCTTTCAGATCGAGGCCCTCAACGCGGAGCCGCACCACCAGGACGACTGACACGACGACCATCCCGGCAACGAAGCTGGCGAGCACGTTCGTCAGCCTGTCAATCGTCTGCGAATCGGGGTGAACGGCGGCAATCACCCTCAGATAACCGAACGCGATCAATACGAGCGGCAAGACGATGGTGGCAATCGTTTGAAGGACCCGCACGGGCGGCGCGAACTCAGATTCCTCCTCGGTCGGCATCAGGGTCTCGCGTAGACTCTTCGCATCGGGCCATCGATTTGCCGGGTCTTTTTGCAGGCACCGGCTGATGGCCTGAGCCAAATCCGGCGCCACGTCGGCGGCGATGGACCCCAGCGGTCGCGGGGCCTGCGTCAGACGCTGGGTCAACGCGTCCAGCGGACTCTCGGCCTCGAAGGGCCGCTGCCCCGACAGCATCTCGTAGGCGACGAGACCGAGCGAGTACAAATCGGATCGCGGGCCGACGTCGGCTCTCCCCATCGCCTGCTCCGGCGACATGTAGTGCGGTGTCCCCATCAACTGGCCGGCCGTCGTCAGTTGAGCGTCCGTGAGCGTCGCCTTCGCAATCCCGAAGTCGGTCAGGAGCGGGGCGCCCGAGTTGGCCTCGATCAGAATGTTGTCGGGCTTGATGTCGCGGTGGACGATGCCCTGCCGGTGCGCGTAGTCGAGGGCATCACATAACGAGGCGAGGAACGTCCGAGCCCCTTCCGAATCGAACGGCCCCTGCCGTCGAATCCGTGCGGCGAGCGACTCGCCGGCGACGTAGCCCATGACGAAGTACAGCAGGCCGGATACTTCGCCAAACGTGTGCAGCGGCACGATGTGAGGGTGAGTCAACCGCGCGGCCGTTCGGGCTTCGCGCTTGAAGCGTTCCCGGAGCTCCGGCGTGCTCGCGTGCTCCGGCGGCAGGACCTTGATGGCGACGTCCCGGTCGAGCGCGAGCTCGTGGGCCAGGTAGACGGCGCCCATCCCGCCACGGCCGAGCAGACGCTCGATGCGGTACTGAAATCCGATCGCGTTGACAAGCACTTCGAGCAGGGCATCCGCGGGCGCCTCCGGAGCGGCCACTTCGATGCGCGCCCCGCACGCGAGGCAGAACCGCGCCTCGGCCGGCAAGTCCGCGTTGCACTCGCGACACCGCATCGAATCTCCTGACTTTGCTGTCCGGCGCAAACGTGGTTCGGTTGTGCGTACAAGCCGGCGCCTGCAGAATCGCCGGCGATCACCGCCTACTGCGTGCAGCCCGATGTCTTGAATTCCACGTCAGCTCGCCAGCTGTGAGACGGGCCGCCTTCAGAGACTGCCCGGCAGCACCAACGGCGCTTGCAGTTCAAAAACGTGGCTGAGAGCAGCGCGTAATAGAGAAACGTTTTGTTCATGGTTCTTGCCTCGTTGTTCGTTCAGAGGTCTAACGCGCCGGCTCACCCGCGACTGCTCAGCGGCAGGACCGCAGCCGTCGGGTGCAGCCGGATGTTATGCCGTCCGTTTGTGCCGCACCTTTGGGCGAGAGGTGCCGCGACCAAGCCTGGTAAGCGTGCGCAGCGCCTCGTTGACCGCCCGGCTGTCTGGAAACAGTTGAGCAACATCCGGGTCGAGAAGGACCACATTCGTACCCTGCGCGTATCGGGCCGCCGTTACGCCCCGCACGGCGTTCGAAAAGTCATACTCCGGGCGCATCGTGTCGGCATCGGCGGCTGACTTCTTCGTCTTATGCGTTTTCATATTTCCGCCTCTCGTGGCCCGTGGCCAGCCGGGCGCTGATGATCCGTGTCCGTGGCGGCCGTTCGGCGTACGAGACGACCACGAGCCTTGAACCCCCCGACAGTCCGAGCACCAGAAAACGCTGTTCCCCCTCGGAATGATCAGGATCCGGCATGTTCATGGCCAAGATGTCACCGAAAACGGTAGTCGCCTCATCGAACGAAACGCCGTGATCCTTGAGATTCGACGCGGCCTTCTTCGGGTCCCATTCAAAGCTGTACGTCACTTCGCCATCTTACCGTCGTCTCGATCGTTCCGGAAGTTGATCGGCCTAACGATCGGCGCTCAGCCGCGAGCCGGCTTCGCGCGCATCGATCGTGGCCGGCGCGCCATCCGGCTCGTCGGCTGCAGCGCCCTGTTAGCCGGCGACGTGGTCGCCAGTTCTGCGCGAACAGCGCTGATCGCAATTCTCTTGTTCCCAAAAGCCCCAACAAGCTCAAGTTGGCCGCCAAGCGCCGCGAGGTACCGCCGCAGCGTCGATACCTGGTAGTCGTCAAAATCCGTTTGGCTTTCAAGTCTGGAAATGTCCGCCTGGTTGATTTGGGAAGCAGCCGCAACATCGACCTGGGTCTTCCCCGCAGCCTCGCGCAATGCTCGCATCGTGAGATGCACCCCTCGTTGGGCTCGAAGGCCACGACCGAGCACCCGCACAGACGCCATCTCGGATTGACCTCGCCGTTGCACCGCGTGATTCATGGCTTCGCTCCCGATTCGTAGACTTCTCGTTCGCCCGACGTAGCCGGCCTTGCGCTGATGATCCGATCCCGCTCACCTCGTTCCACGTGCACAACGCAGAGAATTCGTTCTTGGAGAGATGTTCCGATCACGACCATCTTGCCAAGACCCGAGCCGTCGTCGAGGTACACCGCCAGAGGATCGGCGAAGACCGTTGCTGCCTCGGGAAAGGAAACACCATGCTTGACCAGATTGGACGCGGCCTTCTCCGAATCCCACTCGAAGTCGCCTTCGACGACCGTCGGCATGACCTCAAGTATGGATTATAAGCCATATCATGTCAAACCGAAACGTCGGGTCGTTTCCGTCCGGCTAACGTTCGCGCTCACCCGTGAGCGCGCTCGCCGATCTCGACACCGTTCGCGCCGGGCTCATGCGCGCCTTTCCGCAGGACTACCCGGTCGGGGGAACGGCGGCGATGCCGCTCCAGCAGCTTTTTGCCGGCCGGGTCCGCGGCGGGCTGCACGTGCTGTTGGCGGCTGTCGGGTTCGTGCTCTTGATCGCGTGTGCGAACGTCGCCAACCTCCTCCTCGCACGCGCGATGAACCGCACGCGCGAGATGGCTGTTCGCGCCGCGCTCGGAGCAGGCCGCGGCCGGCTGATTCGCCAGATGCTGACCGAAAGTGCCGTCTTGAGCCTTGCCGGCGGGGCGCTTGGCGTGGCGCTGGCCTGGCTGGCTCTTCCGGCGATTGCCTCGCTGGCGCCAGTCAACATCCCGGGACTCTCGCGACTGGAGATCGATCGCACGGTGCTGGCGTTCGCCGGCGCGCTGTCGCTGGTCACCGGCCTGCTCTTCGGACTGATACCGGCGGTCCGGACGACGTCGGCGCGCCTCCGGGCCGGGCTGGCGACCGATTCCCGCGGCAGCGTGGGCAGCGGATCGCACAAGGCCCGCCAGTTGCTCGTCGTCGTGGATCTGGCGCTCGCGCTCGTGCTGCTGACGGGCGCGGGCCTGATGCTGAGGAGCCTCGCGCGGCTCATGCGGGTCGATCCTGGCTTCAAAACCGAACGGGTCCTCACGCTTCAGTTCTCACTCGTCGGAGAGGCGTATCGGGAAGACGCGGCGGTTGTGCAGTTCATCGATCGTGTGATCGAGAAGGTGCAGGCACTGCCGGGAGTGGAGGCGGCTGCCGCGGCCGGCCGGATCCCGATGGGCGGAAATGGCGATCGTTGGGGATTCCATATCGACGGGCTGATGCGCTCGAATCCGGCACAGGACCCTTCCGCCGAGCGGTATTCCGTCACGCCGGATTACTTCCGCGTGATGCAGATTCCTCTCGAGCGCGGCCGTCTTTTCACGACCGCCGATTCGGCAACGTCAACGCCCGTGTTGATGGTGTCCGAGGCGGCGGCGAGGACCTTGTTCAATGGCCAGGACCCGATCGGCCGGCGAGTCCGGGTCGGCGATCCCTCCAACGGCCCGTGGCGGACGATCGTGGGCGTCGTCGGCGACGTGCACCACGCGGATCTCACCATACCGGCGACACCGCAGATGTACCTGCCGCAATCGCAAATGACCGACTCGTTCCTGGTCCTCACGATCAAAGCGTCCACGCGCGCCGCCGCCGCGCTGGTCGTAAGCATACGGGCCGCTCTTCGCGAGCTCGACCCCTCGGTGCCCATTTACGAGGTTGCCACGCTCCAGGATCTTCTGGCGCGATCCTTCGCGCAGCGCCGGTTCGTGATGACGCTCCTCGGAGGCTTTGCGGCGCTGGCGCTGCTGCTGGCATCGATCGGCCTTTACGGCGTCGTGTCGTACACGGTCGCACAGCGGACACGTGAAGTTGGCGTGCGTATGGCGCTCGGGGCCGCGCGGTCTGACATCGTGCGGCTGGTCCTGGGTTCAGGCGCCTGGACGGTGGCCGGCGGACTCGCCGCCGGGCTGGCGTGCGCGGTCCTGCTGACGCAGTTCCTGCAAACGCTCCTGTACGACGTCAGCGCGGTCGATCCGCCGACGCTTGCCGCCGCGGTACTTGTGCTGACGGCGATCGCGTGCGTGGCGCATTGGATTCCCCTGCGTCGCGCGCTGCGTGTCGATCCCGCGATCGCTCTCAGAGAGGACTGAGCGTCTGGCCGGCCGGGCTTCGAACGTCAGCGCCGAAGCGCGACGATTGGACTGACGCTGGCGGCGCGCCGCGCGGGGATGAAGCAGGCCACGCCCGCGGTCGCGGCGAGAACGAGGATCGCAACCGTCAGCGCGAGGGGATCGGCCGGACTGATCTCGTAGAGGACCGTTCGCATCGCGCGCGCCGCCAGCAGGGCCCCCAGCAGCCCGAACGCGAGGCCAATGGCGCAGACCGTCAGACCTTCGCGCAGCATCATGCCGAGCACGTCCGGCTTACTGGCCCCCAGCGCCATGCGGATACCGATCTCCCGCCGCCGCGACGCGATGGCGTAGCTGACCGTCCCGTATATTCCGATGACGGCGAGCGCCAGCGCCAGCACCGCGAAGATCGCCAGCAACAGCGTCGTGAACCGCGCATACGACTGAACGCTGGACGCGTACTCCTCCATCGTCCTGATCTCGTAGAGTGGGAGCGCCGGGTCGAGCTCGGCGAAGATCTTCCGCAGGGCGGGGACGTGCCGACGGGGATCGCCGCCCGTGCGCAGCGCGACGTAGGCACCGAGCGGCGCGCGCTGCCGCAGGCTGACGTAGATGTCGCCGCCAATCGGGAGCTGCGGCCGCTGTGGCTCGTAGCGGACGTCCGCAATCACGCCGACGATCTCGGCCGAGGAGCCCATCACCACCAGTCTGTGCCCGAGGGGGCTGTGGGTTCCGAAGAGGTCGCGCGCGGCGGATTCGCCGACCAGGACGACGGGCGGTGCGGAAGCCGCATCGCGTTCGTCGAACAGCCGTCCGGCGAGCAGGCGCACGCGGAACACGCGAAAGAACGCGGGATCGACCGCGTTGTACCCGACGAAGTCCGTGTCGGGGCCGCCGTCGATCTTCACGCCGGTGACCGTTCCGCGCTCGCGCACGGGGAGATGACGAGCGCGTGCGACCGAGTCGACTCCGGGCAGCGCCGCGACTCGGGGAAGCAGCCGGGTGAAGAACGCGTCGGCGCCGGCGGGATTGTACGCGTCGGCGGGCAGGGCGACACGGAACGTCAGGATTCCGCGGGCGTCGATGCCGGCCGGCCGGGCGAGCAGGCGATCGAAACTCCGAAGCATCAAACCCGCGCCCGCGAGGAGAATCAGCACGAGCGCAACTTCCGTGGCGACCAGCGCGCGCCACATCCTGCCGATCCGCCGGCTGCCCGACGCGTTTTCGGTATCGACTTTCAAGGACTCCTGGACGTCGGCGCGCGAGGCCTGCAGCGCAGGCACGAGGCCGAAGAGCAACGTCGTGACGATCGCGAGACCCAGCGAAAACAGGCAAACGGCCGTGTTGATCGCGAAGGCCTCCGCATCCACCTGACGGAGGTAGGTCGGCCACACGGCGGTGTTGTCGTGCGGTCTGAGCAGGGCGAGCGCGTCCATGCTCCAGACGGCAAACAGCAGACCGATACCGGCGCCGGCGAGCGACAGCATCAGGCTCTCGGTGAGCAGCTGACGCACGATTGCCCCACGCCCGGCGCCGAGTGACAGCCGAAGGGCGATCTCTCGACGCCGGCCGATGCCGCGAGCCAGGAGCAGGTTGGCGAGATTGACGCACGCGATGAGCACGACGAACGACACCGCGCCGAAGAGCACCGCGAGCATGCGGCTCAGGCGCGGGTCGCGGCGGCTCTCGGCGAGCGGAACGGCCGATCCGGTCATCGCGAGCCGCGTTGCGTCCGGCATGCCGGCCACCGCGCGTCTGACCTCCGCGTTGGCCTCGGCGGCCGTCGCGCCCGGGCGCAAGCGTCCCACCACGGCCGTGAACACGGCGCCCTGATCGTGCAGCACGGCCGCCTCCATCATCCGCGGAATCCAGAGGCTCGCTTCGCCCGACTCGCCTTTGAAAGACGAGGGAACGACGCCGACGATGGTGAGTGGAACCCGATTGAGATGAACAAGGCTGCCGACCACATCGAGCCGTCCCGAGAGACGCGAGCGCCACAGCGATTCGGACACGACGGCGACGGGGTGCAATCCGGGCGTGCGATCTTCCTCGTCCAGGAACAGCCGTCCCATCGAAGGCGTGACGCCGAGCGTGGAGAAGTAGCTGGCCGACACAATCTCGCCGGCGATGCGATCGGCGTCCCCGGCGCCCGTGAGCGTGAACGTCTGGCGGGCGTACGAGGCGAGCGCCTCGAACGAGCGGCTCTCCCGCGCCAGTTCCACGATCTTGGGATCGAAGCCGACCACCCGCGGACCGCGCTCGTCGGTGGTGACGGTGCGCTCGAGACGCAGCAGCCGGTCGGGTTCCGGGTACGGCAGCGGACGGAGGACGGCGTTGTACAGGACCGTGAAGATCGCGATATTGGCGCCCGTGCCGAGCGCCAGCGTCAGGACGGAAACGGCAGCGAAGCCGGGCTGACGCACGAACACGCGCGCGCCGTACTTGAAATCACGAACGAACTGATCTGCGACCCGGCTCCACGACCGCATGGCGACCTCCGCTCCTTGCGGCCGGCTTTGCAGGAAGCCTGCCGTCAAGTGATGACGCACTTGGGCCAACCAGGTGGCCGTCGGCCGCAGCGAGACTGCCCGGTCGCGGGATTCACCGTCCGTTGGCGAACGCGAGGTTTGCGTGCCGGAAATCCGTCAATGTGAACCGAGTCGTAGGAGATTCGTGAGTTTGTGAGTTTGCGAGGTTGTGAATTGACAGGGCTGCGAGACCGCTTTGGCCTTTCCGCGCGGGAGTCGCCTGTGGTAGGTTACATGTAACCATGTGAGATGGTGACATGCCTACAACGAAGTCGGGGAAGTCCCGCGACAGGGTTCGCGCGCATCGGGAGCGGCTCCGCCGCCGGGGATTGAGGCCGATTCAAATCTGGGTGCCCGACGTTCGCTCGCGGAGCTTCGCGCGCGAGGCGCACCGCCAGTCGCTGCTGGTCGGGACCCACGCGTTCGACCGTGAAGACCAGGAATTTGTTGACGCTGTCTCGGAGTGGCCTGCGGAGTGAAGCGCGGGGGCATCTGGACAGTCGCTGGAGGGCCCGACTACGCCGGCAAACCCCGGCCGGCGGTCATTCTCCAGAACGACGCCTTCGATGCGACAGCCTCCGTTACAATCATCCCCTGTACAACTCACGGCGTCGATGCGCCGTTGATGCGCATCCCGATTGAGCCCTCGGAGCTGAACGGTCTCCGAGCCGCGAGTTACTTGATGATCGATAAGATCACGACGGTCTCGAAGAAGAAGCTGGAGAGCCGCGTCGGGCAGCTTTCGGACGAAGACATCGTTCGAGTCAATCGTGCTGTCGTGGTGTTTCTCGGCCTCGCCGGACCTGGCGCCAAGTAGATCTTGAGAGCGTTACGGAGCCCAATCGCTCGCCCGACCGCACGTCCTCTCACTCCGCTCGCATCGCGACCATCGGATCCAAACGCCTGGCCCGCCGCGCGGGTATCAGGCCCGCAACGACCGCCATGACGAGCACGCCGAGGGCGACAAGGGCGAAGGTGGTCGGATCCGTGGGCCTGACGTCGAACAAGAAGCCGGACTGGTCGAGCACCCGCGTGAGCGCGATCGCTCCTCCTGACCCGATCACGATGCCGGTGCCCGCGAGCGCCAGCGTCCGGCGCAGCACGAGGTCGACGACGTCTGCGCTCTGGGCGCCGAGCGCCATCCGAATGCCGAATTCGCGCCGGCGGAGCGCCACTGCATATGCCAGCACGCCGTACATTCCGAGAACCGCCAGCGTGAGCGCCAGAACGGCAAGCACCGTCAGCAACCGCGTCTGAAAACGCGGCTCCGCCGTCGTTGCGGCGATGAGGTCCGGCATCGTCGCAATCGATTGCGCCGGCAGGTTCGCGTCCGTATCGTGGAGCACTGCGCGCATCGCCGGCGCGAGGAGAGCGGGGTCGGCGGTCGTCCGCACCGCGAACGTCATGTGGCTCAAGAAGAAGGTTCCTTTCACCTGCCGGTACGGCTGGTAGATGGCCGGATCGGCGCCCTTCGCCAGCCCCTGTTGCTTCACGTCGTCGACGATGCCGACCACCGTGAGCCAATCCGCGGGAGTCGGATCATCCTGCAAGGACACACGCCCGCCGATCGGGTCTTCGTTCGGCCACAACGCGCGCCCGGCGGACTGGCTCACGATGACTACGCCCGGCGCCGCGGCACCGTCGGATTCCATGAAATCGCGCCCACTGTGAAGATGAATCCCCATCGCGCGGAAGTAGCCTGGGGTCACCGCGGGTTTGTCGACCAGGAAGCCGTCGGGCACCTTCCGGTCGCCTTCGAGCACCACGTCGCCTCTGATGAGCGCGCTGCCAAGCGGCCGCCAATTGACTGCACCGGCGGCGACCACGTCGGGGAGGACAGACAGTCGCCCGAGCAGCGCGGTGTGGAACGTCTGCATGCTCGCCGCCGAGCCGTACGCGGAATTCGGCAAGTCGACCGTGAGCGTGATCGCGTGGTCGGGTGTGAAGCCAGGATCGACCGCGCGCAGACGGAGAAAGCTCTTGAGCATCAGGCCCGCGCCGGTGAGCAGGATCAGCGCCAGCGCGACCTCGGCGACGGCCAGCGCATTGCGCAGACGTTCGTGCCCACCCGCCACGCTCCGGCCGCCTTGATTGAGCGTATCGCTGACAGCCTGTCGCGTGGCCCTGAGCGCAGGCACGAGGCCAGCCCCGATCCCGGTGAGGACGGACACGACGAGCGTAAACGCCAGGACCCAGCCGTCGATCCGGATCATCTCGAGGCGGGGAAAGGTCCCCAGAGGGGCGAGCGCGATCAAGGCCGGCACGCCGGCCATCGCGAGCACCACACCGGCGGCGCCGCCAGCAAGCGAGATCATCAGGCCCTCGGTCAGCAGCTGGCGCACGAGCCTGGCCCGCCCGGCACCGAGCGCGGCGCGCACGGCCATTTCCTGCCGCCGGCCGGTCGCGCGCGTGAGCAGCAGATGCGCGACGTTGGTACAGGCGATGAGCAGCACAAAGCCCACGGCGCCGGTAAAGATGAGCAGCGAGGACCGAACGTTCGCGATCAGCAGCTCTTTGAGCGGCACGATCGCTGGACGCCAGACGTCTCGATCCTGCGCCGACACCCGTCCCGGCTGCCGGGCGAAGACGTCGAGCTCGGCCTGCGCCTCACGCCGCGAGACGCCGCGTCTGAGTCGGCCGACGACCGGACGCATCCAGGAGTTGTGGGGGTCCAGCCGGACGACAACCGGCGTCCAGACCTGGGCATCGGAGGGAAACGTCATGCCCGGCGGCATCACGCCGATCACCTCGTGCGCGACGCCATCCAGCCTGACGAGAGTGCCGAGCGCGCGCGGATCCGCATTGAAGCGCATGCGCCAGATCCTGTCGCTGAGCAGGACCACGGGGTTCGTGCCTGGCTGTCCGTCACCGGCCTGGAACCCGCGGCCGATTTGCGGTTGGACACGCAGGACGTCGAAGAACTCCGGCGTGACGGTCCCGTCGCTGATGCGAATCGGATCGCCGGCGCCGGTCAACGTCGGCTCGCTGGTGCTGAACGTGGCGATCTGCTCGAACTGGCGATCCTGGGCGCGAAATTCCAGATAGTGGCGATCGGTCAAGACCGGACCCGAACGAAACGGACCGTCAACGGGCGCGAGCGACACGAGGAACAAGCGATCGGGCTCCGGGAAGGGCATGGGCCGCAGGAGAACGCCATTCACCACGGTGAAGACCGCGCTGTTGGCCCCGATGCCGAGCGCGAGCGTGAGCACCGCGACCGCCGCGAATCCGGGACTGCGGCCGAGCGTTCGGATGGCGTACCGCACGTCCTGGACGAGCTCTTCGGTCACGCGCCCGCGCCGCACGTCGCGGATCTCCTCCTTGCGCTGTTCCACGCCGCCCATCGCGATCAGGGCCGCGCGCCTTGCCTGGTCCGGCGTCAGCCCGCGCGCCTCGCCAGCCTGCACCTGTCGCTCGATGTGATCACGAAGCTCGTCGTCGAACTCCTGTTCCTCGCGATCTCTGCAGAAGAGCGCCCTGAAACGAAGCCGGACGGAGTACAGCCAACGCTCGAGTCGCATGGCTCAGGCCTCCTTGAGTCGGACGACGGACGAGATCGCGGCTGACAGCCGGCTCCAATTTGCGCTCTCCTTCTCGAGATGCCTCCGGCCGGGCCGGGTGAGCGAGTAGAACTTCGCGCGCCGGTTGTTTTCGCTCGGGCGCCACTCGGCCGTGATCCACCCGGCGCGCTCGAGTTTGTGGAGCGCCGGGTACAGGGAGCCGTCGCTCACCTGCAGCACGTCGCCGGAAACCTGCGTCAGACGCTGGCCGATCGCCCATCCGTTCAGCGGTTCGAGCGCCAGGATTTTGAGGATCAGCAGGTCCAGCGTTCCCTGGACGAGGTCGGGCGGTTTGCTCATGGCGAAGCCTTCTCTCGGTTACCGAGGTCAAGATAACACGGCTCCCCTCGGTAAGCAAGTGGGCGGCGTCGATGGGGTGGGGACGAAGTCGGCGACGATGTGGGTCAAGGCATCCGCCGGGATTCGGGGTTCGGAGTCCGCGGGTCCCGTACGGTGTGATGGCGGAATCCGTCGCGCAGCGCGTGCCGGAGATCGGTATCCGTGTTGCGCTTGAAGCCACGCCTGCAGCGATCCGTCACCTCGTGATCGCGCAAGGCACATGGATGGTCGTCCTGGGGCCCGCCGGAGGTATTGCCGGGGCTCTCGCGCTCCGTCGCGCCATGTCGACGCTGGTCTTCGGCGTCCCCACCACCGATCCGCTGGCTTACGTGATCGCGTGCGCAGGCCTGGCCGCGGCGACGATTGCCGCGTGCGCCATTCCCGCCAATCGGGCGGCGGCGATGGATCCGCTCAAAGCCCTGCGACAGGAATAACGCTCACCGCAGGATCCATTCCGGCAGCGACGTACTCGCGGACGCGCATCTCGACATGAAAGGCGAGCTCGGTGTCGACCTCGTCCTCGACGGTGCCTCTCCAGAGGCGCGAACGGAGGTGTTTGCCGAATTGCATTGCGGGTCTTACGGAGGAGCGGCCGTGTCCACCCGTTCATCAAACCGCCAGCAGCACCTTCGACACACCGGCGGCGAAGCGCGCCCATTGCTTCGTTTCGGTCGAGAGTTGTCGCCGTCCTGCGGGCGTGACGCGATAGAATTTCGCCTTACGGCCGAGCTCCGATGTGCCCCATTCCGCCTCGAGCCATCCACGGCGCTCCATCCTATAGAGCGCTGGGTAGAGCGAGCCTTCTTCAACCAGAACGGCCTCGTCGGTCTCTTCTTCGATCCAGCGTGCGATGCCATAGCCACGGGCTCGTGATTATGGCTCTGGTCTTCGGCCTGCACACGCCCCCGGCTTGTACCTCCGACCCGAGGCGACCGGCGAAGCCTTAGGCGCGCCCCGAGTATGCTCGTCGCGGTCGGGTACTCCATCGTGATCACCTCGGTGACCGGGTTCTTCCTCGGGGTCGTCTGGATTCGTACTCGGAACCTCCTGTTGCTCGCGCTGATTCACACCGCTGGCGACCTGCTGCCCAACCTGGCGGAAACCATTCGCCTGTGGAGGGTCGGCGCCTGACAACCCGCTGAAGCGCTGGCGGCGCGCGGCCTGCTCGCGGAACCAACCCGTCCCACGCCGTCACACGTGGCAGAAACAAGGGAGTCGTCCAGAGCCCCCTCGGCCACGCCAACATCGCGACACCTGAGAACATCTCGATCGGACTCGTGTGGGGCTTCATCGAGGTGATGATGGCCGTGGCTGCGGGCACCTGGGTGTGCAAGGAATCGACGGCACAACGAGCGGCGAGCGTCTCAGTCCCTTTATGCCTGCCGGAGCGCCGTGGCCGGATCCACGCGAAGCACGCCGCGCGCCGGCAGATACGTGCCGATCAACGTCGTCAGGGCGACGAGAAGGACGACCCCAGCATACGTGATGGCATCGAGCGGCCGCACGCCGTACACCAGCGACGACAGGAGCGGAGCGATTGCGAGCGACAGCACAAGGCCGATCGCGCTCCCGTACACCGCCGGCCGTGCGGTCTGGAAGATCACCAGACCCAGCAGGTCGGACGAGGTCGCCCCGAGGGCGGTGCGGATGCCCATCTCGCGCGATCGCTGTGCGACGACCTGCGCGGTCACTCCGTAGACACCGGCCGCGGCCAGCAATATGGCAATGAGCGCGACGAGGCCAATCGCACGCCCAACCGCGATAACGGGCCAGAGCGGAAGCGTGATGGCGTCGGCAAGGCGGCGATGGTTGTACACCGCGACGTGCGCGTCGAGCGCGTGCAGCCGGCGCTCTACGTCTGCCGCGAAGCTGGCGGCGTCGGCGTCGGCGTTTCCCCGAACGACCATGGTGAGCTCCAAGCCCGGACTGCTGGCGTACGGCACATAGATCGCGGCGACCGGCCGCACCTCGATGCCGCTGGCGTAGATCCCTGGCTCCACGGTGTCGCCCACGACGCCGATCACCATCGACGGTTCGGCGCGGCCGCCAAAGGCGATCGTTCGGCCAATGGGATCACCGCCAGGCCACATGCGCCGTGCGAATTCCTCGCTGACGGCGGCGACCGCTACGTCCCTCGGGCCGAAGGAACCGCCGCGGAGCATCCGCAGGCCCATCGTGCGGAAGTAGTCGCCGGTCACCGCGCGAATGCGGACCCTTGCAGCCGCCGGGGCGCCGCCGTCAATCGTGAACGACGCAGGTCCCTCTGACGCGATCGCCAATGCGCTTCCGTCACGGTGTCCCACAACGTCCAGCAGCCGCGCAACGATGTCGGCACGCGACGCTGGTGTCGCGTACCGCGAGGCGGGTAGCGCCGCCTCCATGGTGCGAGCGCCTGCGGTCCCGGCGCCCAGATCCATGGCGGTGATGTGCCCGATCGTGCGTACCAGCAATCCGGCGGCGACCAGCAGCACCACTGTCACCGCCACTTCAGCCATCACGAGCGTGGACCGCCATGTGGTGCGGCCGGCGGCGCCGGAGCGTCCGCCCGATTTCAACGCGTCGTTGAGATTGACGCGTGCGATATGCATGGCGGGAGCGATGGCGCAGAGCGCACCAGCGGCGACCGTCACCAAGGCCGTCAGCGCCAGAACGCGCATGTCGATGTGAAAGTGTAGCCACACGGGAAGCGGAACAGGAATTGCCGCCGTGATCACGTCCACCGCCCAGCTTGCCAACAGCACGCCCGCGGCGCCGCCACCCAAGGCGAGCAGAAGCGTCTCGGTTGTGAGCTGCTGCGCCAACTGACGGCGGCTTGCACCAAGCGCTCGGCGGACGCCGAACTCGGGTTCCCGTGACATCGTGCGCGCGATCTGGATCCCTGACACATTCGCGCACGCGACGAAGAGCACGAGCGCGACCGCTCCCGCGAGAAGCGGAATGATCGGGCCGAACTCCGCGCGGCGAGCATCGGCGAGCCGCAGCACGCTCACCGAGGCGCGCCCACGCGCGGACTGTTCCACGAGTGCCGCCGCTTCGGCGCGCGCGGCGGAGGGTTCGATGCCGGAGCGAAGCCGCGCGACGAGCTCACCGGAACCGGCAAGCGCGGCCTCGGACGCCGGCAGAAAGATGTCCGCGAATTCCGGGATGTCGAGACCTTCGCCTGTCACGCCCACGATTCGACGTGCCACGCCGTCCACGCCGATGGTCGTGCCGACGATGGCGTGGCTGCCCTGGAAGGTGGCGCGCCATAACCGGCTGCTGATCATGACGGCGGGTTCCGCGCCCGCGATAGCGTCGCCGTCAGCCAGCACTCGACCCGCCGCGGGCGCCAGTTTCAGCACGGTGAACAGCGACGGCGTGACCCGAGCGCCTTGGACACGGCGAACCTGGTCTCCGACGACCAGATTGAACCCGTCTTCCGCCATGGCTGCCGTGCCTTCGAATGCACGGGAGGAGCGGATCGCGGCCATCACACCCTGCGGCTCGGCGGTACCGGGCCCGCGGTCGATGACTATGGAAACGAGACCGTCCGCGTCCGGATACGGCAGCGATTTGAAGAGTACCGCGTTGGCGATGCTCAGGATCGCGGTGTTGGCGCCAATGGCGACGGCCAGCGTCACGACGACCACGCACGTCGTCCGCAAATCGCTTCGCAACAAACGAACGCCGAACGCGAGATCCCTGGCCACGGCTCCAACACAGCGCGTCAGCATGGCGCGTGCTAAGCCAGGACCGTGCCAGGCGCCGAACCGTCGATTTGCCGCCGAAAATGCGGTCTCGGCGCCGTCGGCGACAGGCGGCTGCTCGGTTTTGGGATCGATCGTTCGCCTGCGGGAAGAGATCATGTTCACCGCGGTGAAGTGATCGGCCGATCTGATTCAGCGCGCGATTGCGGGCACCGTCGCCGTGATCGTCAGCCGCGCCGCCCGCCACCAGGCGCGCAGGAGCGCGTTCACCTCATCGCCGGTCGTCTTGCGGATCGCGGCCGCCTCCTGTTCCGGCGCCAGCCCGGAAGACAGCAGACGCGTCACCTGCGCCATCGCCGCGGCCAATGAGAGCGATCCGAGTCTTGTCATCACGCGTCTCGAATCTGAGACGGTCAAGGCCCGCGCATTACCAGCGGCGCGGCCGTTCAGCAAAGCGCCGTCTGGTGCATGCGCGGTCAGGCAGCAGGCCCGCCCCGCTCTTCTTCACAGGTCACGCCGTCGCACGTATCGGATGGTCCCGTCGGCTGCTTCACTTCCGGCTCGAACAAAGCCGTTCTTGGTCAGCACGCCAATCGACGGCTCGAGCGTGGGATACGTCGTCGCACTCACTACGACGACTCGGGGATCCCGGAACGCGGCTCTCACGAGAGCGTCCACCGCTTCGGTCGCGTACCCGCGGCGCTGGTGTTCGGACGCTATGGCGTAGCCGATCTCGACCCGTCCTTCCGGCGTGGGTGGCCCCGTGTAGCCCGCAATGCCCACAAGGCTACGCCCCTCGGCCGTGGCTCCGGGACGTGCCAATATGTAGTGCAGAGTCCACGAGCCGATCGTGGGGTCAGCCTCGAGTTGCGCGCGAATCCGCGCAACGTCATCAGGCTCGAATACCGGTGGAGGCCAGGAGGTGGGTACGCGCGCCCCAAAGCAGGCCTCCAGCGCGGCCCGTCCGCGTGTCTCAGCTTCGCAGAGCTCTATCGTTGCCGCTATCAACTCCAGCCTCTCGGTCTCCATGAACTCCAGTGTCTTCCTGATGCCCAACTTGTTGTAGCCAGTTCGATCACGGCTCTCGGCGCGATCGGTGGTCTTCGTGAGCGCGAGCATCAGGAGGACGCGCCTTCACGGGGATGTGATCCTCGCCGGAGATGGCGAACTGCCGTCGGCGCTGCATCGCCTCGGTCATGCGGAAGTTGGGCGGCAGCGCGGGGTGACAAGGCTCAGAGACAGAGCAGCCCGACCCGAGAATCGAAACCTTCACCCTCGCCATGATGAGGGCTTGGACACTGCTGCGGACCAGGCCGTTGGGGACGGGAGACGAGCGCGCGGACCTGCCAACATTGACATCACGTGCGATGCTCCTCAGTGCGGCGGCGCGATACCTTTCACGGCCTCACAGTTCCGGTCGGTCATCTCATCGACGACTGCGTTTCACCTTTCTCGACGCCGGTGACTTGGGAGATTCCTCTGCTGTCAGCCAATGACCGCACTGCCTCCGAGCTTCCACCGCGGACAGCTTCTCGGCCGCGTTCCTGACTTCGGGCGGCACCCATTGCGGGAACCGCATCGTCACGAGCTCGTGCGCGCCAGATTTCGTGTGCTCCTCGCGAATGGCGTCGAGACGCGCTGGCCCGATCTCGTCTGCGAGACGCACCAGCGCCGGCCACAAGCGCCGGTGGCAAGATTATCGTGAGATCCCCAAAGGGCAGGGTGGCCATGCGCTCATTTTGAAAGGTTGGCCGCAGTTGCCACACCTTGTCGAGCCACTGCAACGCCGCCGGTAGATCCTTCACTCCAAGGTGCACATGGGATCCCCTCATTTGCGTCCCTTTCTCCGGAATAGGTGAGGTCGCATTCGCCGTGCCGTACACGTAGCTGATAACAACGATGTCGAGCAGGAGCACCAGAGTAACCTTGCGTACATTTCGGCGTCAGTGAGATGGTCGGTGCAGTCTTCAATACACCCTGCGCGCGGCAAGCGCTGCAAGAACCTCCCACCCCACTCGTCGCGGACCTGCGCCAGAGTGCCCTCTGGACGTAAGCGGCCGAACACGCGTAGAAAATTCGTGCCCCGATCGAAGCGCCTGGGATCGCGTTCCATCGCGATCGGCGCGTAGAGCTCGGCCTCCAATCCAGGGAAGAGAAATTCCTTCGGAAGCACGCCGACCACTTCGTACTCCTCTCCGTTCAGCTGAACGCGCGACCCCACAATCCCACGCGCGCCGCCGAACCGGCGCCGCCACAGTGCGTCCGTGACCACGACGATCCGGTCCGCCCCGGGGACATCGTCCGTTGCGACCAGCGTCCGGCCGACACCTGCCGACACGCCGAGGGCGGAGAAGGCACCCGCCGTCACCTTCGCGCCCTGCAGCCGCTCCAGATTGCCGCCTCCGGTGAGATTGACGCCCCAACTCGCGTACGCCGCGACGTCCTGCAACGTCGTCGTGGCGCGCCTGTAATCCGCGTAATCAGGAATCGAAAAGAACGCCTTGTCGCGATCCGTGCGCGTTGCCCAGATCCACACCAGGCGTTCCGGATGCAAACGGCAGTGGCTTCAACAGCACCGCATCGAGGACGGCAAACATCATCGCGGTGCCCGCGATCGCGAGCGCCAAGGCTGCCACGATCCCGAAGGCATAGGCACGTGACCGTAGTAAACCCGCGAATAGCGCGACGGACATCGAGGCTGAACGTCTCCATTCCACCCTCTGCAACGGCCAAGTGATATCACAATTGACATATTTACTGTCAAGATATATATAGCTATTGAATGAATCAGGACGCTCACGCGTGGCTGCTGCTGATGCACAGCATCCCGCCTAAACCTCCATATCTACGAGCCAAAGTGATGCGGCGGCTGACCCAACTCGGCGCGCTGGCGCTCAAGCGGTCGGCGTATCTCCTTCCCCTGAGTGACGGCGCGCTTGAAGACTTCCAGTGGCTGCGGCAGGAGATTCGTGACGAAGGAGGCGACGCGTGGATTGTGGAGGCGCGGTTCGTGGCCGGCCTTCGGGATGACGAGATTCGCGAGAACTTTCGGGCGATCCGAGCCGCCGAGTACGCTGCGCTCGCGGCCGAGTCACGCGCCCTGCTGGACCGCGTGCGCGACGGCGGCGCCGAGCGGGACAAACCGGCGTTCGAGGGCGACCGACGACGCCTGCTTCGACGTCTGGAGGCCACGCGGGGCGTCGATTTCTTTCATGCGAATGGGCGCGACGAAGTGGAGGCGCTGATGTCAACGATCGATCGGCTTGCGGAGACCACGAGTAAGACACCGGCACAGATTCCAGGGCGAGCTGAACTTCGGGCGCGGACGTGGATCACGCGCACGGGCGTGAAAGTCGATCGGATGGCGTCGGCCTGGCTGATTCGGCGGTTCATCGATCCGGCGGCCACGTTCGTCTTCGTGGCACCTGACAGCCCGCCACCGGTCGCCGACGCGCTCCGGTTCGACATGTTCGACGGCGAGTTTACGCACGATGGAAATCGCTGCACGTTCGAGGTCTTGCTCGACGTGGCGGGCCTCGCAGGAGACCCGGGACTCGCGGCGATCGCGCGGATTGTCCATGACATCGATCTGCGGGACGACCGATACCAACGTGCCGAAACCGCAGGAGTCACCGCCTTTGTTGACGGCATCGTCGCGCGCTTCGACGACGACCATCGCCGGATTGCAGAGAGCACCCCGATCTTCGACACGCTGTACGCCAGCCTCGGAGGCCAGGCGTCTAACACGTCCTCAACCGACTAATATGCGATCAAATCGCCGGCAATTCCTGTCCACGTGCGCGGCGGCCGCCTCCGTCGCGCGGTCTTCTCTCGTCGCGAAGACGGATCTCCAGATGGAGCACGGTGTGTGGCCATCCACCTTTCCCGCGCTGGGCCAACAGGTCAACGGACATCCACTCGCCTATCTCGACAGCGCCGCGACCACGCTGCGGCCGCGGTCGGTGATCGATGCCCTCGTCGACTACTACTCCGCGGATAACGCCAACCCGTCACGTGTGCACACGTTGGCCAGCCGGGCCGCTGATCGCCTCTCGAGCGCGCGCCAGACAGTGGCCCGGTTCCTGAACGCCCCGGACCCGGCCGAGATCATCTTCGTGCGCGGCACAACCGAGGGCATCAACCTCGTCGCTGGCACGTGGGCAGTCGCAAACCTGCGGCGGGGCGACGACATCGTGCTGACCGTCGCCGAGCACTCGTCGAATCTCATGCCATGGACCAGGGCCGCTCGTCAGACTGGTGCGCGCATTCGTGTGCTGGACGTCGACGACGAGGGGCGGCCCCGGCTCGATCAGTTCAAGAACATCCTCTCCAAACGCACGCGAATCGTCGCGTTCAACCACGTGTCGAACGTGCTTGGATTCGTCAATCCGGTGAAGGAGATGTGCGCACTGGCGCGGCACGCTGGCGCCCGTGTGGTGATCGATGGCGCGCAAGGCGCACCGCACGTCCGCGTGGATGTCCAGGACATCGGGTGCGATTTCTATGTATTTTCGGGGCACAAGATGCTCGGCCCGATGGCCACCGGCGTCGTCTGGGGGCGTCGCGATCTGCTGGACCTGATGCCGCCCTACCACGTAGGCAGCAACATGGCGCACGCCGTCGATTTCGACCGGGCGGAATTCGAGCATGGCGCGCTGAAGTTTCAAGCCGGCACCCCGGATGTCGCAGGGCCGGTGGGGCTCGCCGCCGCCGTGCGATTTTTCGAAGCGGCTGGCCATGAGACGCTGCGCCGCCACGATGAAGAGCTGGTGCAGTATGGTTTGGCTCGTCTTGCGGAGGTCCACCGCCTTCGCATCATCGGCTCGCAGAGTCCGGAGCGTCGCGTGCCGGTGTTTACCTTTGTGATGGAAGGCCATGCCGCCACGGCGGTGGCACGCGCGCTGGATGGGCGTGGGATCGCGATACGGGCCGGCGATATGGCCGCTCTCCCGCTCCTGAAGCGGTTTGGCGTCAGCGAGGCCGCGCGTGCGTCCGCGTACGTGTACTCGACACACGCCGATCTGGATCGCCTGGCGGATGCGCTTCACGCACTCGGAAAATAGTCAGACGCCAGACAACCGTGTGAGTGGTCCGATCTTCTCCACCTTTCGCTCTGGCCTCGATCGCAACGTCGCCGTGCTCGCCGCCAGTCTGTTCGCGCTGTCGCTTGGCGAGGAGTTGTGGCAGGCCTACATGCCCGCGTATCTGACGGCGCTCGGCGCTGGAGGCGTCATGGTTGGCCTGTTCGGGTCATCGAAGGACCTGCTCGACAGCCTCTATCAATATCCCGGCGGCTGGCTGGCCGACCGACTTGGCCGGCGTCGCGCCCTGCTGATCTTCACCGGCCTCGCAACCGCCGGCTACGGCGTATATGCGGCGGCACCGGCCTGGCCCTTCGTGCTGGCGGGTCTCGTCGGCGTCATGGCGTGGAAGGCGGGCGCATTTCCCACGACATTCGCGGTCATCGGCGACGCTCTTCCGCGGAGTAGACGCGCGACCGCATTTGCCGTGCAATCTGTTCTGGTACGCGTGCCACGCGTGGTGAGTGCGCCACTCGGTGGCATTGCCATTGCGAGTCTCGGCATCATTGCCGGCGTTCGCCTGTCATGCGCCATCACCGTCGTCCTGGGCTTGGCCGTTCTTGTCGTGCAGCACCGCAACTTCCGCGACCATCGACCCACAGCACCGTCTCAGAATGCAGCTCACGTCCGGGCGGTATTCTCGGGCATGCCTCCCGAGTTGCGCCGGCTGCTCGCCGCCGACTGCCTGGTGCGGATCGGCGAAGGCATCGCCGCGTCGTTCATCGTGCTCTTCGTCACGCAGGTGAAGCAGGTCTCCGTCGCGGAATACGGCGTGCTCTACGCGATTCAACAGGCGGTCGCGATCGCGTTTTACCTGCCTGGCGGCCGGATCGCGGATGTGACCGGGCGTCGCGGTGTCGTGGCGCTCACGTTTCTGTTCTTCGCCGCGTTCCCGCTTGCCGTCCGGAGTGCAGCGAGCCACGCGGGACTGGTGGGCGCCTTCGTCATCGGTGGTCTCAAGGAAATCGGCGAGCCGGCGCGCAAGTCGCTCATCGTGGATCTGGCACCTGACGACCGCTGTGCCTCCACCGTGGGCGTGTACTACACCATCAGAAACTTTCTTGTCGTTCCCGCAGGAGTGTCGGGCGGTTTCCTGTGGCAGCGGGCACCGCATCTGTCGCTCGATGCGGCAATGGTCGTCAGTCTCGCCGGACTCATCGTGTTTCTGCTCACGCCGGGAGCGAAGGTCGATCCCGCGGAGCACTGCGGAGGACCCCATTCGTGAGCGCGCATCGGTTGTCCGTCACTGAGGTACTCGCCGGCCTCGTCAACATACCGTCAGTCAATCCATCCCTCGTGCCGTCTGAGGGAACGGGAGAAGCCGCCATCGCGGAGTTTGCGTGCGGGTGGCTCAATGCGCACGGTGCCACGGCATGGCCAGAGGAGGCCGCACCGGGCCGCCCAAACGTTGTCGCACGAATTGATGGTGGCGACGGCCCGACCGTCGTCCTCTGTGCGCATCTCGATACCGTCGGAACAGCGGGCATGAGGATTCCGCCGTTCGAGGCCAGAGTCGATGAGGACCGCCTGTACGGCCGCGGCGCGTACGACATGAAGGGAAGCGCCGCCGCGATCATGGTCGCGATGGCGACGCTCGCCGCGCACCATCGCGGCGGACAGGTGATGGCGGCGCTTGTGGCGGACGAGGAGTACGCCAGCGTCGGGGCGTTCGACTTCGTGCGGCGTCACCGCGCCGACGCGTGCATCGTCACCGAACCGGCAGAGGGCGATCTGGTGCTCGCGCATAAAGGGTTCGTGTGGGTGGAGATCGTCGCGGTTGGACGGGCCGCACACGGAAGTCGCTGGGACCTTGGCGTGAGCGCGATCGGCAAGATCGGCCGAGTTGTTGCGGCACTGGAAGAGTTCGATCGCACCGAGCTGCGGCGCCGCGTGCATCCCCGCGTCGGTCCCGCATCGTTGCACTGCGCGCTCGTCGAGGGCGGAACTGGCCTGTCAACCTACGCGTCGGAGTGCCGGCTCAAGGTCGAGCGGCGCACGCTGCCAGGGGAAACGCCTGATCAAGTGAGGGACGAACTCGAAACAGTCGTGCGCAACGCGGGCGAAGATGCAACGGTTGAGACATTCTTCTCGCGCGACCCGCTCACCTGCGATCCGCAAGCCCGGATCGTCTCCTGCGTTCGCGACGCGGTGACGGAAGTGGTTGGCCAGAAACCCCGGGAAACAGGTGTCGCGTACTGGATGGATGCGGCGGTGTTTGGCGCCGCCGGGATACCCACCGTCAACTACGGCCCTTCCGGAGCCGGTGCACACGAGGCCGTCGAATGGGTCGACGTGCCTTCGGTGGCCCGATTGGCAGACGTGCTTGTGGCTGCCGTGCGTCGGTTCTGTCGCCGCTAGCTCGTGCGAGTCTTCGCAACGTGGAGATTCAGCGGAACGTCCGAAGTCCATGCGAGCCAACCCAAAACCGCCCTCTTCCGTCTATTGTATGAACCAATATAATAGATGCCGATGCCTCCCAAAGGCCTCAAGACCCATTCATATTACATCCTGCTGGCGCTTGCCGGCGGCGCCCGACACGGCCTCGCGATCGCGCGCGAAGCGCTGGCGCGCGCGGACTGAGGTAGAGGTCGGGAGTATTTTCCAGATCGTCGACCCCTTTTTCTACGCGCGGCGAACGCGCCGCTGGTCCGAGCTGATGTCCATCGCCGGGCAGGATGGGTTCGGCTTCCTGTAAGGCATTCTCTGCCAACGCGGGCAGGGGCGAACTGGGAGATCAGCGGATCTTCTGAAGATCTGCCCCTTGAATCAGCCGGCCAGTCAGAATGACCGCCGAGACCTGGCGGGTGTTCGAGATATCCGCCACGGGGTTGGCGTCGAGCGGGACGAGATTAGCTTTTTTGCCGACCTCGACCGTCCCCTCTGTGGCGAGTCGGCCGAGGAACTCCGCGGGACTTCGCGTTGCGGCCTGCAGTGCGTCCATCGAAGTCATACCCGTACCCACCAGTGCGACGAGCTCGTCGTGAAGGGGAGGTACTCCATTGGCGATGGGCAGGTCGCTGCCAGCGAGCACCTTGACGCCCGCCCTCCGCATCTCAGCAAACATCTCCAGGGTCTTCGTCCACACTCGGTCACCGCTCGCCGCATCCGGTGCGCTCAGTTTGCTTCGCTGACCGTCCCATACGCTGCGAAGTGCGGCGAAGGTCGGCACCTGCCATGTGTTGTTGCGTGCGATCAAGAACTTACCGGTGCCATCGACGACCTTTGCGCCTCGAGGCACACGGGCGCGGTCGGCACGGCTAATCATGGTGATCCGGTACCATTCACGATGACCGTCATCGTAGGCCTCGGAGGGGCGCCTGTCGCGTCGATGATCGTAATGTTGGTGATCGCGACGGCAACCGATTGAGCGCTCACGTTGCCAGCCCACGTCGTCGCCCTCCTCACGTGGCGGGGACCGTGACGCCTACGTGCCGCGCAACGATCGGAACGGCAACGTCTTCTCCGGCCGCTCCATCGCCAGCGACGCACAGGGGGGCGCCGATCGCGATTCCGCGTGCTGGTGGAACGTGCGCGACGCCCGCACGTTCAACGGCAGCATTTCCACCAACGGCACGGTGATCAACGAGCAGGTCGGCTGGCGCGGCGCCGATCGACTCATTCAGAAAACGTTCGGCGACATGCGGCTGTGCATGCTGGCTGAAGACGCGGGCGATCGCCGCAGCGGCGACGAGCGGCCCAGCCACTGGATCGGCCGCGCCCGCCGTGTCGTCATGGAAGCGCGCCGCGGCAGCACGACGCTGAGCCTCGAGATCGTGCCGCAGGGCGGCAGCCTGCGGACCACATGGCGCGTCGGCGGCGCGAACCGGGCATTCGATGCCGCCGCCCAGGCGTGGCGCGATCGCATGCTCGCCGTGCTCGACACGACCTGGGAGCTGTCGAGCCTGCGCGGCGAGGTGAGCAGCCTGCGCGGACAGATCTCGTCGATCGTGTCCCACCATAAACGCACATGCCGCATGCCCCCTCCTCGATCGTCGATCTCGACGCGTTGGTCGTGAAAGGTCTGCGCCATGTCGTCGCCGAAATCTCCGCGGAAGTCGGCCGGAAAGAGGCGCAGGAGGCGACGAAAGGCCCGGTCCGCCCGTCCCATCGATCAGGCTCGCTTGAATAGATTCTTCCGGCGGGCGATGGCCAGCGTCTCATCGAGGCGCGCGGCCTCCGCTCGAGCGACCTCGCGGCCGAACGCCGTCAGGGTGTAAGTGCGGCGCCGCTGGTCCTCGCGCGAGCCGTGCACGCCGGCTTCCCGGATGAGCCCCTCGTTGAGGAGCCGCTTGATGATGCCGTAGAGCGTCCCAGTGCTCAGCCTGACCGTGGTGCCGGTGAGCTGTTCGACCTCTTTCATGATGGCGTAGCCGTGCGTCTCGCCGTCGGCCAGCAGCGACCAGGACGTAGAACATGGCGGGGGTGAGCGGAAGCAGGGACACTGGGTCGCGTTTCATATGGCGTCCCACGATATGTCGTGCCGCGACCTAGTGTCAAGAGGGTGGAATCGGTTCAGGGGCCGGTCGCGCGTCGCTCGATGGCGCGCAGCAACATCCGGCGGATGAGTGCGCTGCCGGGATAGATCAGCCGCCAATAGACGGCAAATCGGCGACGCGCGGAGGGACTGTTCGCGAACACGCGCGTCTCGGTCGAGACGACCGAGCCGCCCGCGCCGTCCGGAGTCACGCGAGTGCTCATCGCGGCCAGGGCATATCCGGGAGGCAACGCCTTGTGAAAGATCGCGGGTGTCAACGGCTCGCGCGGTCCCGGCGGGCGCCCGACGATGGTGCCGACGACGGACTCTCGGGGTGGGTCGTCGGCGAGCGCCACGAAGGTGCTGTGGATCGCGATATCGTGCAGCGACTCGTACGACGCGGCCGCCTTCTGCACGCTCGGAGGCAGCGACCGCCCGCCGCCGCGGATCGCAATCAGCGTCCGAAACAGGAAGATCTCGTCGGGCCGTACCCGGTTCATCACCTCGAACACGCGCGCCGGCGGGGCGGCGACGTGGATCGTGTGGACCTCACTGAACTGCCAGACCGGCATGAACTCATCAAGGTGCGTCCGGACGTGCGCGGCCCGCGACTCCGGCGCCGGCAGGATCAGGCCGATGACGGCAAGCAGCACGCCCGCGCCCGCCACGCCGGCTCCACGGCGGCGCGTCGTGAGCCCGAGCCGCCGGACAGGCTTCACCACTGTCACCAGTCCGGCGAGCGCGATGACGAGGCCGAGGTAGACAATCGCGGAACCGGCCATGACACTTATTGTGTCGCACCTCGACGCCTGCGGAAAAGGCGATCCGCGCAATCGTTGCCGAACGCGCCGGTTTCGACGCAGCCAGAAAGCGCAACCAACCGTTCCGTGCGCGCCGTCGTCATATGACTTGACAGTAAATATATTTGTAATCTACTTAGTTGCCATGGCCCGTGCCCGGCCGGCCGCCGATCCCCGTTCTTTTCTGCCGTTGACGCCGCTCGCGTTTCAGGTGCTGCTCGCCCTGGCCGACGAGGCGCTTCATGGTTACGCGATCATCCGCGAAGTCGGCGAGCGCACGGCCGGGCTCGTTCGCCTGCGTACGGGCACGCTCTACACGCTGCTCCAGCGCCTTGCCGACGAGGGTCTCGTCGAGGAGTCAGACGCGCGGCCGCAGCCATCGGAAGACGACCAACGGCGGCGGTACTACCGGATGACGGAACTGGGCCGCCACGTGCTGACAGCGGAAGCCCGCCGCCTGGAGGCGCTCGTCGGCGAGGCGCGTCGCAAGCGCGTGCTGGGAAGAGCATGAGCCTCGTGCGTTTCTTCGAGCACGCCTGTCGCGCGCTCGTGTCCCTTGCGCCGCCGGCGCATCGCCGGAAGTGGGGCGACGAGGCCGTGGCGACCGTGCGGTTGGTCTGCGTCGATGCCGATCGTCGTCGTGGTTCGGCAGGCGTGATGGCTCAGGGCCTGCTCGAACTGGCCGACGTCGCGCGGTCGATCGTCTGGCTGCGTCTGGGACGGACGCCGCGAGTGACCGGCGGCCTGCCGCCATCGAACCGCCGGGGCCGCGCCCGTTACGAACGAGGCACGCACACACGAGGGACACTGATGCACACGCTCGCTCACGATCTCCGGTTGGCCGTTCGCAGCCTGCTGGGCAGCCGCACCCACACGGCGATTGCCGTGGCGACACTCGCGCTCGGCATCGGCATCAACTCCGCCGTCTTCTCCATCCTCGACTCGATCCTGCTCCGTCCCCTGCCGTTCAAGGACGCCGATCGGCTTGTCATCCTGTCGAGCTACAACGTCTCCGGGAAATTCACGTTCGAGGGCATGAAGAGCTCCCTCATGCTCGAGTGGCGCAAACAGACCGACCTGTTCGATCGCGTCGAGAGCTTCGAGCGCTCGTCGTTCGTCTATACGGACCCGAGCGGGTCGGAAATGGTCGCGGGCGCCTCGATCAGCCCCGGCCTGCTGTCGATGCTGGGTGTGGCGCCGAGGGCGGGGCGGCTGTTCACGGAGCAGGACGGCCGGGGCGGCACGGATCACCTCGTGATCATCAGCGAGCGCTTCCGGCGATCGCATCTGCAGGGAGATCCCGCGGCGGTCGGTCGCGACATCACCCTCGACGGCCAGCCCTACACCATCGTCGGCATCCTGCCTGAATGGTTCAGATTCCCCGATGCACTGTACGACCTGTGGCTGCCGTGGAACGCCGCCGCCCCGCCGCCTCCGGGATCGAGCCCGCAGCGGACCTCACTCCATCCGCAGGTCGTGCCCCTGGCTCGGGTGAAACCGGGTGTCCTGCTGCCTCAGGCTCTCGAGCAAGTCATCGCGCGCGGTGTCGCACTCAACCGCGCGTCTGGCGGCGACGGCCGGGAGTCGGCGAAGGCGTATCAGCCGGGCTCGCTGGTCAACGCCAGCACGAAGACGTCGCTGATGGTCCTTGGCGGCGCGGTGAGTTTCCTGTTGCTCATCATGTGTGCCAACATCGCGAACCTCGCGCTCTCGCGAGCGATGCCGCGCGCTCGCGATTGCGCGGTCCGTGCCGCCCTGGGCGCGTCTCGGGCCGATCTCGTGCGCGAGACGCTCGTCGAGAACCTGACGATCGGCCTGCTCGGTGCGATCGCCGGTTGCGGCGTGGCGGCGGTCGGGATCCGGATGACTCTGGCCGTGATGCCGTCGGACATGACGATCGCCAGCTACAACCCCGTGGCGCTCGATGGGCGCGTACTCGGGTTGACGATCGCAATCGGCCTGGCCACCGCGCTGCTCTTTGGTCTGCCGCCGGCGCTGGTCGCATCGCGCGCGTCGGTCATCGACGTGCTGCGGCGCGATTCGCGCTCCTCAACGGGCTCCGCGCTGGCGCGACGCCTGCGCTCCGCGCTCGTCGTGGCCGAGGTCAGCCTCGCGATCGTGCTGCTCGTCGGCGCGGCGCTGATGACGCGCAGTTTCATGAAACTGCAGGCCGTGGACAAGGGACTCGATCCGACGGGCCTCATCGCGATGCGCGTCAGCTTGCCGAGGGCGGGGTACGCCGACGCCACCACACAGGACCGGTTCATGGCGGACGCGATGGAGCGCATTCGCACAGTGCCCGGCGTACTCGGCGTGACCACGGGCGCTGTGCCGCCCGAGATGGCCGGGGTCAGGTTCGGTCAGATCGAATTCGCGCACACGCCCGGCGAAAAGGCCGCGATGCAGATCATGCCGGCCTACGAAGTGCCCGCCGACTTCTTCGCGACCCTCGGCATCAGGCTCACCAAAGGGCGCACGTTCGGCGAGGGAGACCCGGAGGGTGCGGTCATCATCAGCCAGAACTTCGCCCGCAAACACTGGCCGGACGGGAACGCCGTCGGCGGACGCTTTCGATGGGTGAAGGACGAGACGTGGCTGACCGTGATCGGCGTGGCCACCACGGTTCGCCAGGGCGCGCTCGCCGATAGCGGCCGCCGCGACCAGGCCCAGATGTATATGCCGATCGGACACGGTGCCAGTCTCGCGCGGCCGGTCGGGCCATCGTCGACGATTGCCGATTCACGGACCATTGTCGTGCGCGCTGTGAATCCTGCCGCCGTGATCGCCCGGTTACCGCAGGCCGTTCACGACGTCGATCCGCACGTGGTCGTCGGGAAGCGCAGCCTGGTCGAGCATCTCTTCTCAGATGCGATCGCGCGGCCGCGCATCGTGTTCCTCATGATGAGCGTGTTCGCGGCGTTCGGTCTCGCGCTGGCCGCCGCGGGCATCTACGGTGTGTTGTCGTGCCTCGTGGCGCAGCGGCTGCGCGAGATCGGCATTCGACTCGCGCTTGGCGCCAGTCCACGCCAGGTCGGACGGCTGATTCTGCAGAACGGATTGGGCTTGACGGTCACGGGCCTGGTGGTGGGCATCGGCCTGGCGCTGATGCTCGTGCGTGTGATGCGCACGCTACTGTACGAGGTCGAGCCCTCCGATCCCGTTTCGGTGGCGCTCGTAGCGGGTGTGTTGCTGGCCACGGCATTCGCGGCGTCCTGGAAACCCGCGCGCCGTGCCATGCGCGTCGACCCGGTGAGTCTGCTCCGTGAAGACTGAGTGGCCCCGGGATAATGAACGGCTCGCCGTTCGCGCCCAACATCAGCGCGTACGAGGCCCCGTCGGAGAAACCGCCGATCGCGAGCCGCGGGCATCACGACAACCGTAACGTCGCCCCGTCAGGTGCCGCTGGGCGTGCGGGTCATGTTCCGAGCGGCGGAATGGGCCAACGGACCGTGTATTGACGAGAGGCCGGCAGTCCGCCTATCGTCTGTGCCAGCGCGCCGCGGACACGGCACGGCAGACGCGCACGACGTAACGCACCCGGAACGGACACGTAAGGTCGCCGGTTATGCTCGGCCAGACGCTGGGACGTTTCACGATCCTCGACGAGCTCGGTCGGGGCGGGATGGGCGTTGTCTACAAGGCCCACGACACGCGCCTCGATCGCGACGTCGCGCTCAAGCTCCTCCCGCCCGACCGCGTCGCCGATCCGGAGCGCCGCCGGCGCTTCGAGCAGGAAGCCAAGGCCGCCTCCGCCCTCCAGCACCCGAACATCGTCACCATCTACGACATCACACGCGAGGGCGATCGGGATGTCATCGTGATGGAGTACGTGCCGGGCAGCACGCTCGACCGCCTGATCGGCCGCAAAGGGCTCCGGCTCGGCGAGGCCCTCGGCTACTCGGTGCAGATCGCCGACGGGTTGTCCAAGGCGCACGCGGCGGGCATCGTCCATCGGGATCTCAAACCGTCGAACGTCATGGTCTCGGGCGACGGGACCGTGAAGATTCTCGACTTCGGCCTGGCGAAGCTCTTCGAGCGGGAGCCCATGGACGCGTTGGCGCCGACCGTCACGGCGCGCCAGGCTCTCGACGGGTTCACCGACGACGGTCACATCGTCGGTACGGCGGCCTACATGTCGCCGGAGCAGGCGGAGGGAAAGAAGGTCGACAGCCGATCGGACATCTTCTCGTTTGGCTCCGTCCTGTACGAGATGGTGACCGGCCGTCGCGCGTTCCAGCGCGACACGTCGACGCGCACGCTCTCGGCCATCGTTGCCGAGGAGCCCGAGCCGGCGGGGCGGCTCGTCGCCGATCTGCCGCCCGAGCTGGAACGCGTGCTCGAACGCTGCCTCCGCAAGGACCCTCAGCGGCGGTGGCAGAGCGTGCCGGACCTTCGGGTCGTGCTGCAGGACCTGAAGGAGGACTCCGATTCCGGGAAACTGCGCGCGGTCGCGCCCGCCGCCCCTCGCCGATCGCGATGGCGCCGGTGGGTCGCGGCGGTGGCCGGCTTCGCCGTCCTCGCCGCGGCGCTCGTATGGGCGATCTCTCATCGTCCACGGTCTGCCGCCGGGATTACCGTCACCAGGATGACGTTCGACTCCAACATGACGGGCTTCCCCACGATTTCGCAGGACGGCAGGCTGCTCGCGTACGCGTCCGATCGGGCGCAGCCCGGCAACCTCGACATCTGGATCCAGCAGGTCGCTGGCGGTCAGCCTCTTCGTCTCACCAACCATCCGGCTTTCGATGTGTCGCCTTCGTTCTCGCCGGATGGATCTCGCATCGCGTTTCGCTCGGAGCGCGACGGCGGAGGGATCTACGTCGTCGACGCCCTCGGCGGCGACGCGCGCCGGATCAGCGACCGCGGCCACTTTCCTCTGTTCTCTCCCGATGGTTCGCTGATCTGCTACCTCGATATCCCGGCCTCGCTCGACTCCGCACTGAGCAGGATCTATCTCGTCGCCGCCCAGGGCGGCCCGCCGCAGGCGTTCCACCCGGAATTCTCTGTGCTTGGTGCGGCCCTCTTGTCACACCCCGTCTGGTCCCCTGACGGCAAGTCCCTGCTCTTCCTTGGCAGGCGCGGCCGCGATCCCAGCACCGCGGATTGGTGGATCATCCCGCTCGACGGCGGACCGCCCGTGCGCGTCGGCGCGGTGGCCGCTCTGTCGCTCAGGTTGGGATCGGTCTCCGGTTTTCCCCGTGTGTGGACGAACGACTTCGTCTATTACGCCTCGGGAACGACCGTCGAAGGGGTGAACCTGCTTCGCGTCCCGTTCGACCGTGCGCGCCCGGCGATCACCGGCAAACCTGAGCCGCTCACCGCCGGCGCGGGAATGAAGTACAACGCCGCGCTCGCGCTCGACGGCCGCCTCGTGTTCCCCCACATGACCTGGACGCTGAACATTTGGAGCGCGGCGATCCAGTCCGATCGCGGCAAGGCCACCGGTGAACTCGAGCCGATCACCAGGGACGAAACGGTCAAGTTCAGCCCGCGGATCTCGCGAAACGGATCCATGCTTGCGTATGCGGCCTTCAGCGGGCTCGACACGCGAGACACGGAGATTCGAATCCGGAATCTGACGAGCGGTCGCGAGACCGCACTGCCGCCGTTCGAAAGCACAATGAACCCTGTCCCGGTCTTCAGCGCCGACGGATCGGTGCTCGCGTACAGGCAGGTGACTGGCGGGCGGAGCACGTACTACATTCGGACCCCCGGATCGGCCACCGACCGTGTGCTCTGCGAAGACTGTGGGGTGTACGCGTTCTTCACGGATCCCGCTTTCGCACTCGTGCAGTACGGGCCGCAGGAACTCGTTCGGCAGAACGTCTCCACCGGAGCGCGGACGACGGTGCTGCACGTCGATGGCGCGTCGATTCTCGACGCGCAGCCGTCCTGGGACGATCGATGGGTGACCTACCTGCTGGGGCTGCCGAGCGGAAACGTGGCGATCTCCGTCGCGCCGCTTCGGGACCGACCCGCGCCGATCGGAGATCGGATCCTGGTGCGCGAAGACGACCACATACTCTTGGCGCCCAGATGGTCGCCAAATGGCGAGTGGCTTTACTACTTGGCAGCCAGCGACGGATTCATGTGCGTCTGGGGACAGAGGCTCGACGCGGTCTCCAGAAAACCTTCCGGGGCGCCGGTGGGCATCCTGCATCTGCACGGCAGCCGCACCATGAGCTTTCCCCTCGGTCAATGGCCTCTTGAGGTGGCGTCGGGCCGGCTGATCTTCACCCTCGGTGAGCCGAAGAGCAACATCTACATGGCGCGGCTCGACCGCTGGTGACGAACGGATGATGCGGGACACGGGACGGGAGTAGAATCCTGGCGCGGAGTCGCCAGATCCATGTCGCTTGCCGCCGGTACGCGGGTGGGTGCCTACGAGATCCTCGGCCTGCTTGGCGCCGGGGGCATGGGGGAGGTCTACCGCGCGCGCGACACGCGGCTGGCCCGCGAGGTCGCCATCAAGGTACTGCCCGATCAGGTCGCGCTTGACCGCGATCGGCTCGCCAGATTCGAGCGCGAGGCCCGGGCGCTGGCCGCGCTCGCGCATCCCAACATTCTCACTATCTACGCCTTCGAGACGGACGCCGGTCTGCCGTATGCCGTCACGGAGCTCGTCGAGGGCGAGAGCCTTCGCGCCCGCTTGTGCCGGGAACCGCTGGTGGCCGGAGACGCCGTCGAGATCGCCGCCACGATTGCCGGCGCGCTGTCGGCCGCGCATGCGCGGGGCATCGTCCATCGCGACCTCAAGCCGGAGAACGTGCTGCTCACGCCGGACGGCCGCGTGAAGGTCGTCGATTTCGGGCTGGCCGCGATCACGTCGGTGGCCGGGGGCGGCGCGCAGACCACGACCACCAATCTCGAGACGCAGCCCGGTACCGTCCTCGGCACGCCGGGCTACATGTCGCCGGAGCAGGTCCGCGGTGAGGCCACGGATCATCGCACCGACATCTTCGCCCTCGGCTGCATCACCTACGAGCTGCTGACCGGACAGCCCGCGTTCGTCCGGCGCAGCGTTGCGGACACGCTGAGCGCGATCCTCCGAGATCCTGCGCCGGACCTGCCTGTTGCCGCCATTCCCCATCCGCGCGAGCTCCAGCACGTAATCGCGCGCTGCCTCGAGAAGCAGCCGGACCGGCGGTTCCAGTCGGCATCGGATCTGGCCTTCGCCCTGCGTGAGCACGGCGCGACGTCTGCCCGCCCCGGCGGCGCGGCCGGCGAGGCGGCTCACAGCGATCGGCGCCCGTCGATTGCGGTGCTGCCGTTCGCGAACCTGAGCGCCGATCCCGAACAGGAGTACTTCTGCGACGGGATGGCCGAGGAGATCATCAACGCGCTCGTCCATGTCGACGGTCTGCGCGTGCTGGCGCGCACCTCCTCCTTCGCGTTCAAGGGACGGCATGAAGACGTACGGGAAATCGGCAGGCGCCTCGACGTGGGGCTGATCATCGAAGGCAGCGTGCGGCGGTCCGGCGATCGCCTGCGGATCACCGCTCAGCTCGTGGGTGTCGGCGACGGATCCCACCTGTGGTCGGAGAAGTACGATCGCCCTGGGACCGATGTGTTCGCCGTCCAGGATGAGATCGCGCTGGCGGTCGTCGAGAACCTGAAGGTCTGCGTCCTCGCGGGAGAACGCGCCGCGATGACGCGCCGGCCGGCGATGAACCTGCGCGCGTACGACGCGTACCTGAAGGGGCTCTTCCACTGGAACCGGCTGGCGCCCGATGCGTTTCCGATGAGCTGCGAGTCGTTCGAAGAGGCGATTCGCCTCGACGCGCAGTTCGCGCCCGCATACGTGTTCCTGGCCCAGGCGCACGCGTCGCCAGCGTTCTGGGCGGACGTCGAGCCGGCGCTGGCCCTGGACAAAGCCCTTCCGCTCGTCGAGCAGGCGCTCGCGCTCGATCCGCAGTGCGCCGAAGCGCACACCGCGCGCGGGATCCTCGCCGGCTACTTCGAATACCGGTGGGACCTGGCCGAGGAGTGCTTACGCACCGGCCTGCGCCTTGGGCCAGGCCTCGCGTTCGTGCACCTGCACCAGATGGGCCTTTCCTTCATCCGTCAGCGGACGGCGGACGCGATTCTCGAGGGGCGAATCACGCTGCGGCTCGACCCGCTGTCGCCGACGACGAGCGCGTGGGCGGCGCTCTGGCTCGCCTGCGTCGGCATGTACGATGAAGGACGGCAGCACCTGGAGGCCATCGCCGCAACGAATCCGACGTACTGGATGCCGCGCTGGAACATGGCCATTCTGCTGGCGCTTGGCGGGAAGCTGCAGGAGGCGCGCGCGGAAGCCGAAGCGGCGGTGACGCTTTCCGGTGCGGCGTCCCAGGCGCTTGCGGTGCTGGGCCCGCTGGTGTATTTGAGCGGCGACACCGTGCGCGGTGACGCCATTCATGACGAGATGCGGCAGCGCGCGAACCTCCGCTATGTGAGCCCGACGGCGCTCGCGCTCGTGGACCTTGCGCGTGGGGACATCGAGGCTGGCGTGGCGAACGTCCTCCGGGCGAGTGAGGTCCACGATCCATCGTTGCCGTTCTGGCGCCTGAACGTCTCGCGCCTCCTGCCGTCCGATCCCCGCATCGACGACGCGCTGAAGGCGATCGGCGTCTAGCGCTATCGCGTCCCAGGCACCAACATGTCCGAGGACAGCACGTCGGACCGGCATCGGGCGGCTGATGACCTGGTCCGTCTCATCAAGGGCCTTCCAGGTCTCCCAAGCGATTCACGTCGCCGCGACGGGTGGTTGCGGGCGCTGCCGCTGTCGGCATCTGGCGCCAGCTCGAAGCAGCGTTCGCCAAGGGCGGCAACGCGCGGGTGACCGTGAAGCTCGATCCCGACGCGAATCATCTATTCATGAAGGCGGTCACCGGAGATTGGACGAGGGCTGCCGACTGTCAGTTGGTGGCGGACGGCTGGGACATCCAACGGACCATGGCCGTTCCGGCTGACCGTTGACTCCTCCGGCGGCGAGTGCGATCATTGAATTAGATGCAAATATGGTGAGGAACCAATGCTGGATCTCGCGAACGACATTCGCTCGCTGAGCGACTTCAAGCGGAAGACCTCGGAATTACTCGATCGCCTCAAGAGCACCGGACACCCGCTCGTCCTGACGATCAACGGGCGGGCGAAAGTCGTGGTCCAGGATGCGGAAGCCTACCAGGACCTGCTTGATCGGGTGGAGACGATTGAGGCTCTGCAACGCGGATTCGCTGACGTGAAGGCCGGCCGTACCAAGCCGGCGCGCGGCGTGTTCAATCGGTTGCGCCGGAAGCATGACATTCCGCGTTGAACTGGCGAAGGGCGCCGAAGCGGACCTCGAAGAACTGTACCTCTGGGTCGTCGAGCGCGCTCCTCGTCAGGGCGCGGCGTGGTTCAATGGGCTCGAGCAGGCCATCCTCTCCCTCGACCGCCATCCTGAGCGGTGTCCGCTCGCGCCTGAGAGCGTCGACCCTGAGCGCCCGGTGCGCGTGCTCCACTACGGGCGCGCCCGCCACGTCTACCGGATTCTGTTCTCCATCGACAACGCGGAACCCGTCGTGTACGTGCTCCACGTTCGCCGCGGAGCACGTGAGGCTTTAGGTTCGCCGACCTTTCGTGCTGGCCGGAGTTCCGAGACCTAATCGGGCCGGCGCGCGGCCCGCCGAGGGCCCGAGGGCCTGACCAGAGCGATCCGCCGGGGGTCTGACATATGATCGGCATCCAGTTCCCGGATGCCCCACGTCTTCGAAGACTTCGCCAGGGTCGCCGAGCGGTTCCCCGACAAGGTTGCCGTGGAGTTCTGCCGACGCGCGGACGTCGAGCGCTGCACGTACGCCGAGTTGTCCGCCCTCGCCCACCAGGTCGCCGGCGTCCTTGCCGGCGCAGGCATCACGAAGGGCGCGCGCTGCGCGATCCTGGCTGACAACGACGCCCGCTGGTGTGGCGCTTACTTCGGCATCCTGCGCCTCGGCGCCATCGCGGTCCCGCTCGATACCGCCTATCATGCGCCGCAGGTCCGTACCGTCCTGGCCGACAGCGGCGCCACGGTACTCGTCACCTCGGCCCGGCATCTCGCGACGGCGCGTGAAGCCACGGCGGCGATGTCGCCGGCCCCCGAGGTCCTGCTCCTGTCGGGCACGGCTCCCGGTGTACGTGACATCGACACCGCGCTTGGCGCCGGGGTCGCTTCGAGTCTCCCGCCGTGCCCCGCAACCTCGTCCGACGCGGCGGTCATGCTCTACACGTCGGGAACGACGAGCGATCCCAAGGGCGTGGTCCTGACCCACGGGAATCTCCTGGCCGAGAAGACAGCCGCATTCACGGTGGTCCGCCTGACCGAGCACGATGCGATTCTCGGCGTGCTGCCGCTCTTCCACGCGCTGGCCCAGTTGGCGAACCTCCTGCTCCCGTTCACCGCGGGCGCCCGCGTGGTGTTCCTCGAGACGATCACCAGCACGGACATGATGCGGGCGTTCACGGAACGTCAGATCACCACGTTCTGTGTCGTGCCGCAGTTCTACTATCTGTTGCACCAGCGCATCATGGACCGGGTGGCCTCGTCGCCGTTTCCCGCCCGGGTCGCCTTCCGATCGCTGCTCGCCGCCAATGCCCGGCTCCGGCAGCATCTGGGACTCAACCTCGGGCGCCGCCTGTTCAAGCGAGCGCACGACGCGCTGGGCGGACATATGCGCGTCATGGTGTCCGGCGGGTCCCGCTTTGACAGCCGGATCGGGCGCGACCTGTACGCCATGGGCTTCAATATCCTGCAGGCCTACGGCCTCACGGAATGCTCCGGAGCGGCGACGCTGTTGAGGCCGGGCGACCCGCACGTCGAGGCGGTGGGGCAGGTGCTCGCTGGCGTCGAGATCCGGATTCTCCCCGACCCGGCGAGCCCGTTGGACCGGGAGCATCCCGATGGAGAGGTCCTGATCAAAGGACCCATCGTGATGGCCGGGTACCACAATCGGCCTGACGTCAACGCGGCCGCCCTGGAGGACGGCTGGCTGCACACCGGCGACCTCGGCTACCTCGACGAAGACGGGCGGCTGTACATCACGGGCCGCAAGAGGGAGATCATCGTGCTCGCCTCCGGGAAGAACATCTATCCCGAGGAGATCGAAGCCCACTACGCGCAGTCGCCCTTCATCCGCGAGCTCTGCGTCATGGGTGTGGCGCTCTCCGGCGAGCCGTCTGCCGAGCGGCTGCACGCCATCGTCGTGCCGAATGTCGATCTCATGCGCGAGCGGCACATCGTCAACTTCCGGGAGGTCATTCGATTCGATATCGAAGGACTCGCCCTCGGACTGCCTCATTACAAGCGGGTCCTGAGCTTCGATATCTGGCTCGAGGACCTCCCGCGCACGACGACGAGGAAGCTGAAGCGCCACGAGATCGAGCGCCGCTACCGAGACGGACAAACCGCGGCAGAAGAGAGGCCGGCGGGCGCCGACTGGAGCGACGCGGATCAGGTCTGGGCGGCGGACCCCCGGGTGTCGCGGATCCTGGCGGCGATCCGCGCCTCCGCGCACGGCGCCGCGGTCACGCCCGATGCGAACCTGGAACTCGACTTGGGTCTGGACTCGATGGAACGGGTCGAACTGTTCTCCAGGCTCGAACAGGAAATGGGGGTGGACGTCGCCGAGGAGGCGGCGCAGCGGATCTATACCGTGCGGGATCTGGTGGACGCCGTCCATCCGTTGACGGGCGAGAGTGGCGCGCAGGCGTCCGCGGCCGTGGCCGATCCCTGGGCGAGGACACTCGCCGCGGACGAATCGGATGAAGTGTTCGCGTCCATTCTGAAGCCCAGACCGATTTTCGGCACGTTCGCGTTTCTCGTGATGAGAGCCCTCCACGCATGCGCACGGGTCTTCGCGGGCCTGCGCGTCACAGGGCGCGAGCACATTCCCGCGGCAGGACCGTTCGTGCTGAGCCCGAATCATCAGAGCTATCTGGACGGCTTCCTGCTGGTCGGGGCGTTGCCTTACGCCACTTTCCGGCGGCTGTTCTTCGTGGGCGCGAGCGAGTACTTCGAGACCCCCCTCAGGAGGACGCTCGCGGAGTGGATCAACGTGGTGCCGGTCGATCCCGACGCCAACCTGTTGCGCGCGATGCAGGCGGGCGCGTTCGGGTTGCGCCGCAACCGCGTGCTCGCGCTCTTCCCGGAAGGCGAACGATCCCCGGACGGCGCCCCGCGGCGCTTCAAGAAGGGCGCGGCGATCACCGCGCTCCAGGCGGGCGTGCCGATTGTCCCGGTGGCCATTCACGGGGTGTTCGAGATCTGGCCCCGCGGGAAGAGTCTCCAGTGGCGAACCCTGTGGCCATGGGCGGGCACACGCTGCGACGTGCAGTTCGGACCGCCGATCCCCTCCGACGGCGCTGCCCTCGCGGCCGGGTCCGACAAGTACGAGCAGCACACCGCCGCGTTGCGAGCGTCCGTCGTTCAGATGTGGGACGCGCTCGAATCGCAACGACGACGGTTGTAATCGTACACGGGAAAGCCCGGTCGCCGCGCGTGGTGAGCGCGGCGACGGC
>Ga0156017_1110_pt1 | contig 75211 bp, 59 predicted proteins | sample RifCSPlowO2_02_FD_107671 | JGI IMG/M metagenome (GOLD analysis project Ga0156017, IMG submission 107671) | Acidobacteria bacterium RIFCSPLOWO2_02_FULL_67_36
GAAGATCTTCTCTCCTTTGGCGACGGCCTGAGGATCGGCGGCGGCCGTCTTCTGTGCCTTCCCGGCGGTCTTCGCGGCAGACGCGGTTTTCGCCGGCTGGCTCATTTTCGCTGTGGCGGCCGGTTTCCCCTTGTCAGCCGCCTTGGTGTCTTGTGCGGATGCAGTCGCCGCGCAAACAGACAACACTACAGCGGCTGCAAGAGCCGTAATCCATCTGGACATCACTGTTCCTCCTCAGTCTCGCGGCGTACGAGCAACCACGGTGCCACACGTGCACCGGCTCGTCCGTAGCCGCGACGATGGAAGGGGGGAGTGGGGACTCGCCGAGCGACGGCGACGGGGGCGGAGGGCGAGGCCCAGCGGTTATTTGATCCGCGCGCGCCTGGCGATCTCGCCCGCGGTCAGCGCGCGCTCGTAAAGCTCGACCGATGTGCGGCGCCTTCGGCCATCGACGCCGCGCGGATTCGGGTGGGGGCCCGATCCCCACGGTCCGCGCATTGCGCCAGGCGTCAATCTCCGAGCGAAATGCGTGGATCGAGCCGCGCTCGCCGTGCTGCTGCCTGCGGACAGGGAGCCCTTCGGCCCTCTCCCAACGCTGCACGGTCCGGATGTCGCGCCTGAGATAGGCCGCGATCTCCTTCCACGATTCCAGCCGCTCGGAAGGAAACGCCGCTGAACCCGTCGTCTCGTCCGGCACGTTGCCGCCTCCCAGCCGCCGAGCGGACCGGCGCGTTGGCCACGCCGGCCCGCCCTACGGTCAAGAGAATAGCATCGCGCAATCAGCGTCGCGGGATCGAGTTGTACAGAGCGCCATCGTCCACCGGCGCCGCCGATTTATCGTGCGGAACGCCTACAGCTACCTCGCCCTGGCCAGACGCACCCTTCGAGCCGGTCACCGTGAACCACATGTGATACACGCCGCCATGCCCGCACCCGGGCCTGTTCCCTATCTATCGGTTGTGCCGCACGTCGACGTTGACGGTTGCCGGCGCGCTGACATTGCCCGCCCGATCGACGCAGCGGACCTGAATGACGTAGACGCGCCCGCTGCCCTTCCCGGCGCGCTCCGCGCGGAGGCTAACGCCCAACCCACCGTCGATCGTCCAATCCGGCGCCATGTCGCCGTCACCGAGACCGTCGACGGGCTCGCTGCTGGTGACACGGACTACTGAACACACCGGCGCGGGATCGACGAGGTCGCTTGCGGCAACCGACATCGCGATAGGCACCATCTGGTGGTTCGGCGGCCACAGCGACGAGATGCTCGCCGAGGCAGCGTGGATCGTCGGCGGCGTCGTGTCGATCACGGTGGCGGCGAACGTGGCGGTCGCCGTGTTGCCGACGCGGTCCGACGCGGTGCACGTGATGACGTGCGGCCCGAGCGCGAGCAGCCTCCCGGGCGGCGGCGTGCATGATACGGGGACGGAGCCGTCGACCGCGTCGATCGCCGTCGGGGGCATGTAGCCGACGATCGCGCCGGCGCCGCTTGTTGCTTCGACCGTGAAATCCGCCGGCATGCGGACGAAGACCGGGGGCGTCACATCAATCGCCGTGACCACCACCGGGAATCTGCGCGTCGTCGAGACACGTAATTGCGTGTCGGTAATCGTCACCCTCACCTGATAACCGCCTGGGGGACTGGGCAACGTATATCTGTGCGCGAGAGCGAACACACCGGTCGGCGTGGGCGGGCCGCTGAACGGAAGGCACGTATTCCACGGATTCGACGCCGACGGCGAATCCCAAGGCAGGTTCCCCTCACCATAGCCGTCGCCGTAGTCGACGCGAAGCTTATAGGCACCCGGCCCGCCCGTCATATCAAGGAAGAATCCGCATCCCCAAATGAGTGTGTTGATCTGTGTCTGTACGGAATCCGGCACGCGGAGAAAGATCTGACCGGCCGGAGGAGTTCCTGGATCGAGGACCGCGAGTGTGGAGGACAAGACGGTCCCCGCTGCTCCATCGAATCCGCCGGACACGTACACGGTCGCGCCTACGGTCGCCGCGGATCCTCTCGCGATCGGATGCGGCAGGTTCGCGGCGGCGATCCACGTGTCGAGCGCGGGATCGTAGAGCTCTGCTGACGACAGGAAGGACGGTTCGCCGCCGATTGCGTACAGACGGCCGTTGGCGACGGCCGTCGCCGGATACGCCCGCTGCACCGACAGCGGCGCTCGCGCTGACCACTGATTCGTCGTCGGATCAAAAGCGTCGACGAAACGGAAATCAGGGATGCCGCGACTGCCGCCGCCGGCCACGTACAGGATGCCGTCGATCGCCCCAATCGCCATCGAGCGCCGCGCATGCGGCATCGGAGGCGGATCCGGGAGCCATTGGTCCCCTCTGGGGTCGTACACTTCGACCAGATCGGTGATGCCGGCGCCATCCGGATCGTCAGACGTAACGCCGCCAGCGACGTACAGCCGGTTATCGATGACCGCCACGCCCAACGCGCTGCGCGCACCGTGGCGCATCGGCGCCCGCGTTGTCCACGTGTCGGTATCGGGATCGTACGACTCGACGCGGTCCGTTCGTGTGCCGCACCCAGTCGTGCCGCCAATGACATATAGCAGGTCCTTTGCGCCGTCGTTGAGGACCGCGGCGCCAAACAGAGTGCGCCCTTCTGACATCGGGGCGCGCTCTGTCCAGGCGTCCGCGATCGGATCGTACGCCTGATGCGTCTGCAGCGCAGAGCAGTCGGTGGCATCGGACCCGCCGAGCACGTGGACGATGCCGTTCAGCACCGCAGCCGCCTGTCCCGCGCGTGCGGTGGACATGGGAGCTCTCTCGACCCAGAGTTGCTGCGCGAGTGCGTGCGGTGCCATCAGCGCGAGTATTACGACGACCAGCACCGACGGCCGCTTGACGATGTTCGTGCGTTTCATCGGTAGATCCACATTCATGCTCGCGGGTTCATTTCCGTTCGTCGTGAGGCACTGTCACGGACGTCCTCGCGAGACTCTGGTTACCGGAAGCGTCCGAGCATGCAACAGAAACCGTGTACGTTCGTCCGGTTCCTGCGCCGTTCCGGCTCGCGCGCAGGTTCAACGTCAGGTCGCCGGTGATCTGCCACTGTCCCGATCCCGGCTCGCTGCTCGCGACGTTCGCGATCGCGCACGCCGGCGTGGGATCCACGTCGTCTGTCACAACGACCGCCACGCGCACCGGGATCATCTGATTGCGCGGCGGCCAGAGCCTGTCGGGCGTCGCCGAGACGGCCGTCACAACGGGAGGAGTCGTGTCGCCGGGCGTCCCCGTCACGAACGCGCCGTACACGTCGCCGTACTCTCCGTCAGGCGTGTCGCCGTCAGTCCAGGCCACGAGGTACTTTCCGGCCCCGAACATGACAGGAGAGACGAACTGATTGCCTGCAGCGGTCAGCGGGAACTCGGGACCAGCGGGGGATCCTGTTGAATCGATGAAGCGTCCGTAAACGTCCAGGCACGTCCCTTCCGTGGCCTCGCAGGCAAAGTTCCAGTCCGTGTCGTTTCGCAGGTCGGTCCACGTGACGAGGATGCCGTTGCCGTCCGACGCGAGCATGGGGAGCAACGGGACCGCTTGTGTGCTGCTGATCGCGATTTGTCCGCCGACGAGCGCGCCACCGGGCGTTACGCGCTGGCCTACGACTCGCGGTGCGTCATCTATGACCGTCGACCACGCGATTAGGTAATCCGTGCCGTTGAACACGGTTGCGGCGCTCAACATCGGACCGGTCGAGAAGCTCGCTATTTGCAAGGGCTCGCCGATCAGTACGCCCGCCGGTGAAATGAACTGTCCCTTTACGAGCTGCTGGCCGCCATCCATCCAGACGACGAAGAAGTTGTGTCCATCGAATGCCACCGCCTGCAGGAATTGCCCGCCAATATCGCCTGCGCCGGTGATAGGGAAGACGGGGCCTCCTGGCGTCCGATCCGCAGGCAGCCGCATCTGTCCGTACAGACCGAAGTTGCCCTCCGAGTCCCATTTCGAAAAGACGAGCAGATATCGCCCGGCGCCATACGCGAGGTGATGGACGTCGTCATGGGAATCGCCTTCGCCCTGGGCGGCAATTGAAAACGGCGAGCCGACGAGTGGTCCGTTCGGGCTGATGAACTGACCGTAAACGATGTCCCCGCCGAAATGTCCCGCATCCGACCAAATCATCAAGTAGTTCGTTCCATCGAATGCGGCAGCCGGGACGCTGCCGTAGCGGTCCACGACGACGATGCGGTTGCCAACGAGTGCGCCCGCCGGCGAGACCAGTTGGGCGGTGATGGCGTCGGACCGTCCGCTGGTGCCGTATCCCTGGATTCCGATCAGAAAGTTCGTTCCGTCGAACGCTCCGCCCGCCGACATCTCCCGCGCCGCGCTCGTGACAATCGGAAACGGCGTGCTAATGGTCACGACGGTCGAGAGGGCAGCGAGGGTTGCCGCCGCGAGGCCGGTCAGGAAGAACGCGGTCGTGATGATGGGGGCCTTCATCATGTGCTCCTTCAGAATTGCGGGGGGGCCGGATGGCTTTTCGGGTTCGCCGTAACGATGTTGGACGGCGCCCCGCGCGGCAACCGGCAAATGGGGACATAAGGGGACTTTCGGGGTAAACTGCCACCTTCCATGGCGGATCCCCGTCCTGGCTCCTCAGACAGACTCGATTCCTGGAAGGCGATCGCGGATCATCTCGGGCGCGAGGTCCGTACCGTTCGCCGCTGGGAGCAGAAGCTCGGTCTGCCTGTCCGCCGGGTTCCCGGCGGCCGCGGGCATTCCGTGTTCGCCTACGTGTCCGAGATCGACGCGTGGCTCAAGGCCAATCCTCCGGCCCATCTCGCGACGGCCAACGGCAACGGCGAAGACAAACCGAACGGATCGCGCGCGCGGGCCTGGCAATGGCGGATCGCGGCGGGGATGGTCCTCCTGGTCGGGGCCGCCGGCGCCATCTGGCGCATGCATCCACCGGCGCTCGACGCAGGTGACCTCACCTTTCAGGTGAAACCAGGCGCGATCCTCGGTCTCGGACCGTCCGGGGAAGAGCGCTGGCGTCATTCACTTCCGGATGACGAAATCGCCTGGGAGGTCCTCAGCCACAGTGGTGGCCCCGCGGCCATGCTCGAGAAGGGTGGGGGAGTCATCGTCGGCCTGGAGACGCGCAGCCGCAAGAGCAACAACGCCTCTCTGCCCGGGCAGCTATTGTGGTTCACGCGAGCGGGGCAACTCAGAAAGACATTTTCATTTCAGAAGCCGGTCAGCTTCGGTACAACTCAATACAAGGACTGGATCATCATCGATTTCCACGTGCGGGAGCAGAGCGGCCGGCGCCAGATAGCGGTCTGCGGCCGTGACTACCGGTGGTGGCCGTCGCTCGTCACCGTGCTGGACGACAACCTGGAACCGCGCGGCACGTTCGTGAACGCGGGCTGGATCCAACAGGTGCGGTGGCTTGCCGCCGACCGCCTGCTCGTCTCCGGGTACTTCAACCCGCGCAAGGGCGGCATGGTCGCGCTTCTCGACACGAATGCGCTCGACGGTCAGTCGCCCCCCTCGGAGGATCGCACGTACGAGTGCACGTCCTGCGGCAGCGCCACGCCGTTGCGTTACGTGGTCTTTCCGCGCTCCGAGGTCAACCGCGTGACCGGCTCGGATTTCAACTTCGCAAGCCTTGAAATGGAGGATGCGCACATCGTGGCGCGCACCGTGGAACGGAAAGAGGAAGACGCCATTACGGGCGCGGAGGTCCTGTATCAGCTCACGCCGTCGCTCGATATCGTCGGCGCGTCATATTCGGATCGGTACTGGGAGTGGCACCAGGCGCTTGAAAGGCAAGGGAAGATCCATCACTCGCGAGCAGCGTGCCCGGATCGCGACGGTCCGCGAAGCGTGGAGGTGTGGGATCGCGCCCGTGGCTGGCGGACCGTGGCGTTGCCGCGCTAATCCTGTTTCCGCCCTCCGCTCGAGAAGGTGACCTCCACGTAGAACAGGCACGGAACCGGCGCCCCGGCTCGGAGCGCAGGCGCGAATTCCCAGCGCTTCACAGCCTCGAGCGTCTCGGCCTCCATCTCCGGTGCCGTGGATCGCACCACGCGCAGGGGCCCCGGCACGCCGTTGGGCAGCACGACGACCTGGATCCCAATCTCGGCCCGTCCGTGCACGCGCCGGATCTGATCTCCGGTCACGCGCGGCTGGCCGCGGCGAAGCGGTCTTGGCGACAGGACATCCCCACGGGCCAGCGCGACCCCCTGCATCAGCGGGTCGTCCACGACGTGATCGATGCTGGCCACCTCCACGTACGGACGGCCGCCGTCCATTCTCGCGATGCCTGTCGCGCAGACATTCCGCCCGACAAACCGTCCGGCATCGTCTCCGATCCGCGAGGCGATCGACGCCAGCGCCGAGCCGGGCCGATGGCTCTCGTAGGCGCCGATCGTGAATGTCACGCGCCCGTCGCCTGCCTGCGCCGGCCCGGCGCCGACGCCGCACACGATGACCGGCTTGCCGACGTGTGCTCCGACGTCGCCCGGCAGCACGAACCTGGGTGTCGGGTCCGTGAGCAGGGCCGGCACCGCGACGGCGAGCAGCGCTCCAATGATTCGCATCATGACGTGTCGATGATCCTCCATGTGCGTGGATCGACGAGCACCATCCGCGCGCGCCCGGCCATCACGTCGAACGTCACCTGCGCGGCGTCCTGATCGCGGCGCGCCGCCACCTTCTGCGCGCGCGAGGATTCATTGACGGCGACGAGGAGCCACGCGTTCCGGAACGGTACGGTGACGACGACGACTCCGGGGGGGGCGCTGGCGTCGCGCGCGAGGAGAGGGCGCACGCCGGCGCCCGCGAGCGCCGCCCGGTAGAAGCGCGCGAGCGCGCCGGAGGGCTCCGCCCACTCGATCGGCAGCGGGTGGTGCACGATCGTTCCGGCTCCACGCGTGCCCCGTCGCGGCGCCGGCCCGTCCGCCGCGTACCAGGATTCCGGGATCGTACCGCCGAACCTGAAGACGTCGGTCGTTCCGCCCTGGAGGCTCGCCGCTGTCTCGATTAGCTTCAGCGGCCGGCGTCCCACGTCCAGCCTCCGGGCGGCCAGCCCCGCATCATCGGTCTCGAACCACCCCGAGCAGATCAGGGTCGCCCCCTTTTCCACGGCCGCCTCAACCGCCTGCCATCCCGCGTCAGAGATCGATCGGCACGCCGGCAGCAGGATGGCGCGCGGCTGACCGAGGTCGCGCGCCGCGCGGTGATCGGCCACGGCGCGGACCGGGATGCCGAGCTCTTCGCAGCAGGCACGAACGGCGGCCCGTGTGGCCGACGACGACACGCTGCGCGGCGAGAGCTGTTCGGCGGTCGGCACGATGAGCGCCACTCGAGGCGCGATGTAGCCGTCGAATCGTCCCCTGTTGCGCGCGATGAACCGGGCGGCGTCGGCAAGAACGGCGTGCTCCGGCTTGACGCTCCCGTCAACGCGCTTCAACCCGATCGCGACCTCGTTGTCGGAGTCCATGAAGGGGTTGGTCTCGTAGCACCACTGGACGACGCCGAACGCGCCGGACGCGAACGCGTACCCGATCTTCCGCGACAGGAGATCGGCGAACTCACGCGGCGCCCGGACGGCCTCGCCGGAGAGCACGTGGCGCTGCATGATGCCGGTCTCGCTGATGAGCAGCGGCGTTCCGGCCGCCTTCGACAGCATGCCATCCCACAAGAGCGCATCGTTGTTCCACCACGTGTGCATCGACGTGAAATCCACCGACGCGTGGTGGAACAGCGGACTCGGACTGGTGCCCAGGCCGGCTTCATCCTGTCCGACGGTCACGGCGCCGCTCGATCCGCCTTCGCGAATCGCCGCCTTCATGTCGCCGATCCAGCGCTCGAACGCATCCTGCGCGAAGAGCGCGTAATCCAGCGCCCGGTACGGGCGTCGCGCCCCCACGATTCCGGCGTCCATGAAGTCATCGTCCTGCGGCAGATCGATCGATTGATCCACGCGCAACCGCCAGCGGCGGCGGACGACATCCTGCCAGGCGTCGGCACTCGCCGTTTCGCCGGATGGCTGGTAGCGGGGTTTCAGCCACGCCAGGAACGCGCGGCGCTCGAACGTGGATCGTGACGGCCGGAGCGACCAGAGGCTGCGCGGTGATGCGAACGACGGCTCGTTGATCAGATCCCAGATGAACTCGCGAGCCGGCGCCAGGCGCCGGGCGAGCGTCGAGAGAAACGCACGCTGCCCCTCGAGCGCGCGCGGGTCGAAGTACGGATCCGCGCCCCCGAACTCCTCCGGCACGAAGGCGAACGCGTTGAAGATCACCGGAATCCCGTGCCTGCGCGCCGTCAGGTAGAACGCCTCGAGCGCGCGCACCACGCTTTCGTCGACCACGTTCGCGTCGGTCGTGATCTTGCGCCAGCCGGACCAGAGGCCCGTGCGGATCGCGTTGATGTCGAGCGATGCCAGCTCCGCGAACGTGTCGTCCCACACGGCGGCGTTGGGCTCGAACAGGAAATCGCGGTGCACCGTCGCGGACATCGTTGTCGTCCCCACGACAGGCTCCGCGCGGCCGTTGCGCCGGAGCGTGTAGTCGTCGAAGGTGAGCGCGTCGCCGGACGCGAACAGCGCCTCGTCGAACATCCAGAATCCGGTGGTCGCGCGGCCGAGGGCTCCGCCGTCGACGGTGACGCGGTAGAAGCCTGGCGCGAACGAGCCGGTGAGCGGGACGCGGATCGATCCGTGCTCGCCGGCAGCGAATTCGATACTCTGCGACCGGGTTGCCGGCCCGGGACCGGCCACTTCGATCGCGCACGAGAGGGTCAGTGAATCGGTGGCGCGGGGCCGGTGCCCGCGGACCAGAACCGATGGGCGCTCGCCGTCATGAAAACACCCGAACGTCGGATCGACGCGGAAGTCCACGGGCGCTCGGGCCGCTTCCTCGAGCAGCCACATCCACTCGTCGTCTTGCGGCGGCGTCGAGGAGAGCCAGAAGACCCAGCGGCCGCCGGCATACGGCCCCCGCAGCCGATCGACGGCATACGCGACGGCCGCAAAGGGAAACCGCGCATCGTCTCCCTTGCGGTGTGCGTAAGCCAGCGGTCGCAGCAGCGCGTCGCGCGCGCCTGGCGTGCCCGATTCCGACGGGAAGTCGCGCGTGTCGGCGAATCGCGGCTCGAGCGCCGCAATCCAGGCATCTGCGGGAAGCGGGCGCTCCGCGACGTTCGCGGTACGGGCGCGGCGAAGCGCGGCTCCTTCGGCCTCGAGGCGATACGACTGGTTGAGCTTCAGGGCCTGGAGGTACGCCACCGTGCGCGGTTCGACCACGCGGCCGCCCGGCGCACCGCTCACCGGCCGGCTGAACGGCTCGCCGCTGACGTAGAGGAGCGCGCCGCCGTCTTCGAGAAATCTCGCGATCGCGGGCCAGGCCTCGGCAGGGAAGGCGGATCCATGTCGCCAGACGAGGATCGCGGTTGGCTCGAACGCGGCCGTCAGCTCGGCGACGCTTGCCGCCGCGCGCGCCCCCGGGACCGCGCGCAGAGGGGCGGCGTCGACCACGGGGAAGCCTGGTTCGTCAAAAGTGACGAGCGGCCGAGGGGCAGGCCGGGCACGCGGGGGCTGCCAGGCCAGATCGACGCCCCGAACAAACGGGAAGGCCGCCGACCAGGCCGCGCCTGCCGACAAGAACCGCCGCCGCGTGAACTCGGACATATCACAAGAAAATCAGTGTTATTCCGTCCACAAGAGAATCGGTGTTATTCCGTGTACAAGAAAATCAGTGTTATTCCGTGTACTTCCGTGGTTGTATTTTCAGTGGGTATCCGCGGCGCCAGTTTACTGCGGGCCGGGCCCTTTCGTAAGATAATCAGACAGCCGGATCGTCAGTCGATAGTCGTTCGTCGATAGTCGTTAGTCTTGTTAGTCCGGTTCCGCGGCCAGGAGATTTCGTGATTCGCATGCAGTGGACCTATCGGACGGTCGCCACAGTCGGGTGCCTCATCGCGCTGACGGCATCCTCCGGGTGCAGCAATTCGCCAACGAGCCCGACCTCGGTGGCGTTCAGCCAGACCGATCTGCGCGCGGGCGCGGGGACGGAGGCCGCCAGCGGGAAGCTCCTGACGGTCAACTACACAGGGTGGCTGTACGACCCATCGAAGCCCGATCAGAAGGGATTGGTCTTCGACTCGTCGATCGGCAGCGCGCCGTTCACCTTCACGCTCGGCGCCGGCCAGGTGATCAAGGGCTGGGACGACGGGTTGGTCGGATTGCGCGTCGGGGGCCTGCGCAGGCTGGTGATCCCGTCGTCGATGGCCTACGGCGGCGTGCGGACGTTCGCCATTCCGCCGTTCGCGACGTTGCTCTTCGAGGTCGATCTGCTCGAGGTGAAAGACCCGGAGTAGCGGGGCGCGGCTACCTGCCGATGTGCACCCTGAGGCCGACCACCGCCGACGTCAAACGATCGACGATCTTCGTCTCGCCCCCGCCGATGTCTGCCCCCTTCAGCGAGCCGTACCCGAACTCGCCGTAAAGCGCGACGCCCGGCGAGACCCAGAGCTCCAACCCGCCGCCGAACAGCCAGCCCCATCCGTCGGTCTTGACTTCGAGCGTCTGCGTACCGGCGGGAAACGTGTACGGCACGTCATCGACCGTCACGGTCCGCTCGTCCTGCGTCTGCGTCGTGGCGATCTTCGCCTGGTGGAAGATGGTCCCGGCCCGCGCGTACACCTTCCCGATGCCGATCGGGGCGCCGACCTTTCCGGTCACCGCAAAGGCGTGGGTCTTCTGTTCGGTCGTGAAGCGATAGTTGCTGCTGCCGCCGTTCACTTTGGCGGTCCGCGGCTGCATGTAGCTGCCTTCCGCTGAGAAGTACCGGTTGATCCGGTATTCGGCGCCCGCGGTGAAACCCAGTCCCGACTCGCGTCCTGAGCAATCGGTGAGATTGCCGCATGCGACAGCCGTCACGTCCCTCGTCTTGAAGAACCCGCCGCCGCCGAACAGGATCAACCCCCCGGGAAACAGCCGTGGCGGGACGGCGTCGTTCTCGTGCCCCGGCAGCGGCGGCGCATAGGAGCCCTTGATGAGCAGCAGCGAGGGGGCCGCGGCCGTGATGTTGGTCACCACGATCGTATTCACCGGACGAACCCAGTACACGCCCGGAATGTTCCTGAGATTGCAGGTGCCCTCGGCCGGCAGCGGACCGCCGATCTCCACGATGAAGATCCGGTGCGTCTTCTCGCACGCGTCGACGTAAACGTTGGCGTCGATCTCGGCCTTGCCGAGACTTGTGCGCAAGCTGAATGGGATGGTCGCATCGCCCGTCTCGCCCGCCGGCGCGGAGCCGACCGGCTTGCCGTTCAGGATCACCTCGACCTGCTCGCCCGCGGGCACGCCTCTCGCCATCACGGTCTGCGCCGCCGCGGTTCCGCCACAAATCGTCACGCTCAGCGCGGCCGCCACGGCCAGCAGCCGCCGGGATTTTGTCATCCTCGCTCCTTACCGTTGGAATTATGGTCCAGTCTTGCGACAAACAACAATCGTGGTCGGTCTGGAGACATGGTGCCTGGATTCAGACGACAGCCGCTGCACGCTGGCCGGGATCACGAACGATCACAGGAGCAGGGAAGGACGGGAGGCCGATTCTCTTGCCTGGGGATCACGAACGATCACAGGAGCAGGGAAGGGAGGGGAGGCCGATTCTCTGACCTGGGGATCACGAAAGATCACAGAGCAGGGGAGGAGGGGAGGTTCCATTGAATCTCGTCAGCGGAACACGATCTCATCGGCGAAGAACCACGCCTCGTTCCCGGCGCCGGGGTGCCACTCGGGCAGCTTGCCGTAGCGCTCCACGTGCAGGCGGATGAAGCGCGCCCGCACGGCGACGTCGAGCGCGAAATCCCGGGTCACGGGAGTCATCTCGCGCTCCGGGACGGTGTTCGCGATCTCACCGACGGACCTGTACGCCACTCCGTCGTCGGACGCGAGAACGACGACGCGGCGCGGCATGAGGATCCACGAGCCGGCGTCCTGCAGGAACCCCATGGCCACGTGGCGGATCTCGCGCGGCGCGCCGAAGTCGAGCGTCGCGTCGAGGCCGGTCCCAAGATAGCCCTGCCACCGTCCGACCCTGAAGTTGTTGTTGCCCCGCAGTCCGTCGACGAGCGCGTCGTCGCCTCCCGCGCCATACTGCGGCGCATAGCGCGCGCTCAGGGCAATCCGCGGGTACTCGGGTAGGCGGCGGAAGACCGCGGTGATGGCCGGGCTCGATGCTCCGGAGTGATGCGCGACGGCTCGAAGGGTGATGCTGTCGCTCACGGTGACAGGGCGGGCGTAGCGGGGGGACGCCGCGCCCGGCGCGCTGCCGTCAACCGTGTAGCGAATCTCCGCGCCCGTTGCCGCGGCGCCGAGCGTCACCTCCTGTGTGCCACGAAACAACTGTCTGCCGCTCGCGATGAATGGCGCGCCCACGACGAGGCCGTCCTCGATGGCGGCGCGCGGGCGCGACGATGGGCGAGAGCCCCAGCCGGTGTTCGGCGAAGTGCCCATGTCGAACACGATTTCGCCGCCGGCGGCAATGGTGTCGTGATCGAGAAACGCCTTGTCGTAAGGCGATCCGTTCAGCGTCGCCCGCTGAACGTACTTTGCCGCGGCCGACACGCCGCGCGCGCGGATGGTGAACTCGCGGCCGCTCTCCAGCCGGATGGTCGCGCGCTCGAACAGCGGGCTTCCGACGACGTACTCTGTCGAGCCCGGGGTCACCGGGTAGAAGCCCATTGCGCTCAGCACGTACCACGCGCTCATCTGCCCGCAGTCCTCGTTGCCCGCGAGCCCGTCGGGCCCCGATCCATACAGCGTGTCGACGATGCGGCGTGCCATCTCCTGGGTCTTCCAGGGCTGGCCCGCGTACGCATAGAGGTACGCCATGTGGTGGCTCGGCTCGTTGCCGTGCGCGTACTGGCCGATGAGGCCGGTGATGTCCGCCTGCTCGCGCCCGGTCGTCTTGCTGCTCGCGGAGAACAAATCATCGAGCTTCCGCGCGAACCGCCCGGGGCCGCCCATCAGGCGCATGAGGCCTTCGACGTCGTGCGGCACGAAGAAACTGTATTGCCAGGCGTTCCCCTCGGTGTAGTAGTTGTTGACCTCGCTCGGATCGAACGGTGAGAGCCAGAAGCCGTCCACGCGCGCGCGCATGAACCCCGTGGATGGATCGAAGAGGTGCTTGTAGGCCTGCGCGCGGCGAACGTAGCGCGCGTGGTCATCCGCGTGGCCGAGCCGGCGCGCCACCTGCGCGATCGTCCAGTCGTCGTAGCCATACTCCAGCGTGCGCGAGACGCTCTCGGATTCCTCACGCCCGTCGATGAAGCCGTCGCGCTTGTAGGCGGCCAGCCCGAGGCGATCCTCCTCGGCGCTGTGCTTCATGGCGGCGAATGCCAGCTCGCGATCGAAGCCGTCGATCCCTTTCGCGATGGCGTCGGCGATGACCGGCACCGCGTGGTAGCCGATCATCGTGTCGGTTTCGTTCGCCGCCAGCTCCCACACCGGCAGCCGTCCGCCTTCCCGGTATTGCCGGAGGAACGTCTGCACGAAGTCGCGCGTGCGCGCGCGATCGACGATCGCCAGCAGCGGGTGCAGCGCCCGGAACGTGTCCCAGAGCGAGAAGACCGTGTAGTAGGTGAAGCCCTCGGCCGTGTGAATCTTCTGATCGCGGCCGCGATAGCGCCCGTCCGCGTCCATGTAGACGTTCGGCGTGAGCATGGAATGATAGAGCGCCGAGTAGAACCTGACGCGCTCGTCGCGCGTGCCTCCTTCGACGCGGATCTTCGACAGCTCCGCTTCCCAGGCGGCGTCAGCCGCCTGGCGCGCCGCGTCGAAATCCCAGCCGGCCAGCTCCGTGTCGAGGTTCGTGCGCGCACCGTCGGCGCTCACGGCGGAGATCCCGATCTTGAGAAGCAGCGATCCGCCGCCGTCGCCGAAGTCGAAGATCGCTTTCAGCTTGCTGCCGCGCGCGCTGCGTCGGCCGGGAGCCAGCCGATCGTCGAGCGCGAGCCCGCCCGACCAGAACGGGCGCGAGAAGCGCAGCGCGAAGTAGACCGTCTGGTCGCGCGCCCATCCGGTCGAGCGCCGGAGGCCCGTGACCTCGGTGTCGCTCACGATGTCGACGGAGGCGTCCGTCACCTCGTCGCGATGCTCGAGGTCGAGCACGACGTGCGACGCGTGTCCCCTGGGGAATGTGTACCGGTGCATCGCCGCGCGCACCGTCGCCGTCAACTCCGCGCGGATGCCGTAATCCCTCAACGTGACGGCGTAATAGCCGGCCGCCGCGACCTCGTCGGCGTGGCTGAACGAGGAGGCGTAGCCAGGCTGTCCGTCCGCGCCGTTACGCAGCCGCGCGACGCCCGTCGTCGGCATCACGAGCACGTCCGCATAGTCGGGAATGCCGGTGCCGCTCAGATGCGTGTGCGAGAACCCGAAGATGCGCGTGTCGCTGTAGTGGTAGCCGGAGCACCCGTCCCACCCGGTGAGACGCGTATCCGGTCCGGGCTGGATCATGCCGAACGGCATCGACGGTCCCGGGTACGTGTGCCCGTGCCCGCCGGTGCCGATGAACGGGTTCACGTACGACGTGAGCCTGGCTGCAGGTTGCGCCTGGCCTTCATCTGCCGTGGTGGACGCGCCGGTTCCCTCGATACCGAACGCTGCCGTAACAATCAGCGCAACAACGATTTGCCGTCTTCTACCCAACTCCAGAACCATCGTTTCACCGCCTCCTTGGGGCCAGACCGGGGCAGCGCTGTTCGTCGTGCTGATCTTCTGGTCGAGACACTAATGGAAGTTCGTGAATTCGTGAATTCGTGAATTGCATCCTATCGAATTCTCGTTCCGCCAGCTCGACACACCAGGCTCGCGCATCTGTTTACCCGGAATTAACACGCCTGCAACAGCACTGAAAAACCAGCCGTCTACGATGCGCTCATGAGTCGTTCACGACTGCGCATCACGGTGCTCGCCACCGCTCTCGTCTGTCCGGCTCTCGCCGCCGCGCAGACACCGCAACCTCCGGCGCCGCCGACGCCGGCACCACAGGACCCGGCCTACCCGACGGTGACCGTCGGGGGCCTGAGCTATCTGCAGTACGACGGCGAGCTGAAGAACCGCGACGCGTTCAACGCATTCGACCTCACGCGCGGTTACCTCAACATCGTCGCCGACGTCGCGAAAAACGTGCGCTTCCGGATCACGCCGGACGTCAGGCGCATCACCGACGGCAGCCTCGCAGGCAGCCTGACCTTCCGTTTGAAGTACGGGTACGCGCAGGTTGACAACGTCCTCGGCGACAAGTCGTGGCTGCGGCTCGGTCTCCACCAGACGCCGTGGCTGGACTTCGAAGAGAGCATCAATCGCTACCGCGTGCAGGGACCGATGTTTGCCGAACGCGAAGGCGTCATCCCGGGCTCGGCTGACTTCGGCATCGGCTATCTCGCGCCGCTACCGTCCAGCTACGGCGAGATCAATGTGGGCGTCTACAACGGCGAGGGATACGCGAAAGCGGAGGCGAACAAGGCCAAGAGCTTTCAAGGGCGAGCGACGATTCGACCGTTTCCCGACGCGCTCCTGGCCAAAGGGCTGCGACTGTCCGCCTTCTACGATCTCGGGTCCTACTCCAGCGGCCATCCGCGCCGCCACGGGATTGTGATGGCGAGCTTCGAGCACACCTATTTCGCCGGCACCGCGCAGTGGCTCGCGGGCACCGAAGGGCCGCCATCGCCAGCGGCCGACACGCACCCGCGCGGCGCGTCGGTGTTCGCCGAGGTCAGGCAAGGGCTCGAAGGATGGGCGGCCATCGCGCGCGTCGACCGCTTCGATCCGGATCGCTCCACGCCGGACAACTCCACTCGCCGGATTATCGCGGGCGTCGCGTACTGGCTGAAATGGTCGAAGTCGCGCGTCGGCTTCGTCGTCAACGACGAGGACGTGCGCTACGAGGCCGGCCGGAAGAAACCGGACGAAAACCGGCTCCTGTTCCAGACGCACATTCAGTTCTGAGGATGAAGATGAAAACACGCATTGGCTTTGTGCTGACGCTTGCCGCAGCCGCCGTCGCCTGCAGCGGCAAGCCGGGTGAACCACCGTCCGCTTCGACGCCGTCGAGCGGCGCACGCGTGTCGGTCACCGGCGCCGGCGCGACGTTTCCCTATCCGCTCTATTCGAAGTGGTTCGACGAGTACCACAAGCGCCATCCCGGCGTGGAGATCAACTACCAATCGCAGGGATCCGGCGCAGGCGTTCGCCAGATGCTCGCCGGCACGGTGGACTTCGGAGCGAGCGATATGCCCATGACCGACGAGCAGCTCGGCCAGGCGAAAGTGAAGGTCCTGCATTTTCCAACGGTGCTTGGCGCGGTGGTGCCGACCTACAACGTGGCCGGGATTACCCAGGACCTGAACTTCACGCCGGACGCGCTCGCCGGGATCTTCCTCGGCACGATCAAGAAATGGAACGACCCGGCGATCGCCAGGGAGAACGCCGGCATCACCCTGCCGGCCTCCGACATCGTCGTCGTGCACCGGTCGGACGGCAGCGGCACGACGTTCGTGTGGACCGACTATCTGAGCAAGGTCAGCCCGGCTTGGAAGTTGCGGGTGGGCAGCAACAGCTCGGTGAACTGGCCGGTCGGTCTTGGCGGCAAGGGCAATGAGGGGGTGACCGGTCTCGTGAAACAGACGCCGAATTCGATCGGCTACGTGGAGCTGCTTTACGCCGTCCAGAACGAGCTCGCGTACGGGGCGGTGCGGAACGCGGCCGGAACGTTCCTCAAGGCCGACCTGGCCGGCGTCACGGCCGCGGCCGCGGCGACGGCCGCCACGATGCCGGATGACTTCCGCGTGTCGATCACCAACGCCGCCGGCCCCGACGCCTATCCAATCGCGAGCTTCACCTGGCTGCTCGTGCCGGCGCATATCGCCGATCAGAACAGAGGCAAGGCGATTGTCGACTTCCTGCAGTGGATGCTCGCCGACGGCCAGTCGATGGCCGCGCCCTTGTCCTATGCGCCGCTCCCGAAAGAAGTGGTCGCCAAGGAGCGGCAGACCATTGCGCAAGTGCACGTGGGATCCTGACGATGCCGGCCGGCGGATGGCGGGCGCGGCTGCGGAACGGCGACGAGGTCGCGCATCTGATGGCGCTGCTGTTCGGGCTGACGCTCGCGCTGCTGACGACGCTCGTCGCGTTCGAGCTGGTCGTCAACTCGTCGCTCGCGCGTCACCGCTTCGGTTGGAGCTTTCTGACGGGGCAGACCTGGGATCCGGTCGCCGACCAGTACGGCGCGGCGCCGTTCATCTACGGCACCGTCGTCACCTCCGCGATTGCGCTCATCGTGGCCGTCCCGCTCGGGATTGGCGCCGCGCTGTTCCTTGCGGAGCTGGCCCCGCGGCGGATCTCCGACGCGCTGACGCTCGTCATCGAGCTGCTGGCGGCGGTGCCGAGCGTCGTGTACGGCCTGATTGGCGTCGCCGTGCTGGTGCCGCTCATGCGCCAGTACGTCCAGCCGGCGCTCCAGCGCGTTGCAGGATCGATTCCGGTCTTCACCGGGCCGGCCTATGGCGTGGGGTACCTGACGGCGGGCCTCGTGCTGGCGATCATGATCGTGCCCTTCATCGTGTCGGTCGTGCGCGAGGTCCTGCTCGCCGTGCCGCGCGAACAGCGCGAGGCCGCGCTTGCGCTCGGTTCGACCCGTTGGGAGAGCACCGCGCGCGTCGTGCTGCCGTACGCGCGGCTGGGCGTCTTCGGAGCCGTCTTCCTCGCGCTCGGTCGCGCGCTGGGGGAGACGATGGCCGTCACGATGGTGATTGGCAACCGTCCCGAGATCTCGGCGTCGCTGTTCGCTCCCGGCTATTCGATGGCGGCCGTGATTGCGAATGAATTCACGGAAGCGACCGGAAACCTGTACCTGCACGCGCTGGTCGAGATTGGCCTGGTGCTGTTCCTGCTGACGATGATCGTCAACGCCTTCGCACGCATTCTCATCGTCGTGACGACGCGGCGGGGAACGGCCGCGTGAAGATCGACCGGGTGGCCTTGACGTCGGCGCGGCGGCGATCGGTGAACGTGCTGATGCTCGGATCCACGGCGCTGTGCGCGGCGCTCACCGTGGCCGCGCTCGCCTTCGTCCTGGGGTACCTCGTGTATCAAGGCGGGTCGTCCCTGAACCTCGCCTTCTTCACCCGTCTGCCGACACCAGTCGGAGAACCGGGCGGTGGAATGGCGAATGCGCTGCTCGGATCGGCCAAGCTGCTGCTGCTCGCGGCGCTCGTCGGGGTCCCGCTGGGATTCATGGCGGGCCTCTACATCGCCGAATTCGCGTCGCCGGGGCCAGCCTTCGCGCTGCGGTACGCGACGGATCTGCTCAACGGCGTGCCGTCGATCGTCATCGGCATCGTGGCGTACACGCTGGTCGTGCTGCCGATGCACCACTTCTCGACGATCGCGGGCGGCGTCGCGCTCGCGATCATGATGGTCCCCGTCACGGTGCGGGGGACCGAGGAGTTCCTGCGGGCGGTCCCGCCGTCGCTCCGTGAGGCGTCGCTCGCGCTCGGCGCCACGAGATGGATCACGATTGCGCGCGTCGTCGTGCCGGCGGCGAGCCGCGGCATCCTGACGGCGGTCATGCTCGGCCTCGCGCGCGTGGCCGGCGAGACGGCGCCGCTGCTCTTCACGGCGCTCAACAACCGCTTCTGGAGCCACGGATGGACGGAACCGACCGCGTCGCTGCCCGTGATGATCTTCACCTACGCGATCGCGCCGTACGACGACTGGCACCGTCAGGCCTGGGCGGCGGCGCTCGTGCTGCTCGCGCTCGTGCTCACCGCGAACGTCGCGGCGCGGGTGATGGTGCGGCGTCCGGCCGTTTCCCCCGGTTGAGGACATGACCCGAGTGACGGCCAGCCCACCCATCGCCCGTCCGAGAGTCGAGCGCCATGCCACCGGCGCCGAGGCAGAATCGCCGCACCCGGTGAAGATCGCGACCGAGCGCGTCAGCCTGTTCTATGGCGGGAAGCAGGCGCTGCACGACGTCACGCTGGACATCGGATCGAACCAGGTGACGGCGTTGATCGGCCCCTCCGGCTGCGGCAAATCCACGTACCTGCGCACCTTGAACCGAATGAACGACATCGTGCCGAAGACGCGGATTGCCGGACGCGTGACGCTCGACGGCGCGGACATTTACGCGGCCGGCGTGGACGTCGTCGCGCTCAGGCGCCGCGTCGGCATGGTCTTTCAGCGGTCGAATCCGTTCCCGAAGTCCAATTTCGACAACGTCGCGTACGGGATTCGCGTGAATCGGCTGGCCTCGTCGCGGGGCGACCTCCGTGAGCGCGTCGAGGCGAGCCTGCGGCGCGCGGCGCTGTGGGACGAGGTCAAGGATCGACTCCACGAATCCGCGCTGGCGCTGTCGGGCGGACAGCAGCAGCGGCTCTGCATCGCGCGCGCGCTCGCCGTCCAGCCCGACGTGCTGTTGATGGACGAACCGGCCTCGGCGCTCGATCCGATCGCGACGCAGCGCATCGAAGAGCTGATTTACGAGCTGAAGCGCGACTACACGATCGTCATCGTGACGCACAACATGCAGCAGGCGGCGCGTGTCTCGGATGTGACGGCGTTCTTCTGGCTCGGCAAGCTCGTCGAAGTGGCGCCGACGGAACAACTGTTCACCAATCCCCGCGAGAAGCTGACGGACGATTACGTCACAGGACGGTTTGGTTAGCCATGAGCCAGGACCTGCACGACACACGGCACTTTGCCGAGGACCTCGATCGGCTGAAGCAGCGCCTGCTGATGATGGGCGGGCTCGCGGAAGAGCGCCTGCGCCTGGCGGTGCACGGCCTCGTGACGCGCGAGGCTTCCGTGATGGCCGGCGTCATCGCCGGCGACGTCGAGATCAACCGGTTTCACGTCGACATCGACGATCGCTGCTTCAAGCTGCTGGCGCTGCACCAGCCGATGGCCGGCGACCTCCGGACCATCGTCGCGGCCGTCAAGATCAACAACGATCTGGAGCGCGTCGGCGACCTCGCGGTGAACATTGCCGAAGCTGCCGAGCGGTACACCACACATCCCCCGGTGAAGCCGCTCGTGGATATTCCGCGCATGGCCGAGCTCGCGCAGGCGATGCTGCACGACGCGCTGGACGCGTTCGTCTCGCGCGACGTCGCGCTGGCGCAGGGCGTGCTCGATCGCGACGACCTGCTGGATGACTTGAAGAACCAGATCTTCCGAGAGCTGCTCACCTACATGCTCGGCGAGCCGCGCACGGTGGAGCCCGGCATCGATCTGATCCTCGTCTCGCGCCACCTGGAGCGCGTCGGCGACCACGCCACGAACATCGCCGAAGACGTCATCTTCATCGTCAACGCGCGCGACGTCCGGCACCACGCGGGGGACGGAGCAACATAGGACGCGCCCTCCCACGCCGGCTACGTTCCAGGTTCTACGTTTCCTTGCGCCGCATGCTATCGGATCTGGCGCGCGGCGGCCGGCGACCCTGTGACCAACGCCCTCAGCAGCGCGCGGACCGCGGTGTAATCGCGCAGCACACAATCGGCGTGGCGCGCCGGCGCGCCCACCGCCACCTTGAGGCTGGACGCCGGAAGCGCTTCGAACAGCTCCTGATCGGTACGGTCATCCCCGATGGCCAGGACGGTCGCGGCTTCGCCGTAGGCCGCCCGGACGTGCCGCGCCACGATGGCCTTGCTCACTCCTCGAAATCTCACCTCGATCACCTTCCGTCCTTCGAGCGTCTCGATCGGCTGGTCCCGCGTGGCCTCAGCGAGCTCGAGCCGAAGCGCGTGCGCGCGTTTCGCCGCCAGCGCCGGCTGGACGTTCCGGTAATGCCACGCGACTGACACGCTCTTTCGTTCGAGCAGCGAACCCGGTGTGCTCGTGGCGAACTTCTCGAGAAGCTGATCGACGCCCCGCATCCAGTCTGCCGGCACCGCGACGCACGATTCCCATGGCTGCCCAGGCGACGGCCGATAGTAGGCGCCGTGCTCGGCCCAGAGCGCCGCTGGCAGCGTGCCGAGCCAGGCCGTGAGGACCGTGCGGGGGCGGCCGCTCACCACGTGAAGGGTTGTACGCGGTCTGGCCGCCACAGACGCCAGCAATCTCAGCAGTTCCTCGTCCGGCGCGGCCAATTCGGGAGTCGCGGCGATCGGCACGAGCGTGCCGTCGTAATCCAGCACGATGACGAGGTGTCCGGCGGATTCAGCGGCGGCGTGAAGGGCGGCGAGTCGGTGGCGGGCCGCTCGAGTCAGCCGGCTGAGACGAGGAGGAGACAAGACAAAGCGATCTTACCGCGACCGCGCATCCCCCCCATTCCCGGCGGTTCTCCCGGCTTCACCGGATGGCGCCGGATCGCTCCCCGCGCTGTAATTCTGAGCAGGGCATAACGAGGGGGCGAGCCATGGCTGAAGAACTCGCGCGGCGTGCGGTGCGGTCCTCCGCACCTCGGACATCCCGGCGGCTGGAAGACATCTGCGCCGGCGCGCAGGTCATCGTCGTGGCGAATCGTGAGCCGTATGCGCACGATCGCCTGAGCAATGGCCGGATTGTCGTGACGCAGTCTTCTTCCGGCGTGGTCAACGCCGTCGAGCCCCTCCTGCGTGCGTGCGGCGGGGTGTGGGTCGCCCACGGGTCAGGCACCGCGGACATGGACGCGGCGCTGGAACGCGATGGGTTGGATGTCCCTCCCGGCGAGCCGCGCTATCGGTTGCGCCGAGTGTGGTTGAGCCAAGACGAGCAGCAGGGCTACTACCGCGGGTTTGCCAACGAGGCGCTGTGGCCCCTCTGTCATCGCGCGCACGTCCGGCCGATCTTCCGTTCCGCTGATTTCGAGGCATACGCGGCCGTCAACGGGCGCTTTGCCGAGGCGGTGTGCGACGAAGCCAGCGACGAGTCTCCGATCGTGCTCGTCCAGGACTACCACTTCGCTCTTGCGCCTCAACTGATCCGCGAGCAGCTTCCGCTGAGTACCATCGTCAGTTTCTGGCACATCCCGTGGCCCGAGTGGCAGACATTCGAGATCTGTCCCTGGCGCCGGCAGATCCTTCAGGGCCTGCTCGGGAGCAGCATCATCGGTTTCCAGACACCAGGAGACTGCCGGAATTTCCTTGGCACCGTCGAGCACGCGTTCGAGGCGCCAATCGACAGCGGGGGCGAATCGGTGAGCGTCCGCGGCCGTCGTGTCCTGGTGCGGGCGTACCCGGCATCGGTCGCCTGGACCCGCCCTGCACAGCCACCAGCCGGGGCGGCGGAGAATTCGGACGAATCCGTGCGTCGCGAGCTCGGACTGCCTGATTCCGTGAGGATTGGCGTCGGGGTGGATCGGCTCGACTACACGAAAGGACTCGAGGAGAAGTTCCTGGCCATCGAGCGCCTGCTCGAGTCGTTTCCGGAGTTTCTCGACCGTTTCGTCTACATCCAGCTCGCCGAGCCAAGCCGGCTCGGAATTCCCGCGTACGACGCATTGCGCGCGCGCGTCCGTTCGACGGCCGGCCGGATCAACCGCAGGTTCGGCCACGTCGATTATTGTCCGATCGTGATTCTCGAGGGGCACCACAATCCGGAGGACGTGTGCCGGTACCTGCGCGCCGCGGACCTGTGCTGCATCGCCAGCCTCCACGACGGGATGAACCTCGTGAGCAAGGAGTTCGTTCGCGCCAGAACCGACGAACGGGGCGTGCTGATTCTGAGCGCGTTTGCGGGAGCCGCCCGCGAACTCACCGATGCGCTGATCGTCAATCCGTACGATGCCGACGGCACGGCGGCCGCTCTCGCCGCGGCGCTCACGATGAGCGACGAGGAGCAGCGGACCCGCATGCGGCGGATGCGGCACGTCGTGGCCAGGTTCGACGCCCATCGCTGGGGGGCGGACATGCTGGCCGACGCGGCCGATGTCCGGTCCCGGCGCGGAGCCCTCGTCGCCGCGAGCGACCCGGGTGCCGAGCTGGCCGCCGCGGTTTCTTGACGTTCGGAAAGGCCGGACGCCGTCAGACGATGATGCCTTTGCGGACGGCGTACAGCACGATTTCCGCGGTGTTGTGGAGGTTGAGCTTCTGCATCAGATTGGCGCGATGCGTCTCGACGGTCGAGACGCCCACGTCGAGCAGCGTCGCGACCTCCTTGTTCGATCGCCCTTCCGCGAGCAGTTGCAGCACCTCCTTTTCGCGGTCCGTCAGCAGGTGATACGAGTCGGTGAGCCCGCGGGCCTGCAGCCGGCGCATGTAGTCTTCCACCAGCACCGCCGCCACGGCGGGACTGAAAAACGGTCTGCCGGCGGCCACAGCTCTGACCGCGGGGAGAAGATCCTCGTCGCTCGCCTCTTTCAGCAGATACCCGCGAGCGCCTGCGGCCAGCGCTCGGATGATGTACGACTCATCCGAGTGCATGCTGAGGACGAGCGTGCGGGGCGGCCGCTCGAGCTTCTGTGCCCGCGCGGCGACCTCGATGCCGTTCAGCTTCGGCATCCCGACGTCGACAATGAGAATGTCCGGATGCGTTTCGCCGCAAAGACGCAGGGCCTCGAGACCGTCCGCGGCTTCCCCGATGACCACGATTCCCGGCTCCGTTTCGAGCAGACTCCGCAGCCCCCGTCGCACGATCGCGTGGTCGTCAGCCAGCAGCACGCGCAAGCGCCACCTCGCTCGAGGGCGATCCCGGCGGCAGCGGCAATCGAATCGCCACCGTCGTGCCCGAGCCGGGGACGGCCTGAATGGTCATCGTGCCACCCAGCTCGCGGACCCGCTCCTCCATGCCTCGGAGACCAATGCCGTGCTGGCGGCGTTCGGGGCTGAGGCCCACGCCGTCGTCGGCAATGGTCAGCTCGAGCCGATCCGGCAGGCCGGTGAGCTGGACGTGCACGCTGGTCGCGCGTGCGTGGCGCGCGCAATTGGTGAGCGCTTCCTGGACCACCCGGTACACGCACGTTCGCTGCTGCTCGGGCAGGGTGTCGGGAACGCCGGCCACGTCCAACTGTATCGGGAGGCCCGAACGGCGGCTGAAGTCGCGAGCGTGCCATTCGAGCGCCGGCTGCAGCCCGAAGTCGTCCAGCATGCTGGGCCTCAGGCCAAGGGCGAGATCGCGTACGGTCCGCACCATGCTGTCGACAAGCTGCCGGCACTCCGCGACGGGCTTTGCCAGCGATCGTACGCCCGTCGATTGCATGCGGTCGATCTTCCCCAGCTCCAGGCGAAGCGCCGTGAGCACCTGCCCGACGTGATCGTGCAGCTCGCGCGAGAGCTTCTTTCGCTCTTCCTCCTGTGTCGCGACCAACTGCTGAGACAAGGCGCGCATCTGCCGTTCGGCGTCCTCGGCCGTCCGGCGCTCGTCCTCGGATCGACGCTCGAGCGCGCGCAGCCGGATCACCGCGGTGATCGCCAGCACGGCTCCCAGCAACAGGCTGCGCCAGAGCAGCCGCCTGAGATCGCTCCGGAAAGCGGCCTGCTGGCTGGTCACTTCGGCGTGCTGGGCGGCCATCGTGGCGTCGTTGAGCTCCTCGATCTCCTGCGCAATCGAGAGCACCGCCTCGCGCCGCGGCAGGACCTGCCGCCGGAGAAACGCCGCGCTCAGGTGGAGCTTCTCCACGGGCGTCCAGTCGAAGAGCGGATCCAGGACGCCCCAGTACTCGTTGAGCTGGGACTCGAGCGTGGCCAACTGGGTCTCGGGGACGTGGCCGTTCATCAACCCCCGAAGCTCGCCGAAGGTCGACATGTTCGAGCGGCGAAAGTCGGCCAGGCGTTCCCGGTATTCGGGCGCGCGCTCGCGGGCGGAATCGAGCAGGTAGTCGCGCACGAAAATCCCCGACAGGTGCACGTCAGAACGCAACAGGCGGAGCTTGGAATCCACCTCGCGGTAATGCTGGTTCAACGCGTCGAGCTGCGTGTAGATGGCTTGCGCCTTCCGCGATGCGGCCACCACCGAGAAGATGACGAGCACCAGCAGCGCGCCCAGCGCGCCGGCGGCCAGGGGCCACGTCCTGAAACGCATGAGACCTCCAGATTCGGGCGGGCGGCTAGACGGCTGCCGCGCCCGCCGGAGCCGCGGCCGACTCGAGCGGCGACCGAGCCGTACCGCACGCGCTCGCGCGGCGCGCAATCTCAGCGTACACGGCCGCGGGCGTCTGGCGCTTGAGAATACAGACGAGGCGGCGTCCCTGACGGTCCGCGGCTTCGCCGCCGCCCGGCAGGCGCCCGCCCACGAAGTCAGCGCAACGGACGTAGCCATGCGCGATCGGCCTGGGCGCCCCGGGCGGCTGGAACCAGTGAAGCCCCTGGACGTCGCCCAGCCGTACTCTGGCGCCCTCCCAGCCGCTCCACATCGCCTGGACGCAGATCACGGCGTCGTCATGCTCATTCATCCGGCCTCCTCTCGCCGTCCCTGTCCGACCCAGTACACCGCATCCGCGGCTGAAGCACCATCCGGCAGAGGGGGGAGAGCCGGGGCGTTCCCCTGCCGCGAGCCTCATTCTCCTGTCCAGACAGGATACCCGTGGGGCCCCCGAACGAGGTCTACTGCTGCCGTCGTGTCAGGAGGGAGGGCACAATGCTCGACTGGTGGACGGAGCAATGGTCAATCGGCCAGGGGCCGTCACGCTCCTATTGCGGGATCGCGCAGACGGACGAAGGGTACGCGGTCGACATCTTTCGCGGTGACACGTGCGTGGACAGCTTCCCGTACGCAAAGCGCCGCGAGGCCGTCGCGGCGGCGCGGATGCTGAAGCTTCAATACATGGGCGCGGATCGCTTCGCGCAGGCAGCCGCGGTTCGATAATGTCCCGGTCGCCTTCGGGGGCCCCCCACGATGCGGCTCGATCTCATGGTTCGTAAACAGAGCAATAACGGGGGGGACCAGGGCGATCACACCGACCGGATCCAGCGTATCGAGGAACTGTCCCAGGAGCTGACACGGGCCGTGGAGAGTTCGCGCCAGCTCCGCACGAAGGCGCTCCGCCTCTCAGCGGACCTCAAGCGGCGACTGCTGCTGAAAAAAAGCCGCTGAGGCTACCTTATGACGCCGCGCCGGACGGCATAGAGGACGATGTCGGCCGTGCCGTGCAGATCCAGCTTCTGCAGGATGTGCCCGCGGTGGGTCTCGACGGTCGTCGGGCTGATGTTCAGGATCTCCGCGATCTCCTTGTTGCTGTGCCCTTCGGCGATGAGCTGGAAGATCTCGCGCTCGCGCTCCGACAGCGACTCGTACCGATCGACGATGCCCTTCTCGGCGAGGTGGCGCACGTAGTCGTCGAGCATCACCTGCGCCACGACGGGACTGAAGAAGGACTTGCCGGCCGCCACCGCCGCCACCCCCCGAATCAGGTCGGCGTCCGCGGAATCCTTCAGCAGGTAGCCCTTCGCTCCGGCCTGCAGCGCCTGGATGATGTAGGCCTCGTCGGCGTGCATGCTCAGGATCAGCACGCGGACCTGCTGAGCGCGTTTGGCGATCTGGCGCGTCGCCTCGATGCCGTTCAGGAGCGGCATGCCGATGTCGAGGATCGCGACGTCCGGCTGCGCCGCGAGGACCTGCCGGACGGCGTCGCGGCCATCCGCCGCTTCGCCCACGACGGTCCAGTCGGGCTCATCTTCGAGGATCTTGCGGAGCCCGTGGCGGACGATGGTGTGATCGTCGCCGAGGATGATGCGCAGCTCAGGCATCGAGGGCATCCATGCCGGGAGCCCGCGCGCCGGCCGCGCGCGCCGGCACGCGCACGCTGACGCGCGTCCCGGCTCGAGGCGTGCTGTCCACGTCCAGCGTTCCGCCGAGCGCGACGACGCGCTCGCGAATGCCGATCAATCCGAGTCCGCGGTCGCGTGAAGACGGCTCGCTCGAGTCCGGCTCGATTCCCACCCCGTCGTCGGCCACGGTGACCGTGAGCCATGCGCCAGTCCGGCGCAGGTCCACCGCGCACGTGCGGGCGCCGGAATGCTTCGCGACGTTGGTCAGCGCTTCCTGCACGATTCGATAGATGCTGCTTTCAGTTTCCGGGACGAGCCGTTCCTGCATGCCGTCGTGGCGCACGGTCACGGCGATCGGGTACCGGCGCGCGAAGCCCCTGGCGTACCACTCGATCGCGGCTGGCAGCCCCAGGTCGTCGAGGAGAGAGGGGTGGAGGAGGTGGGACAGGTCGCGGACGCTGTGCAGCGCGCCGTCGGTCAGCGCGCGCACCTCCTCGAGGAGATGCGGCGGCCCGCCGGCGGCGTCGACGGCCCGCTCGGCGAAGGAGATCTCCACCTTGATGGCGGTCAGCACCTGGCCGATCTCGTCGTGCAGTTCCCGCGCGATCGTCCGCCGCTCGTCTTCCTGAGCGGTGAGCAACTGCGTGGACAGCCGCTGCAGCGTGCGCGACGCGGCAATCTCCGAATTCCGCTGCCGTTGAATGCGTCGCTCGAGCCGGCTCACGTACGTCATCGCCAGCAGCGCGATGCCCAGGCTTGCGACCACCGCCAGTCCGAAGCTCTCCCACAGCCGGCGCTGCGTCACGCGGTACACCCCCACAATCGCGTTCTGCTGTTCCACGAACGCGTTCCGATTCAGCGTCTGGACCTCCTCGGAGACGCGCAGCACGCCCTGGCGCTTGGGCATGATGCGCTGCCGCAGCAACGCGGGCGCCTCGTCGGTCCAATTCCGGCTGTCGGTCGCGAGCACATCGAGGAGCGTGCGGCGAAAATCCTCGATGTCGCGACGCAGGCCTCCGATGCGTTCGGCCTCCACGGTGACGTCGATGATCGGCTCGTATTGTTGCAGCGCCTCGTCGGCCGCGCGGTACGCGTCCTCGAGCTGATGGCGGTACTCGCCGGCGTTGGCCGCGTTGGGATCGAGCAGCGCGTCGCGCACGTACACCGATCCCAGCAGCACCTGGTTGCGAACGGTCGTCAGCAGATCCTGGGCGCGCGTGTAGCGGGCGTTGATCGCGGCCGCGCGCGTCTCGAGGTCCGCCATTCGCCGGACGAAGTAGTAGCCCGCGAGGAGCCAGATCGTGAGAATCAAGCCGAATCCGACCAGCAACGCGGTTTTCACGCGCCGATCTTATCCCGGCCGGTCGCTCCAAGCCTCCGGATTTCTGGCACGGCGGTACGGATCGCCGCGGGCTTTCTGGCCTTCTTGCGAGACTGGCGTTCAATCGCTTGGATACCCATCACCAGCATGGCAGGCGAGTGAAACCGTTGATTTTGTTCGAGAAAACGCGCTTGACATACCCGGGCGAAGACACTATGGTTCCACCCACGCTGGCGTATACAGATACCCATCACCAGTATAGCTGTGGTGCCGGGGTCTCTGCGCACCCGATCGACCCCCGGTCGGCTGCCCAGCGCTTGCACATCTTGCACGTGCAGTCAGGCAGCAAGGCAAGTAAGGAGGAGCGGTGGAGATGAGACACTGGATTGTCAGGGCCGTCTTTGCGGCCTCGCTCGTCGTCCTGGCCGGCGTCCCGGCGTTCGCGCAGACGTCGACGCTGTCGGGTGTCGTGACCGACCGCGATGGCGGCGTGATCCCGGGCGCGAACGTCGTCATCAAGCACAACGCCACCGGCGTCACGACGTCCGGCGTCACGAATTCGGAGGGCGCGTTCTCGTTCCCCGGCGTGCAGACCGGCACCTACACGGTGACGGTCACGCTGGAAGGCTTCAAGACGTTCGTCGCCAACGACGTCGTCCTCACGACCGGCACGCCGACCGCGGTCAAGGCCGTGCTTCAGATCGGCGGCCTCACCGAGACGGTCACCGTCTCGTCCACCTCGGAGATCATCCAGACGCAGGCCTCGACGATCTCGTCGACGGTGAGCACGAACCAGATCACGAAGCTGCCGCTGACCAGCCGCAGCGCGATGGACTTCGTCAACTTCCTGCCGGGCGTCGCCACGCCGGGCGGCAACCGGCAGGCGCAGATCAACGGCCTGCCGCGCGGCGCGATCAACATCACGCTCGACGGCGTGAACATCCAGGACAACACGCTGCGCTCGACCGACGGGTTCTTCGCCATCGTCAGCCCGCGTCTCGACGCGATCGAGGAAGTCACGCTGACCACGGCGTCGCAGGGCGCCGGCGACACGGGCCAGGGCGCCGTGCAGGTGAAGTTCGTCACGCGCTCGGGGACCAACGTCTTCTCGGGCAGCGGCTACATGACGTATCGCAACGACAAGTTCAACGCGAACACCTGGTTCAACAATCGCGACGGCGTCGACAAGCCGAACCTGCTCCAGAAACAGCCGGGCGGGCGCTTCGGCGGCCCGATCGTGATTCCCGGTCTCTTCGACGGCCACAACAAGGCGTTCTTCTTCGTCAACTACGAGGAGTACCACCAGCCGAGCGACGTCACCCGCCTGCGCACGATCTTCGATCCGCGCGCCGAGCTGGGGTTCTACCGCTATACGGGGGCCTCCGGCACGCAGGAGGTCGACCTGCTCGCGCTGGCGACAGCCAACGGCCAGCTCGCGACGATGGATCCGACCGTTGCCAATCTACTGTCGTTGATTCGGAAGGCGACGGGCACGACGGGGTCGGTGAGCGACAACACGGACCCGCTGACGCAGGCCTACCGCTACAACGTGCCCGTCCAGAGCGTGCGGCGCTTCCCCACGTTCCGGATTGACTACAACGTCACCTCGTCGCACCGGCTGTCGACGGCCTGGAACTACAACTGGTTCAACGACTTCCCCGATACGCTGAACAGCCGCGAAGCGCGGTTCCCGGGGTTCCCGGTAGAGGCCGGCCAGAGCTCGACACGTCTGGCGTGGAGCAACTCGCTGCGCTCGACGCTCGGCGGCAATTTCGTCAACGAAGCGCGCGTGGCGTATGCGAGCTCGCCGGTGAAGTTCTTCGCGGAGCTCGGCACGCAGACGTCGAGAAACACCGCACTCTGGGACAACCAGGCCGGCTTCCAGCTGAACTTCCCGATCGTGACCGCTCCGAGCGCCGGGCCGTCCCCCCAGGGCCGCAACGCGTGGAACCTGCTGTTCGAGGATTCGATCAACCTGCTGAAGGGCAACCACAGCATCACGGGCGGCGGCAGCCTCACGCACTTCCAGACGACGTCGTACGGCTCGTCGCTGCTGCCGGCGATTAGTTTCGACGTGGTGTCGGGCGATCCGGCCTTCGCCATGTTCAACGGGTCGGCTGGTGCGGCGAACTTCCCGGGCGCCTCGTCGACGCAGATTGGCACGGCGCGTCAGATGTATGCGCTGCTGACCGGCCGCGTCAGCAACATCAACGGCGACGCGCGCCTCCAGGACGGCAAGTACGTCTACATGGGCAACGCCCAGCAGGACGGCGTCATGCGCGAGGCCGGCTTCTTCCTCCAGGACTCGTGGCGCTGGAAGCCGAACTTCACGATCAATGCGGGCCTGCGCTACGAGCTGCAGTTCCCGTTCTACCCGCTCAACAACAGCTACTCGACGGCCACGCTCGATTCGCTCTGCGGCCGTTCGGGTGTGAACTCGACAACCGACGCCGAGCACGCCTGCAACCTGTTCCAGCCCGGCAGCATGCCCGGCGTGATCCCGGAGTACATCAACTTCGGCAAAGGGGTGAAGGCCTTCGATCTCGACAAGAACAACCTCGCCCCGAGCATTGGCTTCTCATGGGCGCTCGGCGCGCGTGACGGCGTCCTCGGCGCCCTGCTCGGCGACGACTCGATCGTCCGCGCCGGGTACTCGAAATCGTTCAGCCGCGAAGGCCTGACGAACTACACGGGAAGGTTCTCGTCGAATCCCGGCCTCAACCTGTTCGGCGATCCCGATCGCAGTGTCGGAAACGGCAACCTCGGGACGTTGCCGCTGCTGCTGCGCGAGCCCTCGCGGCTGGGACCGGGCGATTTCCCGGAGTCGCCGACCTATCCCTTCGCGGGGTCGGAAACCGATTCGATCAACCGGTTCGACCAGTTCATCCAGGTCCCGTGGGCGGATTCGATGTCCTTCGGCATTCAGCGGGCGCTCGGCCGCAACCACGTGATCGAGGCCCGATACGTCGGCACGCGCAGCCGCGACGGCTGGACGACCTACAACTACAACGAGGCGAACATCGTCGAAAACGGGTTCCTCAAGGAATTCCGCGCCGCGCAGGCCAACCTGCAGGCCAACATCGCCGCGGGTCGCGGCGCCAACTTCCGGTACTACGGGGCCGGCACGGGAACATCGCCGCTGCCGATCTACCTGGCGTACCTGAGCGGCGTGCCGACCTCGCAGGCCGGCGACGCTTCGAAGTACGGCTCCAGCCTGTTCGCGAACAGCAACTTCGTGAACCCGCTGAACATCTGGAACCCGAACCCGTTCACGCCGGCGTCCACCAACTCGAACGCGGGGCTGTACGGGGCCCCGGCGCGGCGCGCGAACGCGCTGGCCGCGGGCCTTCCGGCGAACTTCTTCGTCGTGAATCCCGACAAACTGGGCGGCGCCGTCATCACCGGCAATGGCGGCAAGACCAGCTACAACGCCCTTCAGCTCGAGCTGCGGCGGCGGTACTACAACGGGCTGCAGTTCAACTCGAGCTACGTGTTCGGGAAGATGTTCGGGTCGGAGCGCTTCTCGTTCCGCACGCCCCGGTTGATGCGCCGCGACACCGGCTCGCCGGGCGACCTGACGCACGCCTTCAAGGCGAACGTCGTGTACGACCTGCCGTTCGGCCGCGGCCGCCGCTTCGCGTCGCAAGCCAACGGCGTCGTGGAGCGGATCGTCGGCGGCTGGTCTCTCGGCCTCAACGCCAAGGTGCAGAGCGGCATCCTGACCGACCTCGGGAACAGGCGGCTCAACGGCATGAGCGCCAAGGAGGCGCAGAAGCTGTTCAAGGTGCGGATCGCCGACAACGGTGACGTCTTCATGTGGCCGCAGGACGTCATCGACGAGACCATCAAGGCGCACAGCACCAGCGCGACGTCGGCGACCGGCTACGGCTCGCTCGGCGCGCCAAGCGGCCGGTACTTCTCGCCGGCCAACGGCCCGGACTGCATCGAAGTCGCCCCGGGCTTCGGCGACTGCGGCATCGGCACTCTCACGCTCACGGGGCCGCTCTTCCGGCAGTTCGACGTCTCGCTGTCGAAGCGCATCCTGCTCGCCGGCCACGCGAACGTCGAGTTCCGCGTGGACGCGTTGAACGCGTTCAACCACCACAACTACAATCCGACGTCCGGCGTGGGGGGCACGACCCTGACCAACTACGAGACCAACGGTCTGATCGGCACCGACGTCGCGAGAGTGTTGCAGTTCGTCGCGCGCATCAGCTTCTGATGTAGTCGATAGTCGATAGTCGATAGTCCAAGTCGGAAGTCGGAAGTCCAAGTCGGAAGTCGAAGTCGAAGTCCGGCGTCGCAGTGGATGGCCGCCAACCGCCTCCTCCGGGTGGTTGGCGGCCTTGCTTGCTTACAGCGACTTCAGGAACTCCACCAGACCCGGCCGCCAGGCTCTACGTGCTGCGTTCGCGCCGCACGGTCACCTTCTTCCCCCGAATCGCGCTTGCGCGCAGCGCCTGGATGACGTGGTCGGCGGCCGATTCAGGCACCTCCACGAGCGAGAAGCCGTCGGCGATTTCGATCGCGCCGAGCTCGCGCGAGGTCATCCCGGCTTCGCCCGTGATGGCGCCAACCAGATCGCCGGGCCGCACGCCCGCGCGCCGGCCGGCGCCGATGTAGATGCGCACGATCTCGCCGGAGTCCCCGGCACGATCCCGAGTGCCGATGCGCGAGGGGTGTGCCCCGCGTGCCGGTTCCGGGCGCAGGCGCGGCCCACCCTCTCGACCCCCGGTCCGCGCCGCCCCGCGGGGCGGAACGGCGACGGCCGGGATTTCCGTTTCGTCTCCGCCCGCTCCAGCCGCCGCGTGCGCCAGCTTGATCGCCGCCGCCGCGATGTCCATCACGTCGAATTCCTCCGCGAGGGACTGGACGACCACACGCACGTCGTCCAGGTCGCCGGCGAGCAGGCGCTCCCGCACCGAGGCGCGCGTGACATCGAGCCGGCGCGACCGCACGTCGGCGATGGTCGGCATGGTCTCCACGTGGATCTTCTGTCTGGTGAACTGCTCGATCGTGCGCAGCAGCCGATGCTCGCGAGGCTCCGCGAGGGTGATCGCCGTACCCGAGCGGCCCGCCCGGCCGGTCCGGCCAATCCGGTGCACGTAGCCCTCCGGCTCCGGCGGCACGTGATAGTTGACGACGTGCGAGATGCGCTCGATGTCGAGGCCGCGCGCGGCGACGTCGGTCGCGACGAGCAGATCGGACTTGCCGGAGCGGACGTTGTTCATCACGCGATCGCGCTCGCGCTGCTGCATGCCCCCGTGCAGCGCCTCGGCGCGAAAGCCGTGCGCCGTGAGCGTCTCCACCAGGGATTCGACCTCGAGGCGCGTCCGGCAGAAGACGAGCGCCGACGAGGGGTTCTCCATTTCGAGCACGCGTCCGAGCGCGGCGGGCTTGTGCGCGCGAGGGACGATGTAGGCCACCTGCCGCACGCGCGGCACCGTGCCGGCCGCCGCCTCTTCACGCGCGATCGCCACGCGCGCGGGCTCCCGCAGATGGCGTTCCGCGATCGCGAGCATGCGCCGGGGCATCGTCGCCGAAAACAGCGCCGTCTGCTTCTCGGCCGGCGTGCCCTCGAGGATGGCGTCGAGGTCGTCGGCGAACCCCATGTCGAGCATTTCGTCCGCCTCGTCCAGCACCAGCATGCGCACGCCGTCGAGCGCGAGGGTCCCGCGCCGGATGTGATCCAGCGCGCGCCCGGGCGTCGCCACGACGACGGCGGCACCGCGTTCGAGCGATCGGATCTGCTGCGACATGGGAGCGCCGCCGTACAGCGGCACGACGGTGAGATGAAGGCTCTTGCCGTACTTGTGCATCGCTTCGGCGACCTGCATGGCGAGTTCCCGCGTGGGCACGAGCACCAGCCCCGCGGGACGCCGGCGGGCGGCGTGCTCGCCGGCAATCCGCTGCAGCATCGGGAGCGCGAAGGCCGCGGTCTTGCCCGTGCCGGTCGCGGCCTGACCGAGCAGGTCGCGTCCGGCCAGCAGAAGCGGGATTGCCTCCCGCTGAACCGGTGTGGGCTCTTCGTAGCCGAGGGCGGTGAGGGCCTCCAGGAGCTCCTTGCGAATGCCCAGGGACGCGAATTCGGTTCGACGCGCTGCGGTCATACACCTATCGTAGCCCGCCTGCCGCGCCGAAGCGCGTCAGCGCGAAGGCGGGTTACTCGTGGCTCGGGGCTCGGGGCTCGGTCGGCGCTGAGCGCTCGGGGCACCGCTGGCGCCACGGCGAAGTCCGCTCGCGACATCGCGCGCGCGGCGAACGGGCGCGCGCTTTATCGTCGCCGCATGAAGACACGCTTCCAGTTGTCGATTGCCACGGCGCTGCTCCTCGCGCTGCCGGCGACGAAGGCCGCGGCACCGCGCGGCGTTCTGATCGAGGCGCGCAACTTCGCGTACGACGCGAATTATCGGAACGACCAGGCGGGCCTGCGGGCGGCGATCGCGGCGCTCGAACCGCTGGCGAAGTCGCTCGAAGAAGCCGCCTACGCGAACTATTACATCTCGTGGGCGTATTGGGCCCTCGCGGGCTCCCAGTTCCAGGAGAAGAACGCCGCCGGCGCGCTCGAGTCCGCGAAGCGGGCCGTCGCACACGCGCGCACCGGGGTCGCCGCCCGGAACACGGATCCCGAGTTCTATTCGATGCTGGCGAACGCGATGATCTCCGTCGCGATCATGGATCCGCCGCATTTCAAGGAGGTCGCGACGGAGCTGTCGGGCGTGAGGAAGAAAGCACTCGAACTCGGTCCCGACAGTCCCCGTGTCGTCATGATGGATGCGGGCATGATCTTCAACAATCCACCCGAGCGGGGCGGAGGACTGGAGAAGGGCCTGGCGCGATGGCTCGAGGCCGTGAAGCTGTTCGAGGCGGAGGCCGACGCGCGAACGGCAGACCCGGTCGCCCCGCGATGGGGGTACGCGCTGGCGTACGGATGGCTGCCGGACCTGTACCTTAGAATGAATCCTCCGCAGAAGGCGCAAGCGCGCGAGGCGGCGGAGACCGCCCTGCGTATGCGGCCCGATTTCTGGTACGTCCGCGAACAGGTGCTGCCACGACTACGCGAATGAATCGAGCCGCGATGCTCGCCGCCGCCGCGATGGTTCCATCGGTGGCGGTCGCCTCGCAGCTCTACTTCGGTTACCGCATGCGGGGCGTGCGCATGCCGTTCGCCGCCGCGCTCGCCACGCAGCTTTTTCATTGGGAGCTGTGGGCGGTGGCGGGTCCGTTCGTCTGGGATCTCGAGCGCCGATGGCCGATCGGTCCCGCGCGCCGGTGGCACGCGCTCCTCCGTCATCTCGCCGCGGCCTTCGTCGTCGCGGCGGCGGTGCTGGCGGCCTACCTGGCGCTCTATCACGCGCTCATCCGCCTTCCGATCCCGCCGTCGTGGTTTGCGGGATTCGACCGTTCGCTGGCCGGGACCGCGGTCTTCTTCGTGACCGCGTACTTCCATCTCGAGCTGATCGTGTACGCGGCGATCGTCGCGGTGGCGCATGCTTCGCGCGCGACCGCGCTGCTGCGCGCCAGGGAGCATGAGGCGCTCCGCCTTGAGGCGGAATTGACCGGCGCGAGGCTGACGGCGCTGCGCATGCAGCTCCAGCCGCATTTCCTGTTCAACACGCTGCACACGATCGGGTCGCTCGTGATGCAGCGCCAGAACGAGCGCGCGGTGGCGTTGCTCGCCGAGCTGGGCGGGCTCCTCCGGGACACGCTGGCACACCGCGACACCGATCTCACGCCGCTCGGCGAGGAGATCGAGTACCTTCGCCGCTATTTGACGATTGAGGAGGCGCGGTTCGCGGACCGGCTGCGGATCGACTGGGACATCAATCCGGCGGCCATGGACGCGCCGGTCCCGGCGTTCATCCTGCAGCCCCTCGTGGAGAACGCCTTTCGTCACGGGATATCGCGACGCGTCGAGAATTCAACGCTCAGCATCGCCGCGACACTCGAAGAAGGAGCGCTGCGGATCACCATCGACAACGACGGGCCGCCGCTGCCCGAGGGATTCGTGCCGGAGGAGGGAAGCGGGTATGGCCTGAAGAACGTCACCGAACGGCTGAAGGCCCGGACTCCGCCCGGCCGGATCGAGCTGTCGAGCACCGGAGCCGGCGTGCGCGCAACGCTCGTGCTGCCTCTGTCGGACGCGCCCGTCGCGAGGTCCGGCTGATGCTGCGCGTGGCCATCGTGGACGACGAGGCGCACGCGCGCGCGGCGATCCGGATCCTGCTCGGGCGGCGCGGGGGGGTCGAGATCGTGGCGGAGTGCCGGAACGGCACCGAGGCGGTCGAAGTGCTGCAGTGGGTCACCGTGGACCTGCTGCTTCTCGACGTGCAGATGCCGGGCCTGGACGGGTTCGGGGTGATCCACGCGCTCGGCGCGGACAAGGTGCCACCCACCGTGTTCGTCACGGCGTTCGACAAGTACGCGCTCCGCGCGTTCGAGGTGGAGGCGATCGATTACGTGCTCAAGCCGTTCGACGAGGCGCGGTTCCTCGCGGCGTTCGATCGGGCGCGGCACCGGATCGACGAGCGGCGGAGCGCGCAGTGGGCGCGCCGGCTGCTCGCGGCCACACCGCGGTCCGCGGGCGCGGTGCCGGCCGTCCCGGTGCCGCGGCTCGCCGTACCCACGGGCAACCGCATCGTGTTCGTGAACTTCGATGAGATCGACTGGATCCAGGCGGCGGATCAATACGTGATTGTGCACGTCGCCGGGAAGGAGCACCTATTGCGCGAGTCATTGCAGCGGCTTGCGGCCAGGCTGCCGCGCGAGCGCTTCGCGCAGATCCACCGCTCGCACATCGTCAACCTGTCGAAGGTGAAGGAAGTCAGGCGGCTGGGCAACGGGGACGCCGAGATCACGCTGGCCGGCGGCCGCGCGCTTCGAATGAGCCGCCGGTACCGGCATGAATTCACGATCACGTAGCGGCTATCGACCCAACTAGCGCATAATCCCCGGCTGTCGGACTTGCAAACACCGAGAGGAGTGGCATGGCCATCGAAACACTCGCGGCTCGTCCTTCCAGGGTAAAGCAAGCGCCCAGGCGGAGGCAGGTTCTTCGCACCGGGTCCGGATCGATTCGCCTCGTGCGTGGAACGCTCTGGTTCCACGGGACGGACATGGCCTGGCGGCGGATGCAGGACCTCCATCGGCGCGCCATCGGCTGGGATCGCGGGATTCAGCTCACGACGACCGCGCGGCTGACCCGGCGCAAGGCAGCAACGGTCTTTCACCATGCGGTGACCTGCTTCCTCGGCCACTATGTCGCGAGCCACGATCGTGAGCGGCTGTCGCTGTTCTCGTCCGCACTCGGGTTCATCGAAGCCGGCTGGTCGTTCGACGGTCTCGAGAGCGTGTTCTTCTCGGGGATGCACACGGCCCGGTCGCTCGGGCGCGCTCACCTCGTCCGGCGCGGCGAGATTCTCTGGCGCCGCATCGGTCCGCCGCGCGAAATCGGCGGCGGTTTTCACGCGGCGCCGGTCTACAACTCGGCCACCAACACGATCAGGTTCATCGATGCCCGCGTGGAGCCCCTGCCGTCTGCGCGGCGCCGCGATCGCGGCCGCGGGAACATCCTCGCGCTCCAGCCTCGTTTCTTTCGCCGGTCCGAGAAGGCCGACGGCACCGAATCGAGCGACAGCGGCGACTCGAAGGCGGTGCAGGAAGAACAACGTCAACGGGAGTGGTCGTGGGTCTCCGCGATCGTCGGCAAGGCCGGAAGCATAGCGGCCACACTCGCGGCCAAGCACGCGTCATTCGTCACGACCGGAACATGGCTCCAGGTGGGCGACGCGTACGTGAGCGCAAACGCCCAGCAGGAGCACGAACGACTGGTGTCGGAAGCGATCGACGCATTCGGTGCGTTCGTCGCGCAGGTGCTGGTTCAGCCCGCAGTCCTTCAGGCGCTGAGCGAGATGGGCATTCTCGACGACATCGAGAAGCTCACCGCCGTCGCCCACGAGATGAAGGGGCGGCTCGACCAGATGCGCGAGGACATCACGGGCGAGATCCTGTCGGGAGTCGAAGATGTCTGGTCGATGATGGGTGACCGCTTCAGCGAAGCTCTCGGCGGGCTGCGCGGTGGCTTCGAGTCGTTCATGAACGATATCGGTGACTTTTACGGAAGCGAGTTCAACACCTCGATGAACAACGCGCGTGATGCGCTCGATTCGTTCAACAGCTTTCTCAACGGGCTCGGAGACGCCGCAGGCGGATTCGGGAACGAGCTGGCTGGAGTCATCGGCGACGCTTTCGGCGCCATGGGTGACGCGGCAGGCTCGGCGTTCGGCGCGATGGGAGACGCCGCGGGCTCGGCCATCGGGTTCGTGCTGGGCGCCATTGGCGCCGACGACGATGAGGATACAGGGTCGAACAGCGGCACGACCGACGATACGGAAGACGATACGGAGGACGAGCCGGCCGACGAGCCGGAGGACGACGAACCCGAAGACGAGCCGGACGAAGAAGAGGTGCCGACCGACGACACGGAGGTGCCGCCGTCTGGCGACGACGGGTACCCCAATCCGATGGACGACGATCCGTACGGCGGCGGTGAGGGAAATCCGTACGCGTCCCAGTACATCGTGATCGGCGATGGGCTTCGCAGTCTCGTCACCTACTCGGACGGTGAGTTCGGGTGCGGGAACGTTCCCCGAATCGGGCCTGGTGGCTCGCGCGTCAGCGAGCTCGGTTTCCTCAGCATCATCCTCGAGCTCAGTCAGCGCGTGCAAAGCAACGATTCGCATCACACGGATCCGTCGCCGATTGCCGATCCGGCCGGGGGCGGACCCGTGGATCCATCGAGAATCGATGGCGGGCGCACGGATCCCGTGCCGGCGCACATTTCGCCGGCGGCGCGCGCCGCGGCCGTTCGTCTTCTGGTGGCGCTGCTGGAACGTTAGCCGGGCCCTCTGGTTGGTTTTCGTTCAGAGAGGGAGTTGCCATGAGCTGGTGGGACGATCTGCGCGAAACAGTTTCCGGGGTCATCGAGACGGCCGAGACGACCGCCGGATCGAGCGTCGACCTGAGTACGTGGCTCGAGGAGCTCGTGACGGCGATCGGCACCGGAGACACGGCTGCCGCCAACGAGCTGTTCGACAAGCTCAGCCCGTATTTCCCGGCGTCCGAGCTCGGCAAGCTGCTTCTCGGCATCGCCGTCCTGCGCGACAACGACGACACGATCGCCGCGGTCGTGACGTTCATCACCGACCGCGCGCTGCTGACGACGTCTGAGCTCATCGCAGCGATGTTCAAGGCGGTTCCGGATGAAGGCCACCGCATCCACCTGCTTCAGGTCCTCGCGAACACCAGCTGGGGCGTCGGCGGACTGGTGACGGCGATTGCAGGCTCCGGGGTCGCGGCCGAAGCGATTGCCCTGCTCCTGCGCATCACCTACACCGACGGCCTCGACGTTCTCGTTCAGCGACTGCTCGTGGCCGCCAGCCGCGCCGGCGCCGAGAACGTGTTCAGGCTTCTCGTGCGTGCGCTGCACGATCGACCGGGCTTCGACGCGCCCTGGCTCGTGCTGCTCGCATTGGGCATCGTCTCTCCGGAGCGCGACACGGCGGTTGGCCGGTTGGTTAAGCAACTCGCGTCCGAGCACTGGCTCGACATCCAGAGCGTCGTCGCCCACGTCTTTACGCGCCAGCCGTCGTGGATCGAGCGGCTCGTGCGCGTGCTCGTCGACAGCGGCGCCGTCGCGTGGACGGAGGTGCGACGGCTCCTCGAGATTCCGATCCGGCTTTTCGCAAATCAACCGGCGGACGCCTTGACGCTCTTCACGCTGATCTTTGCGGCGCTGCATGCCGCGGCGGCCACCGCGAACCACATCGGAACGTTGGCCACCGAAGTGGCCGCATGGCTGGGCACGAGCGGCGGCACCAGCGTCTTTGCGGGCGAGGCGCCACTCGAACGACGGGTCGGTGGCCTGGGCGTGCTCGACGTGCCGATGCCGGCGTGGCTCGTCGGCAAGGCGCTGGCCGGGTCGTCGGGATCGGCGGCCGCGATGCCCGGACCGCTGACCGCGTTCGTTTTTGCGCTGGTGTCGGCGCTCCACGACGCCGGCGCGGCGGGGCAGCAGGTGCTCGTCTGGATTGGCCGCGTGCCGGCCGCGTTCGTGGTCCTGCTGCCGGCGCTGATTCTGATCGCCGCGGCCATTCCGATGCGGTTCCTGGAGTGGATTGGCCAGGACATCCGGAAGATCCACGAACATGATCGCCAGCTGAAGATCAAGGAGCTCACGCCGGCGACGAAACAGAAGTACATGATCTTTTCAGATCTGCACCGCGACGCGTCCTCCGATCGTGTGCATCCGTACCTCTTCGACGTTACCCATTTCTCCGCGAACAAAGAGATGTACAAACGGGCGCTGACGTACTGCAAGGACCACGGCTACGTCGTCATCGAGAACGGTGACTGCGAGGAGCTCTGGTACCGCCCGCACGTCGTGGATTCCGTCGAGGACCGGTCGGCGGACGTGCTGACAACGCATGGAGACGTATACGCGATTCTCCGCGACCTGCATTCGAACAACCGGTATTTCCGGACGCGCGGCAACCACGACAACTGGTGGAACTTCGATCCGGCACGTCTGCCGCGGCTGCAGCGCCTGTACGGGTCGGGCTTCGAGATCTACGACGGCCTCGTCATCCCCGAGGTCAAGGACATGGAACAGGACCTCCTCGGGATACTCGAGGCGGCGAACACCGACGACGTTCTGCAGTATCTGATCGATCGCCTGCCGCTCGGACTGAGTCCCGACCATTACCGTTCCCGCAAACCCCTGTTCGTTCTTCACGGTCACCAGGTCGATTTCTGGAACTGTGACGAACACCAGTTTCTGGGGCTCGTCATCACCAACGCGGTCGGCGTGCCGGCCGACGGGATCGACGCGCTGCCCTACTATCTGAAAGGCATCGACATCGCCGGGAATCCGTGGCTGAAGTTCGCCGACTACATCACGAAGCGACGCGACTGGCAGGCGCTGGTGCCATCATTCGTCGAGGGAATCCTGCCTGGGTACGCCCTGGCGGAAGTGGCCTGGCGCTTCTCGCCCTGGGACAACTGGCCTCCCGAGGATGTGTCAAAGGCCTGGGCACGGCAGATCGAATTCATGGAGGAAACGGATCGCCGGCTCCACGACAGCCTGTCGTTCTCGGAAACGCTCGCGGCATCGCTGTCACTGCTGCTCGGCTATGACTCGTTCGGGCCGATCAAGCCCTGCAGCCTGCCAGGCCCCCAGATCCAGATCGCCATGGGGCACACCCACAACCCGCAGAGCCGCCCGTACCTCAATTTCCCCGAGCCCACGATCGACGTGAAGACGCCGCGCGGCACCTACGAGTATCAGATGTCGTGGATGAAGGTGCCGTACTACAACAGCGGCACCGGCGGATGGTGGGAGGGGATCATCTGGGCCCTGGAGATCGATGAGGCCGGACAGGCGCAACTCGTGTACTGGGACCGCCAGAGCTGCGAGCCCCAGGTGATGTCATGGGAGCTCCACGGAGATCCGATCATCCGGCCCGCGGATCTTCACAATCTGGCCAACGACCTCTCGCAGATCGTTGCCGCAGGAAACGCCGACCTGAACGCGGCTATCGCACGGCTGCGGGCCCTCGTGCCGTTCGCGCTGCCGAACGTCGCGGGAACGCAGTCGTTCCCGCTCGCGGACATGTCACAGGACGAACAGGTCGCCGCGGCGGCATACGGCATTCTCGTGGCGCTGAAGCGGCTCGTGTGCGAGCCGTCCATGCCGCCGGCCAACGTCGAGTTCGAGATCGACCTCCGGAAGCTGCCGCGCCTCGACGCGCGCGTGGGGACGCTCGCCCGGCTGATGCGCGAGCCCAGAGAGTCGCCAGTTCGGACGCTCGGCGCGTGGATCGATCAGTTCGGCCTTGGCGGCGACCCGAAAGCATGGACGCGCTGCACGGAGGAGGACCTTCAGCGGCTGGCTGCCGCGCTGATGTTCACGGCGTTCTGCCACGGCGCGGGCCTGTTGCAGACGGTTGGATTCATCGCCCACCTGTGCGCTTCGCGATCGCAATCGCTGGACTACCGCTTCGATCGCGGAAGAGGCGTGCTTGGCGTGCGGATCGCGATCGAAGGCGAGGCCGTCGCAGGGAAACCCACCCAGCACCGGCTGTGACTATCGCCGTTTGCGCGTCCGTGATCCCGGCGACCTTCAGAGCGCTCGCATAACTTCCGTCATTGCTCCTGAACGGGTCGCCGAGAATGCGTTGGAAGTATCTTCCCATCGCTGCTCCGTCGGGCTATCGCTTCGCTGACGAGGCGGACCAGCGATGGCGCGTCGTTCGCCTGAAGGCCGGGGCCTATTTCCAGCCGCTCGATTTGCGCGTGAACCGCGCGGGCAGCGCCGGCTTGGCGGGGGGCGCCGGCTCCTCCTCACCCGATGCGGCCGAGATTTCGCGTTCGAGCTCGTCGTCGTTGGGGAGTCCGGCGAGCTGGTCCACGAACATCAGCGAGTGCTGCGACGGGATCTCGAACTTCTTGCCGCAGGTCTTGCACGTCACCTCGTCCTCGAGGCGGAGCAGGTAGTCCCGCAGCTTCGCGAATTTGGCCCGGTCCTCGTCGCCGGCACCGGCGGGCGGCCGGTCCTTCTTCGCGCGGCGCACCCATCGGACGCTGTATTCGTTCGTCCGCCGGCATTTCGGGCACTGGTACTTGGCCACCCGGCTCTCGGGCTTCTCCGTGAAGAACGCGCGTTCGTCCATCGCCATGCTCAGATATTAGCAACGAACGGCGTCCGCCGTCTGCCAGAGGGTGTGACGGCGACCCGTCCGTGGGTCGTACCGCTGCCGCCAGAAACAGGCAGCGAAGCGCCTTGCGATAGACGGACGCCGCGAATCAGGGCGCGACGAGGGCCGCGGTGGCCCAATACACGATCGCGCCGATGGCGGCCGCCGCGGGAATCGTCAGGACCCAGGCCCAGACAATACGTCCGGCGATGCCCCAGCGGACGGCCGACAGCCGCCTGATCGATCCGACGCCGATGATCGCCCCGGTGATCGTATGTGTCGTGCTGACGGGCACCCCCAGGTACGTCGCGCCGAACAGCGACAAGGCGCCCGCCGTTTCCGCGGCAAACCCGCCGACCGGCTGCAGCTTGGTGATCTTCGACCCCATGGTGTGGATGATCCGCCAGCCGCCCGACAGCGTGCCGAGCGCAATGGCGGCGTGCGCCGCCAGGATGACCCAGATCGGAATGGTCAGCTTTCCGTCGACGAGCTGCAGGTAATTGCCCGCGACCAGCGCGCCGGCGATGATGCCCATCGTCTTCTGCGCGTCGTTGCCCCCGTGGCCGAGGCTATACGCGGCGGCCGACACGAGCTGCAGCCGGCGGAACCAGTGATCGACGCGTCCCGGCGAGAAAGGCGAGAAGACCCACAGGATCGCGACCATCAGGCCGAAGGCGAGGATCAGCCCGATGACCGGCGCGAGGACGATGAACACCAGCGTCTTCGTCCAGCCAGCCAGGATGATCGCGGCAAAGCCCGCCTTGGCCACCGCGGCTCCGGCGTAGCCGCCGATGAGCGCGTGCGACGAGCTGGTCGGCAACCCGTAGTACCACGTGATCAGGTCCCAGGCGATCGCGCCGATCAGGGCGGCGAAGATCACGGCGAAGGTGACCACGTTGATGTCGACGAGGCCGGCGCCGACCGTCTTCGCCACCGCGGTCCCGAACGTAAACGCCGCCACGAAGTTGAAGAACGCGGCCCAGACGACCGCCCGCCCCGGCGTGAGCACCCGGGTCGACACGACGGTCGCAATCGAATTGGCCGCGTCGTGAAAGCCGTTGATGAAGTCGAAGCTGAGCGCGACGACCATCAGCCCGATCACGGCGAGCAGGTTCGTATCCATGGTTTTCCAGCCCGGCCGCCTTATCCGCCCGTCGCCGGCGGCGGAGGCGGGGGACCCTTCCGGGTCCAGATCGCGACAATCACAATCACCACGATGGCCGTTGCCACGATCAGCACAGTCAAGGCCAGCATCAGGGTTCCTTTCAGGACCGGTCGTGCGAGCCGGCCGCGTACCTCGATACGCTACCGCCGCAGGATTTCGGCGCTGTTGCGCAGATGTTAAATCTGCGTAACGAAGTGCCGCTGGCGGCATCCGTCCTCTGGCGGCTGAGACGGAACGGTGCGCGCGCGGGGGACGGCGTCGTAGTGGCCCCTCGTGGCGCGGAAGACAGGGACGTGAAGCGGCGCGCTCACGAACGAGCGAACGCCTCGCGCGCGATGTCGAGGAAATCGAGGACCGCCGGCGACAGGTTGTCGCGCCGCCAGGCGACCGCCGTCTGGAGCACCGCGGCCGAGGGGTGCAGGGCGCGGAACACGACGCCGCGCGCCTTCGTCTTCCGCGCCGCCGCGGGCACGAGCGCGACGCCGTGCCCCGCGGCGACCATTCCCAGGAGCATCGGGAGCTGATCCGCCTCGTGCAGCACGTGCGGTACGAATCCAGCCTCGCGGCACGCGCGCAGCACGGCGTCGTGAAAGACCGGGACCGCGTCGCGCGGGACGATCAGAAAGGCATCGTTCGCCAGTCCCGCCAGCGCGATCTTCTTCTTCCCGAGCAGGCGATGGCGCGCGGGCAGCGCCGCCACGAGCGGCTCGCTGGCGACAATCTGCGTCTCGAGGGCCGGGTCGCTCATCGGCGCACGCACGAATCCGACGTCCAGCCGATCGTCGCGCAGGGCGGCGATCTGCAGCGGCACGGCCACCGTCTGCACGTCGACGCGGATGCTTCCGTGGCGCAGGTGGAACGCGGTCACCGCCGCCGTGATGGCCGCCTGGTCCATGCAGAACCCGACGCCGACGCGCAGTCTGCCGGCTTCCCCTCGCGCCGCGCGGCGGGCGATGAGCGCGGCACGGTCGGCGCGCGCGAGGATCTCCCGCGATTCCTGCAGGAAGAGCCGTCCCGCCTCGGTCAACTCGACGTGCCGCTTCGTCCGGTTGAGGAGCGTGGTCTGCACCTCCGCCTCGAGCTGGCGGATCTGGTGGCTCAACGACGGCTGCGCGATCCGAAGCCTCGCGGCGGCCTGGCCGAAGTGCAGCGCTTCAGCCACCGCGACGAAGTAGCGGAGATGACGCAATTCCACGGAGGGATTGTATGGCCAATAAATAGATGGTGTCTATTAATGCGGCCGCAAGGAAGTATTGGATCTCGGCAGACCCTCGTTGCCATTCTAAGGGCTCTCACGCGCACGCGATTAAAGGGAGGTGATCGAGTGTCTCTGGCGGGCGGAGGTGTGCTCGACCTCCGGCGGCTGACGACCGGGGCCGTGCGGTCCTCTGCGCTGGCGCGCCATGCCATCGGCGTCGGCGCCGCCGCGGCCGCGATTCTGCTTCGCCTGGGCCTGGATCCGCTCTGGGGTCTGAAGTTCCCCTTCATCCTGTTCTTCCCCGCCGTCATGCTGAGTGGCTGGCTGGGCGGCCTGGGACCGGGGATCGTGACGACCGTGCTCTGCGCGGCGGCGGCCGAGTATTTCTGGATCGAGCCCGCGCGCTCGTTCACGATGCGCAGCGGGACCGATCTCGTCAGTCTGCTCATTTTCGCGGCCATCGGCGCGCTCATCAGCGTCCTGAACGACGCGTGGCGCCGCGCGGCCGCCGCGGTGATCGAGTCCGAGGACAGATTCCGGCTCGCGGTCGAAGCGGCGCCGGCCGCGATGATCATGGTCGATCGGCGAGGCACGATCGTGCTCGTGAATGCCCTGACCGAACAGCTCCTCGGGTACGCACGCGACGAGATCGTCGGCCAGTCGATCGAGCGTCTCGTGCCGGCCCGGCTGCGCGACCACCACCCGCTCTTCCGCGCGGCCTTCTATGCCGATCCGCGTCCCCGTCCGATGGGCGCCGGACGCGACCTGTACGCCGTGCGCAAGGACGGATCGGAAGTCGCCGTCGAGATTGGCCTCAGTCCGATTGACAGCAGCGGCGCGGCGTTCGTGCTCGCCGCCGTGACGGACATCACCGTGCGCAAGCAGATCGAGGCCGAGCGCGCGCAGCTCCTCGTCGACGAGCAGGCGGCCCGCGCGGAGCTCGAGCGCGCCAGCCGGCTGAAGGACGAGTTTCTGGCCGTCCTTTCGCACGAACTGCGCACGCCGCTCAACGCGGTGCTCGGCTACGCCCAGCTCCTCGGCGCCGGCACCATGCCGCCCGAGCGCGCGGCGCACGCCGTGGAAGTCATCCAGCGGAACGCGCAGGCGCTGGCGCGCCTCGTCGAATCGCTGCTGGATCTTTCCCGCATCATCGCGGGGAAGCTGGAGCTCGACCTCGAGCGCCTGAACCTGTGCAGCGCGGTGGACGCGGCCGTCGACGTCATCCGGCCGGAGGCCGACGCCAAGGCGATTGCGCTCGACGTCGATCTGGCGCCGGCCGAGATCTCGATCCTCGCCGATCGGGGCCGGCTCGAGCAGGCCTTCTGGAATCTGCTCTCCAACGCCATCAAGTTCACGCCGCGCGGTGGGCGGGTCGCCGTTCGAGTCACGACACGGGACGACGAGGCCCGGATCCAGGTCATCGACAACGGCGAGGGCATCAGCGCGGATTTCCTCCCGTACGTCTTCGATCGGTTCAAGCAGGCGGGGAGTCAGAAGAGGCCGGCGCAGGCCGGTCTGGGACTCGGGCTCGCCCTGGTCCGGGAGATGGTGCAGGCACACGGCGGCACCATCGCTGCCGAGAGCCCCGGGCCGGGACGTGGCAGCACGTTTACGATTACGCTTCCGCTGACCGCGCCGGCAAAACCCCAGGCGCCTGCTTCGGCGTGAACTGCGCGCGGGTGCCTTCGGCGTGATGACGGCAGCCGAATCGCCGCTGCCGCGGCATCGGCAGGTGCGGTGTCTACTCGCGCAAGACCCGCAGCGGGTCGAGCCGCGCCGCCCGGCGCGCGGGACCGATGCAGGCGATCGCCGACACGACCGCCAGCACGATCGGCACGGCAATGTAGGTGAATCGATCGTGCGGCGCCACCCCATACAGCAGCGCGCCCAGCGCCTGGGTCGCCGCGAACGAGCCCAGCATGCCCACTGCGAGTCCCGCCATCGTCACACCGAGGCCCTGCCGCAGCACCAGGCCGACGATGTCGGACGGCCGCGCACCGAGCGCGACGCGTAACGCCAGCTCGCGCGAGCGCTGAGTGACGGTGTAGGAGAGTACGCCCACCAGTCCGACCCCCGCGACCAGCAACGCGAACCCGGCAAAACCGCCCAGCAGGATCGCGTAGAGGCGCGGGCGCGCCAGGCCCCTCACCATCCGGTCCTCCATCGTCATCACCGCTTCGGGCACGAGACCGCCGTCGGCGCCGCGGACGACGGCGCGGAGCGACGGACCAAGGGTCGAAGGGTCGCCCGTCGTGCGCACGAGCAGCGTGATGACGGGAACAGCCAGCCGGCCTTTCATCTGCCGGTACGAAAAATACAGCTCGGGCTGTGTGGCGTCAGCCGCCGTCAGGTACCGGACATCGTCCACGACGCCGACCACGGTCGCCTGGGTGCCGTCGTCGCTTTGATACCCCGCCGCCGTCGGCAGCGTCGATCCGAGCGCGGAGTCGCCGAGGTATCGTCGCGCGAACGCGTGGTTGACCACGACAACGGGCAGCGAGGTTTCGTTGTCGGTGTCGAGGAAGCCGCGGCCGGCGCGGATCCGCATGCCGGCGGCGCCGAAGTACGCGGGGCTGACAATCCGTGGTGAGGCCTGGACGGAGACGGTCCCCCCTTCGGCGTGCGGCGATCGCATGGTGAACGCGGCGGTCGAACCGCCCGGCGTGAGCGGCAGCTCTGACGTGAAGGCCGAGCTGGTGACTCCAGGCATCGCGCTCAGACGCTCGAGCATCTGCCGGGCGAGCTCGTGGCGCCGCTCGGCGGGATACAAGGCGGACGGGAGCGAGAGGCGTGCGGTGAGCACGCCGGTGGGATTGTAGCCGCGATCCGCCGTCAGCAGCGCCATGAAACTGCGGCCCACGAGCGACGCGCCAATCAGCAGCATGCAGGCGATGGCCACTTGTGCGGTCATGATCGCCAGCCGGAGCTGTGTCGTGCGCGATCGGCCGCGCGCGCCGATCGGTGACGAGCCATCCTCCGCCAGCGATTCGACGAGATTGAGCCGCCGCGCCCGAAGCGCCGGCAGCACGCCGAACGCGATGCCCGTCAACACCGAGACGGCGATCGCGAACAGGACGACGGGGGCATTGAGGGTCACGTCGTCGGCGCGGGGAAAGTCCGCGGGAAGGGCGGACGGCATCGCCCGGTGCAGCAGCCAGGCGAGCCCGAGCCCGGCGCCGCCGCCGGCGAGCGCGAGCAGCACGTTTTCGACCAGGAGCTGCCGCGTCACGCGGAGGCTCCCCGCGCCGAGCGCCGCCCGGATTGCCATCTCCCGGCGTCTGGTCGTCGCGCGGGCGAGCTGCAGGCTGGCGACGTTGGCCGTCGCGGTGACGAGCAGCAGGGCGACCGCCGCGAGCAGGATGATGAGCGGCCGCCGGACGTCGGCCGTGAGCGCCTCGCCGAGCGGCTGCGCGGCGATCTCCACGGGACCGCGCCCGCCGAAGACCGCCATCGTCGTCATGCCCGTGTCGGCCGCGAAGCGTCCCCGCCCGGTGCCTTCGGCGGCGGCCTGCGCCGCCGTGACGCCCGGCCGCAATCGCGCGATGGCGTTGAACATCGAGAGATAGTTGCCCTGCGCCGAGCGGACGTGGAACGGCGTCCATGCCAGCGTCTGGCGGTCGGGATAGGCGGCGCGATCGGGAAGGACGCCGATCACGGTGTGCGCTTCGCCGTTGAGGCGGACCACCCGCCCGAGCACGGCGGGGTCGGCGCCGAAGCGCTGCCGCCACAGGCGCTCCGAGAGCACGACGACCGGCGAGGTTTCATCCTCTTCCTCGAACGTCGAGCCGACGAGCGGATGCGCGTCGAGGACGCGGAACAGGCTGGCGGTGGCGCTGGTGATTCGGATGCGATCGGGATCGCCCGCGCCCGCGAGCGTGACCGTGCTTTGCGACCACGCGGCCAGCGCGTCGATGGTCGCCGCCTTGTCCTGCCAGGCGAGGTAGGCGGTGTTGGTGAACGAGCCGAAGCGCGGCGGCTTCCCGCCGCGCGTTTCCTCGAGGACCACGAGCCGGCCGGCGTCGGGCCACGGGAGCGGCTTCATGAGCAGGCCGTACGTGACGCTGAACAGCACGGTCGTTGCGGCGATGCCGACCGCCATCGTCACGATGACGAGCGCCGCGAAGCGGGGCTGGCGCCGAATCAGGCGCATCCCGTAGCGAGCGTCCTGTGCCAGGCCGGCCAGTCGCGACGGCGCGGCCGCGGGCGGGGGCTCGACGGCCGGCGGCCGCCGCGGCCTGTGGCGGAGAGCCGGGGCTTCACGCCGCCAGCGATCGAACTGATCGATCACGCGCTGGTCCGCCTCGTCGTCGGCGCAGCCGTCCGCGCGGGCGGCTTCGTACATGGAGCGCGCATGCTGTGCCAGCTCCTCCAGCACGTCGTCGTCGGGGATCGGGCTGGACGTGGCCAACGCCGCGCGGACGCGAGATTTCCAATCCATGCGCTCCTCCGTGGGACGACGGCATCTGCTCGGGCAGGGCGACGCTCTCCGGGTCGCCATCCGCCGCCGCGTTTACGCGTGACGAATGCGGGCGACGCGGTTCAGCGCGTCGAAGAAGGTGTCCCACACGCCGCGCTGGCTGGCGAGCGTTTTTCTTCCGACGGCGGTCAGGCGGTAGTAACGGCGGCGGCGCTGGCCCGCCTTCTCGACCCAGCGTCCTTCGATCATGTCCTTGTCCTCCATGCGGTACAGCGTGGGGTACAAGGACGCGACGTTGAAGGAGATCGCGCCGCGCGATCGCTCGTCGATGAGGCGGGCGAGATCGTAGCCGTGCCGATCGCGTTCCTCGAGGAGCGCCAGGATCAGCAGTTCCGTGCTGCCGCGTTTCAGCTCGCGCGCCAACGCATTCATGACCATATGTTGGCACGCAATATATCAGGCGGAATACGCGCCGTCAAGGGCCTTGGAACCCCAGAACCCTGGAACCCTCGTCAGTCCACCCACACCAGCCCGCGAACAAGGCCGGGCGAGCCATAGTCGACCACGATCCCCGGACCGTGACGCTCGATGTCGGCGACCGTGAGTTGAAATTTCGCAGGGGCGACGCCCAACTGCGACAGGAGATTCACGGAGCTGAACCGCATCAGCCACAGAGGCGCCTCCGTCCGAATCGGTTCGCCGGATTCAGCGCTCCCGTTGACGACCTGCACCGTGGCGGCGCGCGTGCCGGCGGTGTTCTGCAGCCGGTTGATTCGGATGTCCGCGCGGTCCCGGGGGACGTTCGGGAGTTCTTCAGGCGCGCGGACGAGTACGTCGCGAAAGCGACATAAGGGTGCCTGCGAGGTCGATCCATCCTCGCGCGCGCGCCCGGTCGATCGCTGACTTCCCGTCCGTGTCCAGCGCGTCGAAGTCTGCCCCGTGCGCCAGGAGGAACTCGATCATCTCCTTCAGGCGCGCCATCTCCGGATGCAGGTAGAACACGAGGGGCACTCCAGCCTCGTCGCGGGCGTTTGCGAGCGACGGGTCGTCCCCCAGCAGCGCCGCGGCGCGTTCGACGCCGCCCACTTGCACGGCGTCGAAGATGCCGGCGAACTGCAGCAGGTACTCCACGACGTCGTGATTCTGCCCGTGGGCGGCCCAGCCGATCGGGGTGGCGTGATACGTCGGATCGCGTAGCGACGGATCGCCGCCAAGCTCGATGAGGAACGTGACCATCTCCAGCCCTGCCCATCCCGCCGCATTGTGCAGCACGCTTCGATCGAGGCCGGTACCTGGAAGCATGCCGTTGATGTCGACGCCGAGCTCGACAATCAGGCGCACGCCGTCGTACCGCTTCGCGTCGACGGCGCGGTGCAGCATGTCGATACGCCCCTCATGGCCGAGGCGATCCAGAAGCCCCGGATCTTCTGCGAGCCGCGCGCGGACCTCCTGGCGGCGGCCCGCGATGCAGGCCAGCGCAAATGTCTCAATCGGATCGAGCTGGATTTTCTTCGCGCCGTGCTGAAGCAAGTACTCGGCGATTCCGTGATGACCCGCCCGGAGGGCTTCCTCGTACGGCGTTCGCTCCGTTCGGAGGCTGGGCGTGTTCACGTCCACGCCGTGCTCGACCAGGAGCCTGACGCGGGCGGGGAAGTTGCGCGTCGCTGCCCAGCACAACTGCGGCACGAGCATCGTTGACGGACTGGCGTTCTCATCCGCCAGGTGTTTCAGCCACGGTCCGCCCTTGTCGTGACCGAGGCCGTAGTCGAACAACAGTTTGAGATGATCGTCGTTCTCCTTGAAATGCCGGTTGTAGAGCGCCTGCGAGTCGTTTGGATCCGCGCCCGCCTCGAGCAGTAGCCTCGCGAGGGCGAGAGATTCCGGGTGCGGCGGCTGGTTTGGCCAGTCTTCCCCGCGTCCGAACGCGCCCGTCAGCGCGGTGAATGCGTAGCTGCCGGAAAACAGAAAGCCCGCGTTCGGATCCGCGCCTCCCGACAGCAGCACGCGCGCGACTTCGAGCGTGGAGTGACCGGCATCCGTAGAGTCCATGCGCGAGTAGCTCGCGTAGAGCAGCGGCTCCCAGTGCAGCGGGCCGCTCTTGGCGCGCACGAGCGCCGGATCCCTGTCGATCGCCTCCCGGACCGCTTCCACATCGCCGGCGGCCGCCGCGGTGTAGACATCTGCGCGCGCGAGCTCGGGACGATCCGCGAGCATGCGACGCGCCTTGTCAGGATTCGACGGATGCCAGCCGGCGTACGCCAGGCACGCAAGCCGGACGAACACATCGATGAGCGACGACGGGTCGGGCGACGGTGGTGGATTCCACGTCAGCGGCTCGATCGCGACGAGATGCTGCTTGAGCTTCGTCCAGCTCGGGAACCGGTACGATCGCGCCGTCACGAGCTGCGCGTCGGCAAGCGAACACTCCGCACCGGCCTGGTGAGCGCGCGGGTGAAATTCCCTCAGCAGCGCCAGCGCGTCGTCCTGGCCGGCGCGCACGGCGTCGCGGAGTCGTTTCGCTTCCTTCCTGAGGTGCTCGAAGGAGGGATCGTTCGGCAGCGGACGCGTTGGCATAGCGACCTCCTCGCCCGCTGTGTGGCGGGCGCTGTGGCCTGGTGTCCGCAGCATCAGGCGAGGAAGCGGCTTGCCGAAAGACGGTCGGACGTTCGGGCGGGCTTGGCCCTTTCCGCGGACTGGATGCGCCCCGTGCGCGCGATCCAATCCTAACACTCGAACGGCAACAAGGGGGCGTCGACGTCGAGGGTCATATGGCCGGGTGGCGGCCGTCGCGCCGTCGTGAGTGTGCCTGGCGTGGCGAGCAGGTTCCGGTCAGTCCACCCACACCAGCACGCGCACAGAGCCGGGCACGCCATGGTCGACCACGATTCCTGGACCATACCGTTCGATGTCGGCGACGGTGAGTGTGAATCTCGCAGGGGCGACCCCCAGCTGCGACAGGAGATTCACGGAGCTGAACCGCATCAGCCACAGGGGCGCCTCGGTCCGAATCAGCTCGCCGGAGTCAGCGTTCCAGTTGATGATGTGCACCGTGGCGACGCGCGTGCCGGCGGTGTTCTGCAGCCGGTTGATTCGGATGTCCGCCCGGCGAGGATCGACGATCTCGACGAGCGGCGGCCGCGCGCCGAAGCGTGCGCGGATCGCGTCAATGTCCCGGAGCGCCTCGGCTTCTCCCGCGTCCCGCTTGTTCATGTTGCCGAGGACGAAGTAGGCGCCGACGCCCGCGAGGGCGAGAACGACCACCGCGACGAGCGCCACGCCGCCGAGCGTCACTTTGACCCACGTGCGCATGCTTAGAACCTTAGAACCCTAGAACCCTAGAACCCTGGAGATCCCGTCCCCACGAACCGGCCCGCGTCCATGATCTTCCGGTCATCGAACCAGACCGTCGGCTTCGTGATGAGGCCGTCGAGGTGGCTGGCCACGCGCACGCTCCCGCCCATCGATTTGTTGTCGCCGAGTGCGATGTGGATCGTCCCCATGACCTTCTCGTCCTCGAGGATCACGCCGGTCAGCCTGGCGCGGTCGTTCGTGCCGATGCCGAATTCCGCCACCGTGCGGGCGTCGCGACCGTGCGGCTCGAGCAGCGCCACGAGCCGCTGCGCTTCCGCGCCACCCGTGATCTCTTCCGCGAAGCCGTCTTTGACGACGATGCGCAGGGGACTGGAGACGAGTCCGATTCCCGCCATCGAGCCGTCCACGACCACGACGCCGTTCGATCGTCCTTCGAGCGGCGCCAGGTACGCCTCGCCGGTCGGCAGATTGCCCCACTCCCCCTTGTGCCGGAACAGACCGTTGCTCGCGTGCGCGTGGCGACCCTCGATCGGCATCGTGATGTCGGTGCCCGCGGGCGCCTGGACGCGAACGATCCTGGTCTGTTCCATCAGCGCGCAGAGTGTCGCCGTGCGGGCCGCGATGCGCGTGTAGTCCGCATTCATGCACCGGACCATTATTTCCTCGGTGACGCCCGGCAGCGTGCCGACGCGGACGCCTGCGGCGCTTGCTGCCCGCCTGGCGTCGGTGTGCGTCAACGACTTCGACGTCGGGCACAGCACCACGTCCACCTTCGTCATCAGGTCCGCGATCGGCGCCGGCGGCTCCTCGCCGTTGGTTCGGCGGGGCAGCATCTCGACCAGCACGACCTCGTGTCCGAGGTCCTTCGCCGCCTGCCGCAATGCGTACCCGATCGACCGCAGCGGCTCGTCGGTCACGATGAGCACGGTCTCGCCCGGGATCGCACCCATGCAGTCCCGAACCGCGATGGTCGATGCGGACAGCAGTTCCGCTGAAATCGTGTGATTCACGGTCAGAACCGTAGAACCTTCTTCTCCCCCGCCGCGACCCCACGCATCCCTACGACGGTGCGACGGCCGCCGCCCGGCCAGGTGACCTCGACGTCGGCGCGTCCCGCGCGGCCAAGGCCGACGCGGACCGGCATGTCGTTCTGCGCGTCGTACCCGGAGCCCGAGTCGACCAGGCGCGCGCCGATCAGCCGGCGCGTGCCCGCCTCATATACGCGCACCTCGGCGCCCGCGCGCGTCGCGTGCCGGCGGCTATCGACGACCCGAATGCCGAGCGAACGCCGTAGGTCGGCGGCGGGAAGGAGGTTCCGCAGCAGGAGGTGCATGCCGTTGGGCCGCGCGCCGGTGAGGGCGAGATCCTCAGCGCCGTCGCCGTCGAAATCCGCCCACAGCGCGCCGTGGTCGGCCTCGAGCGATCGGACGGTGTCGGGAGTCACATCCTCGAATTTCGTGCCCGTGTTGCGGAACAGGTAATCGCGGTAGCTCTTGCCGCCCGTCACCGTGCCGTTGACGTAGAGGTCGACGCGGCCGTCGTTGTCGACGTCGCCGAACGCGCAGGTGTCGTAGCGCGAGTCGATCGCGACGCCCCAGGCCGCCGAGACGTCCTCGAACGTCCCGCCGCCGCGGTTGAGAAACAGGCCGTTCGGTCCGTAGTTGGCGGTGAAGAGATCGAACCGGCCGTCGCCGTCGACGTCCGCCACGCACGGCCGGACGGTCCCGTTCGCGGCGTCGCGCGGCGCGCGGCCTCCCCACGCGACACCCGCCGGTTCCGCCACGTCGGTGAATCGGCCGCCGTCGTTCCGGAAGAGCCCGTTCGCGTCGCCGTCCATGTGCGCGGAATAGAGATCGAGGTCGCCGTCCTCGTCGTAGTCGAACCACACCGCGCCGACGGTCTTCCTGGTGTCCGCGAGGCCGACCGCCGGGGCGATGTCCGTGAACCTCCCGGCCGTGTTGCGGAAGAGCATGTCGGCGCGATCGCGGAAGCCGACGAACAGGTCGAGATCGCCGTCCGCATCGACGTCTATCCACGCGGGCTGCCGTACGGCGCCGGCCTCCACCGACATGCCGGATTCCGCCGTGACGTCCGCGAACCGCCCGCGATCGTTGCGGTACAAGCGCAGCACGGACCCGGCGCCTGGCCTGCCCTGAGCGGCGTCGGAGGGCCTGCCCTGAGCGGCGTCGAAGGGCCTGCCCCGAGCGGCGCCGAGGGGGGCGAAGCCCACCAGCAGATCGGGGTCGCCGTCCCCGTCGAAATCGCCCCACGCCGCGGCCCGCGTCGGCCGCGCGTCGGCAACGCCTGCCGCGGCGGCAACATCCGTGAACACTCCGCGGTCGTTCCGATACAAGCGGTTGGCCGCGCCGTTGAAGCCGACAAAGAGATCGACGTCCCCATCGCCGTCGTAGTCGGCCGCCGCGTTCACGAGCGTGCCGCCGGCCGACAGCAGATCCGTTTGCCGGGCCTCGAACCGCGGGGAAGGCACCGTGGCCTGCGCCAGCAGCCACACCGCGATCGCGCCGCCCTGCCACAGGTCCGGCTTCATGCCGGGTATCATAATCCACCAGGCCGTTTGCTACTGGCTGAGATGGAACGGCACGCTCGTGACGACGACGTTCGGCTTGAAGAGCAGCGCCCCTTTGATGAGCAGCGCCCGTTGATTGTGGAACAGGTGGTGCCACCACTTCGCCGGCACGAACTCTGGAAGGACCACCGTCACGAAGGCGTCAGGCCGCTCGGCGTCCACCTGCTCGATGTATTCCAGGAAGGGCTCCATCAGCGATCGGTAGGGTGAGTCGAGCACGGCGAGGGGTACGCCCTGGCCCCATTGCGCCCAGTCGCGCCGCAGGTGCTCGGTGACCGCGGGGTCCACGTTCACATACACCGCCCGAACGTCGGTGGAGAGCGTCCGGGCGTACTCGATCGCCTGGACCACCGCCCGGTGCACCCCGCTGATGGGGACGAGCACCGTGTTGTGGCGGCGGATCGCGTCGCGCGTCCAGCCCTTCAGCGACAACTGGGAGGCGACCACGTCGTAGTGACGTCTCGTGGCGCGAAAGACGAGGACGTGAAGCGGAATCAGGACCAGGATGATCCAGGCCCCTTCGCGTGCCTTCGTGGCCGCGACGACGATGAAGACAATGCCGGTGACGATGGCACCGAACCCGTTGATCGCGGCGCTCGCCTTCCACCCTGGTCCGCGGAGGCGCCGCCAATGCGCGACCATGCCTGCCTGCGACAGCGTGAAGGACACGAACACGCCAATCATGTACAGCGGAATCAGCGAATGCGTGTCGCCGGAGTACAGGACGAGCAGAACCCCCGCGAATACGCTCAACCCGAGGATGCCGTTCGAGAACGCGAGCCGGTCCCCCTGGGTCATGAACTGTCGCGGGACGTACCGATCGCGCGCCAGGATCGACGCGAGGCGGGGGAAGTCCGCATACGCCGTGTTCGCCGCGAGCACGAGGATCAGCATGGTCGCCGCCTGCACGAGGTAGTAGGGCAGGCCCCGTCCAGCGAAGACACCCCGCGCGATCTGCGACACGACCGTCTCCTGGTCGCTCGGCACGACGTGGTAGGCGTGCGCGAGCAGCGTGATGCCCACGAACATCGTGATGGACAGCACCGCCATCATCAGCATCGTCGCCGCCGCGTTCTTTGCCTCGGGCGGCCTGAACGCGGGCACGCCGTTCGACACCGCCTCCACGCCGGTCATCGCCGTGCACCCGTTCGAGAACGCGGTCAACAGCAGAAAAAGCGTCAGCGTGTCACCGGAGGGAGGGATGGAGGCCGCCGCCTCAATGGGCGCGATCGTGCCGCTCAGGGCCCGCCACGCGCCGACGCCGATGACCGTGAGCAGGCTGACGACGAAGAAATACGTGGGAAGGGAGAAGATCCGTCCCGACTCGCGGATGCCGCGCAGGTTCCCGAGCATCAGAATCAGGACGAAGCCGAGCGTCATCTCGACGCGGTTGACGTGCCAGGCCGGGAAAGCGGAGGTGAGCGCGGCGACGCCGGCCGCGATGCTGACCGCCACCGTGAGGACGTAGTCGATGAGGAGCGCCGCGGCGGCGACGAGCGCCGGCATCTCGCCAAGATTGTCCTTCGCGACGATGTACGCGCCGCCGCCGCTCGGGTACGCGTGAATCGTCTGCCGGTACGAGAACACCACGATGGCCAGGATCGCGGCGATGACGAACGCGATGGGGGTCGCCAGAACCAGCGCGCCGGCGCCCACCAGGATCAGGACGCGCAGAATCTCCTCGGTGGCATATGCGACCGACGACAGCGGGTCCGACGAGAGCACGGCGAGTCCCGTGAACCTGGACAGCCGTTCGTGGTGAGCGAGATGCGAGGGGATCGGCTGGCCGACGACGATCCGCTTGACCTGCGAGAGGAGTCCTTCTTCAGCCACGCTGCCCGCAACTGAGTGGGTTCGACGCCATGACCTCCCTTGTAGCGCGGAAAGACATAAGAAACCCGTAAGAAATTACGGTTTGCTTACCGCATTCTTCGCGTTCCCTTACGCCGTCCCAGCCGACAGTGGGGAGGTGGGAGCGCTCGTCATGTTCGGCTTGGCCGTCGCGGCCGCGGTCGGCTGGTGCCTTTGGCTCGAACGCCATCCGGACGCTTGAAATCGCGGCGTCGCGGCGTCACGATGGGACTGCCTTGGCCTCGTCGCATCCACGCGTGGTCCCTCGTGCCGCGGAGCTGGGAGTGCTCGCCGCCGCGCTTGCGGCCCTCGGACTCCTGACCTCGCTGTTCGTCGTCTGGCTGCGCGTCACGAATCCCACGACGGTCGCGCTGTCGTACCTGCTCGTGGTCCTGATCGTCGCGACGGTGGGGACCCGTCGCGTGGCGATCGCGGCGTCGCTGATGGCGTTCTTCTGCTTCAACTACTTCTTTCTTCCGCCGGTGGGCGCCTGGACGATTGCCGATCCCGGGAACTGGGTCGCGCTGTTCACGCTGCTCGCGGTCAGCATCGTCGCCAGCCATCTCTCGACGCAGGTGCGGCGCCGCGCGCAGGAGGCGGCCGCGCAGCGCGACGAGCTCGCGCGGCTGCTCGAGGAACTCGAGGAAGCGGAGGTGGTTCGCCGGGACGCCGAGCTGAAGTCCGCGCTGCTGGCCTCGCTCGATCATGACTTCAAGACGCCGCTGACCGCGCTCACGGTGGCCGCCAACAATCTGGACGCGTCGTGGCTCACCGACGATCAGCGGCGGGAGCAGGCGGAGATCGTGCGGTCCGAGCTCGCGCGGCTGAACCGGCTGTTCCAGGACATCGTGGACATGGCGCGCATCGACACCAACGCGGTCGCGGCTGAGCCGGAGTGGGTGCAGCCCGCCGAAATCGTCGAGGCGGCGGCCCGCCAGGTCGAGCACGACCTCGCCGCCCATACGCTCGAGGTCGACGCGGGGACCGACCAGGCTCTGGTACGGGTCGATCCGCGGCTCACGTCGGCCGCACTCGCACATCTGCTGGAGAACGCCGCGCAGTATTCACCCCCCGCATCGACGATTACCGTGACCGCGACGACCGCGTCGTTGGGGGAGCTCCAGTTCGCCGTGCGCGATCGGGGCCCGGGCGTTTCCCCGCAGGATCGCGGCCGCCTGTTCGACCGGTTCTACCGCGGGGCCGACGCGCGACGGCAGCGGTTCGGAAGCGGAATGGGACTGGCGATTACGCGGGGACTGCTCGCGGCCGAACGGGGACGCGTCTGGGTGGAGAATCATCCCGAGGGAGGCGCTGTCTTCACGATGGCGGTCCCCGCCGACAGCCGGACGGCCGCGGCGCTCGAAGGGGAGGCGGTGTGACCGGCCCCGCCCAGGTTCTCCTGGTGGACGACGAAGTCGCGATCCAACGCGCGATGGCGCCGCTCCTGCGGTCGCGCGGCTACACGGTGATTGTCGCGGGCACCGGGCGCGAGGCGCTGGACCTGTTCGAACGGGAGCGCCCGGATCTCGTGATCCTCGACCTTGGCCTTCCAGACATGGACGGCACCGAAGTGTGCCGGCAGGTGCGCGAGCGGGCGGAGACGCCGATCCTGATTCTGTCGGCGCGCGGCGCCGAGAAGGAGAAGGTCGCGGCGCTCGATCAGGGCGCGGACGACTACGTCACGAAGCCGTTCGGACCGGAGGAGCTGCTGGCGCGCGTGCGCGCCGCGCTGCGCCGATCGCTCGGGCGCGAAGGCCCGCTCCACGGCCAGCTCACGCGCGGGGACCTGACGATCGACTTCGATCGGCGCCGCGTGCATCGCGAGGGCGTGGAGATCAGATTGACCCCGAAGGAATTCGAGCTGCTGACGCTCCTGCTGACGCACGCCGGCCGCGTCCTGACCCATCGGTCGATTCTCAAGGCCATCTGGGGCACCCACGGGATCGACCAGCCCGAACACCTGCGCGTCCTCATGGGCCAGCTTCGGAAGAAGATCGAACCGGACCCCGCCACTCCGCGGTACCTGCTCACCGAACCCTGGGTCGGCTATCGCTTCGCGGACGAATCCGACTGAACGCGCGTGACCCTTCCACTGACAGAGAAGATCCTCAGGGGCTGGCGAGGATCCGCTGTTTCGGCGCTCCTTGCGGCGCGCGATAATGGCCGCATGAAGAAACCGCCCGATCCTCTTCGTGCCCAGCTCGTGCGTCTCCTCGACTGGGAAGAGGCCCATGTCGGCTTCGACAGGGCCGTCAGCGGGATACCGGCCCGCCGGCGCGGATCGCGTCCGGCGGGCTTCGAGCATTCACCGTGGCAGCTCGTCGAGCACATGCGGCTGGGGCAGAAGGACATCCTCGACTTCTGCGTCAATGCGCGGTACGTGCACGCGCTCGCGTGGCCCGACGACTACTGGCCCCGCGATCCCGCACCGCCTGGTGCGAGGGCGTGGAACCGGAGCCTCGCGCAGTTCAACGCGGATCGCGAGAAGCTGAAGAGGATGGCGCGCAACGCGCGCATCGATCTGTTCGCGACCGTGCCCACCGGCAAGGGCCCGCAGACGTACCTGCGCGCGATCCTGCTCGTGGCCGATCACAACGCGTATCATCTCGGCCAGCTCGTCGCCGTGCGCCGTGCGCTCGGCATCTGGCCCTGACGCGGATCCGTTCTGCGGCGCCGCCTCGCGGGTTACTTGCGCTGGCGCTTCCAGCCGGACGGCACGGCGAACGTCGCAGCGTCGAGCGGCGCGGTGGCGACCGTCTTGACGGTGGACGTCCGGCTGCCGGCGATCGCCTTGCGGACGAGGCCGGCCACCATGCCGTGGCCGTCCACGTCCATTTTCATGTCGACGACATACGGGATGCCGCCGAGATCGGCGAGGCCGCGGTAGAGCTCGGTCTGTCCCCTGGCCAGCGCCAGGAGGATGCGGTTGTCCGACGCGGGTCCGAGCACGACCTGCTGCTCGATGGCTGCGAGGGCGAACGCCTGGTAGTCGCTCGCGCCCGGCGCGTCTTTCGCGATGCACGCGGAACCCGTCAGCATGAACGCCAGTTTGCCGTCCTTCGTCATGGGCACACGGACGCTGAAGGCGTGATCGGCGCACGAGGCGCCGGCGATCTCCCGAGTGGTCCCCGTTGCCGTCACGCTCGTCGTCGTGCGCGAGCGAGGGTACAGCGTTTCGAGCTTCGCGCTGCGCTCCGCCACGTCGCGGACTTCCGCCCGCTTCTTCTTCGCGTCAAGCGCGATGGTCACGTTCTCTCGCAAGTCGTACAGGGTTGACGCGGAGTCTTTGTCCTGTACCAGGTCGATCCGCATCTGCCGGCCTTTGATGTAGGTCGAGCGGGTGCCGGGCAGATCGCGTTTGCCGGCCTTCGTGGCAATCGTCTCGGTGATGAGGACGTCGCCACAGAGCGATCCGCCTGAAAGAACGAGGAGCGACAGAACCGCGAGCGCGTTCTTCATCCTTCCCTCCCTCGCGACGTCTCGTCCGGCGGGCTGCGATGCGATCGCACGCGCTCGATTCACCGCACTCGCGCGGCCAGATTGCTCATCCGGGTGGCGTCACCGAAATAAATGATAACCCGCGCTCCAGGCCGGCCTCGTCCACTACGCCATCAAGGCTGGCATCGCAAAACTGTAACCCGGCACGCTGCCGAAAAGGGCCGCGCTCGCCAGGTCGGTGCCGGTGACGAGTTCCACACCTGGTTGTCCCAATCTGGAACACCGCTGGAATTCCGCAACCCTCCTCGTCAATCCAAGGTGTTGCCGAATAACCAGTTACAAAATCGTCGAGCTGGCGTTGAGCTTGCTCTCACGCGCGCGTGCTCACCATCCGGTTTGGAAAGGGACCGGCGCCATCTCGCGCGCCGAGTCAGGCCCCCCTGTGCATGCCGCCCACAAGCGCACGGGTGCTGGCGCTGAGCGACGCGAAGCCGCGTCCCGCGACCGCTCCGCACGGACACACCGCGCTCGGGAGTCTGCTCGTCGAACGTGGGCTCATCACCGACGCGCAGCTCGCACGGGCCATCGAGCAGCAGAAGGACACCGGCCGGCGGCTCGGCAAGGTTCTGGTCGATTGCGGCTTTCTCACCCCCGAAGCGCTGCTCGAGGTCCTGAGCGAGCAGCTCGGCGTCCCGACGATCCGCATCAACGGCTACACCGTCCATCCGGAGGCCGTCAGCGCGCTGCCGGAGAAAGTCGCGCGCCGCCACACCGCGTTCCCGCTGCAGAAGACCGGCAGCGTCCTGCTCGTGGCGCTCGCGGTGCCGAAAGACCTCGCGGCGCTGGACGACCTGAGATTCGCGTCCGGATGTGAGATTCAGACGGCGCTCGCCCTCGAGGACGAAATCCTCGCCGCGCTGAACCGGTATTACCGCGACGAGTGGCTTCCCGACATCGGGCAGGACGAGGCCGGCGCCGTCGTCATCGACTCGCCTGCCGCGCAGATCCTCGCGCGCGACGAGGCTGCCGAACGTTCGGCCGTCTCCGTCCTCGAGCGGATCATCGCGCGCGCGGCCGCTGACGGCGCCAGCGACATTCACTTCGAGCGACGGCAAGACGACTTCCACGTGAGGTTCCGGGTGGACGGGACGTTCCGCGACGTGGCGGTGCTCCCGCCGGCGCTTGCGCCGGCCGTCGTGGCGCGCGTCAAGGTGCTGTCCGGCATGGACATCGCGGAACACCGGCTGCCGCAGGACGGCCGCTTCAGCGCGACGGTCGGCGATCAGCGTCTCGACCTCCGCAGCTCGACCTACCCGACGGTCCATGGCGAAAAGGCGGTGCTGCGGCTGCTCGACAGCGGACGGCTGCGCTTGACGCTGGATCGGGCCGGCCTGACCGGCGTCCCGCTCGAGACCATGCGCGAGCTGATTCACCGGCCGGAGGGCATCCTCCTGATCACCGGGCCGACCGGGAGCGGCAAGACCTCGACCTTGTATGCCGCGCTTGGCGAGCTCGTGCAGACCGGCAAGAACATCGTCACCATCGAAGACCCGGTGGAGTACGCGGTCCCCGGGCTCAACCAGGGACAGACGAACGACAAGGCCGGCTTCACGTTCGCGAAAGGCCTCCGGTCGATTCTGCGGCAGGATCCCGATGTCATCATGGTGGGCGAGATCCGCGACAGCGAGACGCTCGAGGTGGCGATCGAGGCGTCGCTCACCGGGCACCTGGTGCTTTCGACGCTGCACACGAACAGCGCCGTCGCCACCATCGCGCGGCTGTTCGACATGGGGCTCGAGCCGTACCTGCTGGCGTCGAGCGTGATCGGAATCGTCGCGCAGCGGCTCGTGCGCCGGGTGTGCACCACGTGCCGGGCCGAAGTTCAGACGCCGCCGGCGCTGCGGGCGATGTTCCGGGAAGGAGAACCGGCGACGTATTTCCGGGGCCGAGGGTGCCGCGATTGCCGGGGCACCGGGTTCCACGGACGCATCGGCGTCTTCGAGCTCCTGCGGATGACCGACGCCATGAACGAGCTGGTGCTGGTCCGCGCGCCGGACATCCGCCTCCACGACGCCGCCCGTGCGGCGGGGATGATCTCGATGCGTGAAGAATGCCTGGCGCTTGTCAGAAGCGGCGACACCACGCTCGAAGAGGTGCTGCGCGTGACCCACGACTGGCGCCCGGAACCGAGCGCTCTCGACACGCGAGCACGGCCCCGGCTCGACGCCTAGCCCCTGAAGCAGCCCCACCTGCACACACGAGTTCGCGCACCGTGTCGCCGGACGATACTCGGCAAGACGGGCGCGACGGCGCCCTGGCTGGGCCGTTGTCGGCGTGGCGGGCCTCTTGCGTCGAATTCCGCCGGGAGGTTTCCATGCACAATCGAATCACGGCCGTATTGCTCGTCGCCGGCGCGCTCGCGACCGGCGACGTGCTTGCGCAGACATCGGCTGATCCCGCGCAGAGACCGGCCGCGGAACAACGGGCGGACGTGCCCGTGTTTCGCGTGACTGTCGTCGGGCGCACGACGCCCGCGATCAATTACCGGCCGCGCAGCGGCGCGACGACGATCGACTTCGTGGGCACGCCGCTGCAGCCGCAGGGGCGCGGTCACGCGACGGTCAAGGGAAAGGACGGCGCGATCGAGATCGACGCGCGGTTCAACAAGCTGCAGTCCGCCGCGCGGTTCGGCCCCGAGTACCTCACCTACGTCCTCTGGGCCGTTACGCCGGAAGGCCGGGCGACGAATCTCGGCGAGCTCCAGGTCGACGGCGACGACGGCGATCTGAAGGTCACGACCCACTTGCAGGCCTTCGGGTTGATCGTCACCGCCGAGCCCTACTTCGCCGTCACCCAGCCCAGCGACGTTGTCGTCCTGGAGAACGCGGTGCGGCCCGAGACCGTCGGGCACATCGAGGTGATCCAGGCCAAGTACGAGCTGCTGAAGCGGGGCTCGTACCTGATGAACCAGGACGCCAGCCGGCTGAAACTGAAACCGCTCGAGCCGGGCGTGCCGCTCGATCTGGCAGAGGCGCGAAACGCGGTGGCGCTCGCGCGCGTCGCCGGCGCGGACCGCTATGCGCCGGAGACCTTCGAGAAGGCGGCGCAGATGCTCTCGGAGGCCGAGGGCGCGCGGGCCGGGCGGCTTCCAGCCAACGCGATCATGATGCCGGCGCGCCAGGCCGCGCAGACCGCCGAGGACGCGCGCCTCGTCGCGCTGCAGCGACAGGAGGAGGAGTACGCGGCCGGGCAGCGGGCCCTCGCCCGGCAGCGTGAATCGGCGGCGCTCGCGGCTGCGCAATCGGAAGAAGCACGCCGCCGGCAGGCGGACAACGAGAAGCGGGCGGCGGAGGACGCCCGCGTCGCGGCGGAGCGCGCGAAAGCCGACGCGGAGCGTGCGAAGACCGACGCGGAGCGCGCGAAGGCCGACGCGGACCGGACGGCGGCGCGGCTCGCTGAGGAGCGGCGCGCGGCCGACGAGGCACGGGCCGCAGCGGAAGCCGCGCGCGCGGCGGCAGAGGCGCAGGCCCAGTCGTCCGCGGCCCAGGCGCAGCGGACCGCGGAGCAGGCCGAGCGTGAGCAGGCCGAGCTCCGCGCACGTCTCCGCGAGCAGTTGAACGTCATCCTCGAGACGCGGGAAACCGCGCGTGGATTGATCGTCAACCTGTCGGACGTGCTCTTCGACACGGGCCGCGCGAACCTCAAGCCGGGGGCGCGCGAGAAGCTTGCGAAAATCGCGGGCATTCTGCTTGCGCACCCCGGGCTCGACCTCCAGGTGGAGGGCCACACTGATGCCGTCGGGACCGACAGCGACAACCAGCAGCTCTCGGAGCGGCGCGCGCAGTCGGTGCACGACTACCTGATCGGGCAGGGCATCGCGCCGTCTGCGGTCGCGACCGCGGGGTTCGGCGAGAGCCGGCCCGTCGCCACCAACGGCACGGCGTCGGGGCGGCAGCGGAACCGCCGGGTCGAACTGGTGGTCAGCGGCGAGCCGATCGGACGAGGACGCTAGCCCGCCTGAACGGCGGGAATCGACGCGACCGGTCGCGGCGCGGCAGCCGCGACGCGGCCGGCCGTCCACACCGTCGTCGAATACAGTAGACACTCTACACAAATATCAGTAGAGTGTCTACACAATGAAGCGACGGCCGCCGTCCCGCGTGGAGCTGCTCCAGGGCACGCTCGACCTGCTCATTCTCCGCACCCTGGTGTTCGGGCCCAACCACGGGCACGCCATCGCCAGGCGCATTCAACGAACGTCCGAGGACCTTCTCCAGGTCGAAACGGGATCGCTGTATCCAGCCCTGCACCGGCTGGAGGCGCAGGGCTGGATCGCCGCGTCGTGGGAACTGTCCGACAGAGGCAAGCGAGCCAGGTACTACCGGCTGACTGCCCGGGGGCGGAGGCAGCTGGAGGCGGCACGGACCAAATGGGACAGCTTCGCACGTGCGATGGGACTGGTATTGAGAGCCGCTGATCTGGAACCGTCATGAGCACGCTGCTGAACAAGCTTCGCTGGCTGGCCCGGAGACGTCGCAAGGAAGTCGAGCTTCGAGACGAGCTCGCGTTCCATCTGGAGCAGGAACTCGAGGAAGGCAAGGCTGCCGGGCTGACCGAGAACGAGGCGCGACTGGCGGCTCGACGGGACCTTGGCAACCTGGCCGTCGTCGAGGAAGACACGCGCGCCGCCTGGGGATGGATGTGGATCGAACGTCTGGGCCAGGATGTCCGGTACGCCGCGCGCATGGCGCGCCGGAAGCCCGGATTCTCCATGGCGGCGATCCTGACACTGATGCTGGGGATCGGCGCCAACACAGCCGTCTTCAGTCTTCTGGACGCGTTGCTCATGAGAAGGCTGCCCGTCGATCGGCCAGTTGAGCTGGTACGCCTGGTCGAGCAGGGGCCGGACCCGGCCGCCTATCGGGACGAGTTCACCATCGCGACGCACGATGCCTTGCAGCGCGGAAGCCGATCGCTCTCGGGAGTCATCGCGACTGAAAGGCTGTTCACCCGGCCCAAGGAGATTGAGGTCAGCGGCGAGAAGCGGAGCATCTTCCTGCAGCTGGTCTCGGACAACTACTTCGACGTGCTCGGTGTGCATGCGCTCAGGGGACGTGTGTTCCATCAGCCCGAATCCGGCACGCCGGGCGAACCGATCGCCGTGCTCAGCGAGGAGTACTGGCGGAGGCACTACGCCGCCGATCTGTCCGCGCTCGGCGCGCGCTTCCGCCTTCGAAATCGTGAGTTCACGATCGCGGGGATTGTACCCCCGGGCTTTCGAGGGGTGGAGATCGACGTGCCGGTCGACATCTGGGTGTCGATTGAACAAGTCGTGCCGCCCGGTTCGATCGATCGGACCCGCGGGCGCTGGATGCGCGTGATGGGACGGCTCCAGCCGGGCGTGACACCGGCTCGCGCGGAGGCCGAAAGCACGGCCATCCTCCGGCGGCCGGTCAAGTTCGAACCCGGAGCGATTGGGTATTCGTCGTTGCGGCGGCGGCTGTCGCAACCGCTGCTGCTGGTGGCGCTGGTGGTGGCGCTCGTGCTGCTGATTGCCTGCGCGAACCTGGCGAACCTGATGCTGGCGGCCACTGCCTCGCGGGAGCGCGAGCTCGCGGTGCGCACGGCCATCGGCGCTTCGAGAGGCCGCATCCTGCGTCAGCTTCTGACGGAGAGCCTCGTGCTCTCAGCGGCGGGTGGGCTGCTCGGGCTCGGCGCGGCCTACTGGATCAGCGCCGCGTTGCTCAGCTTTGTCCCTCCCGACCAGGCCACCGCCTTGCCGAATCTCCGGTTCCAGCTCGATGCGAGAGTGCTGGGTTTCGCGGCACTGCTGGCGTGCGCCACGTGCCTGCTGTTTGGCGTGGTCCCCGCGCTTCGCGCCACGGGGAGGTACGGCGCCGCTGATTTACGCGTGGGCGCGGGCGGCGGCCGGCGACACCGAAGCTGGCTGAGCCGGGGACTGCTGGTCGGTCAGGTGGTCATGTGCACGGCACTGTTGACTGTCGCCGGCGTCTTTCTCCGCACTCTCGAGAATCTGCGAGGCCAGGACACGGGTTACCGCGAGGACCGTCTCCTGGTCGCCGACGTCGAGCCGCCACGCGAGTACCCGGAAGATCGACGCGACCAGTTGATCGAGGAACTCCGCACGCGCGCGGCTGCGCTGCCAGGCGTGGAAATCGCCGCATTCAGCAATCTCGGACAGTTGTCAGGCCACGCGCTGGAATACCGGATCGGATTTCCAGACCGCCCGAGGTCAGAAGACGCCGACACTGCGGTGATCGAACAGCGGATCTCGCCGGGCTTCTTGAGCGCGATGGGGACGCCGTTCATCGCCGGGCGCGATGTCGCGGCCACCGACGACGCGCGCGCGACGCCTGTGGCGATCGTGAACGAGTCGTTCGCGCGCCGATTCCTGCCGGGTCGCGCTCCCATCGGTGTGCGCTTCTTTCAAGAACGCGGATCGCGCTCTGGTGAGCTGATGGAAATCGTCGGCGTTGTGAAGGACTCGAAATGGGTGAATCTGAGGGATGACTCTCCTGCGATGTACTACCGGCCGTATCGCCAGCAGGCCGGCAGTCCGGTCGTGCGGTTTGCGATTCGAACGTCGGGTGCTCCCGATCTGGTCGCCGGGGAGCTCCTTCGCGCGGCGCAGGCCGTCGATCGACGGATCGCGCTGAGGGATGTGGTGCCGTTCAGGGACATCGTCAATCGCACGCTCGTCGTCGAGCGGCTCATCACGCACGTCTCTACAGCCTTCGGTCTGCTCGCGCTGCTGATTGCCGTCGTCGGCCTCTACGGCGTCCTCGCGCATGGCATCGTGCGGCGGGGGCGGGAGATCGGACTGCGCATTGCCGTGGGCGCTCCGCCTGGCGCGGTCGAATGGATGGTCCTGCGTGAGTCGCTGGCGTTGCTCGCCTGCGGTGTCGCGATCGGGCTGCCGGTCGCCATCGTCGTCACACGGTTCGTCTCGTCGATGCTGTTCGGGCTGAGCCCGCAAGACCCCGCCAGCATAGGCGCGGCGCTAGCCGTACTCACCGTTGCGACGATCGCTGCCGCGTATCTTCCGGCACGACGGGCTGCGCGTATCGACCCCATCCGCGCGCTGCGCGAGGAGTAAGACGACCACCCGCGTTCAGGCTTCGGCCTTCCTGCTCGCTTTCTCCCGTTCGGCTTTGACGAAGTCCAACAGCGGAGACGCGGGACAGTTCTTGACCAGGGCATCGTAGATGCGGACGGCGACGGCGGCGGTGTCCTTCTGCTGGGCCAGCTCCTGCGCGATCGCGATCGCGCCTTTCATGGCCTTCACGTCGGTCGGGTCGAGCCGCAGCACGCGCGCGTAGAGGTCGACCGCGGCGGCGCCCCGCTTCATGCCCTTCAGCGCGTCGCCGATCGAGATCATCTGCTCCTTGCTCAAGCCGAGCGAGTCGCCGGTCGCGTGCAGCGCCTCGCACATCAGCGCGGCGGCGCCGACGTTGCCGGACCGGAGGCAGAGCGGGATCGCCTCGCGCGCGAGCGGGACCGCTTTCTGGAGCCGTCCCGCGGAGACGAGCGCCATGACGAGCGCGGCGCGGACCGCCGGGTGGGGGAGGAACGTCTCGTCGAGCTCACCGAGCGCCGCCGCGAGCGCTGCGGCATCGCCGGCATGCCTGGCGCGCAGCTCCTCCACCTTCGCGCCCGCCTCGAGAAGCGCGGTCTTGCGCGGCGCGGGGCCGGGCGGATGCGGAGCGGCGGTGGTCGCGGACGGGTCGGGGGCGGTGCCGCCGGCGGCCGGCGCGTGTCCCGCGTCCCCGGCGCGCTCCAGACGCGCGAGCGACGGGTGCAGCGTCGGCGGCGCCTTCTCCACGGCCGCGGCGGCTTCGACAACCGCGAAGCTCCCGCAGAGCCGGCCGAGCAGGCTGATCGAGAATCCCGTGGCGAACACGGTAATCGCGGCGCCCGTCAGGGTCATGGCTTTCGGGCTGTTCATGCCGGCCAGTCCCACGATTGGCAGGCCCGCGAGCAGGACGCAGAACAGCGCTCCGACGAACACGACGTAGATCAGGAAGAAGTCGCCGCCGCGCCCGCCGAACCGCGACCGCCAGTGCGCGGCGGACAGCAGCTCGCCCCACGACGAGGCGGATACCGAAACCACAAGGAACGCAGGCGGCGCGATCGAAACGATCAGCGCGTAGACCAGCAGGAGCACGGCACCCACGGTCGGCGTCGTCACCGACGCGAGGCCGGCCTTCTGCCACGGCGCCGCGAGCGCCAGGGGCACGAGCAGCACGAGCGTCAGGATCATGTAGCGAAGCGCGACGAGACTGACCTGGCCCGCAGGGATCGCGCGGCCCGATCGCTCCCATTCGTCCGAGTAGCCCTCCATCGCGAAGTGCGCGACGAAGAAGCTCATGAGAAAAAACAGTACGACGGGGGGGATCAGCTCGTTCGGCGCGTATCGGGCGAGCGCCGCAAGGCCGGCGACGGCGCCAAGAAAGACCAACCCTGTGAAGATCGCGGCGAAGGACATCGTCCGCGAGAGCATCGCGCCCGCACGTCCGCCGAATGCACTGACGGTTCGCGGCATGAGTCGCCTCGTGTTCACCCGTCACCGGATAGCGTCACGCAACGTGGTGTCGGGGGATTCTACACGAAACGGCAGAGCTTTGAGCTACGATGATGTCGGCCACTCAGCGAGGAAGGCATGGCGGGCCCGCGGTGCTACCACTGCAGGCAGTGGATCGAGGAAGGCGAGGCGCACGACTGCTGGACGACGACCGAAGCCGCACTTACACAGGATCTGTCGGAAACGCCGAACGGTGGACTGACGCGTGGCGCAGACAGCGACGATCTACAACTTCGACATCGACCTGGCGGACGGCGATCGGGCGGTGTACGAATCGCTGGCACTGCGCGTCGCCAGACACCCTTCGGAATCCGAGGAGTACCTCGTCACGCGCGTCCTCGCCTATTGCCTCGAATACACCGAAGGGATTGCGTTCTCGAAAGGGCTCTGCGAGCCGGATGAACCCGCGGTCGTCGTCCGGGACCTGACCGGACGCATCCGCAACTGGATCGAGATCGGGACGCCGGACGCCGCGCGGCTCCACAAGGCGTCCAAGGCGGCGCCCCGCGTGGTGGTCTACACGCACAAGGATCCCGCGCAGTTCCTGAAGAATCTCGGCGGCGAGCGTATCCACAACGTCGAGGCGCTGGAGATTTATGCCGTCGATCGCGCGCTCGTCAGCGCGCTCGTGGAACGGCTCGACCGCCGGGTCGCCTTTGCGCTCTCGGTCCACGACCGCGAGCTGTACATCTCGATCGGCGCGGTCACGCTGACCGGCGCGGCGCGCCGGTTCCGCCTCGCGGAATGACACGCGCGGATCCTGCCCGACGCTCGTGATATAATTGTCATTCTGTGCCAGGCGGGAAAGGCCTGCCGGGCATGCACTTCTCACGTGTGGGCCGCTAGCTCAATTGGCAGAGCAGCAGACTCTTAATCTGCGGGTTGAAGGTTCGATTCCTTCGCGGCTCACCAGCCTTCGCTCACGCGAGCTGACGCCGAAGCGTGAGCTTCGGCTCGGCGAGCCAGACGAAGGCTGTCGCGCCGAAGCCGCGTAGCGGCGAAGGCGGACGTCCCCATCTGGAGCTACGGCTCGGCAAGCCGCCTTCGCTCTCGATCGCAGGCGAAGGCTGCAGAATCTGCCCGCTACCCCGCTACGCCAACTGACAGAATCTGCGATCGTGGCAGGACACCGCCCCGGTAAACCCCGTCCCTGAGACAGATTCCTGACGGCGATTCCCTTGCAGAGCCGGTCGCATGCAGGCGAGACGGTGGGTGTACGTCCTGAAAAGCGTCGTCGAGTCCAGCCGGTACTACGTGGGCTCGACTTCAGACGTGCAAGGGAGGCTTGAGGAGCACAACAGCGGAATCTGTCGCCACACGAACAAGCACCGCCCATGGGCGATCCACGTCGTCATCGAGTTTCCTGACGAGCGGCGGGCCGTCGCGTTCGAGGAGTACTTGAAATCCGGTTCCGGACGCGCGTTCGCGAAACGACACTTCGAGTAGGACAGCGACTGGCGGCCGGCCATCGAACCGCGCAACGGCGCGATTTCGTGTCGCGGACGCCAGTGGCTCCCATCGAAAGGCAAGGGGGACTTCGGCCGGCTGCGACGGAACATGTCGTACAGCCGCTACGTCAAAGGCGTAGATTGCCTACGGCTTGCCGTGGCGATGCCGTGGCGGCATCACACCAGGAACGGGTACATCGAGATGATTCTCGGATCGACAGACAATTCCCCGCAGGTGTACGCCCGAATTGGCGGCATCCTGTACTTGATCATCATCGTCGCCGGTACAGCCGGCGAGCTCTTCGTGAGGGGCTCGCTGGTTGTCTCCGGCAATGCCGCGGCCACGGCGAACAACATCCTCGCCTCGCGGTATTTGTGGCGCGCGGGGGTCGCCGGCGATCTGCTGATGCATGTCTGCGATGTCGGGCTGATGCTCGTTCTCTATGTGCTGCTTCGACCGGTCAGCCGGAACCTCGCGCTGCTCGCGATTCTGTTCAATCTCGTTCAGACCGCAGTGCTCGTGGCGAACAAACTGAATCTGGTATTGCCGTTGCTCTTTCTCGCAGACGCCGCGTACCTCAAGGCCTTCACGCCGGAGCAGCTTCAGGCGTTCTCGTACGTCGCAATCCGGACACACGGCTACGGCTTTGCGTTCGGCCTGATCTTCTTCGGGATCGAATGCGTCGTGATCGGCTACCTCATCTTCCGGTCCGGCTACCTGCCAAAGGCGCTTGGCGTCATGATGCAAATCGCGGGCGTGTGCTACGTGGTCAACAGCTTCGCCTTCGTCACGTACCCGCCGATTGCCTCGAAACTGTTCCCCGTGATTCTGCTGCCGCCATTCGTCGCGGAGCTCTCGGTCGCCGTGTGGCTCCTCGTCAAGGGGGTCGACCTCAGAAAATGGCCTGCGGCCAGCGTTCCTTCAGGTGGGGATCAACGGCACGCACCGGAGGGGACGTCGGAAGCGCGCAGGCTCTGAGCCACGAACTCGAGGACAGCGGCGACCTGTTCACGCGTCACGTCGAATTGCTCGATGACCTCGTCGATGCCGAGATCCTCGAGGTTCTCGATGACGGTGGCGACAGGGAGCCGTGTCCCCTTGAACACCCAGGCGCCGTTCACCTTGCCCGGAATGCTCTCGACGGCCGGGCACCGGGACCAGTCAAGGGCTGCCATGGTCGGAACTCCTCGATCTGCTTCCGAAAAAAGGCAGGTCGTAGCTGGAGCGACGCGGCCGCTGTCGAGTCAGCGAACAGACTGCGGCTCGAAGACGATCCGCAGGCGCGTACGGGTCGCCTGCGCGAAGCGCTCCAACGCGTCCGTCGATGGACGCACTTTGCCACCCTCGATGCGTGCGATATAGGACTGCGAGGTCTTCATCCGCCGAGCCAACTGCGACTGCGACAGGCCCGCTGCACTCCGCGCTTCGATCAGCGCCCGCGCGAGGTCGAATTCTTCACCGAGGGCGTCATAGACGTCCTTGTAGTCGGCGTCCTTGCTCCAGCGGCGATGGAGATCGCTGATCTTCGTCATGGCTTCAGTTCCTTGGCCCTTTGCAGCGCCAGGTCGATCTCGCCCGCCGGCGTCTTCTCGGTCTTCTTGATGAAGGCTCTAGAGAGCAGAACCGCCAGCGTTGAACGCGTCCGCTTCAGGGGGCAAGGTCGAATCGATCGAGATTCATGACCTTGTCCCACGCGGCGACGAAGTCGCCCACGAATTTCTCCCGTGCGTCGTCGCACGCGTAGACCTCCGCGAGGGCACGCAGCTCGGAGTTCGAACCGAAGACGAGGTCGACGCGGCTGCCGGTCCACTTCAGCTCGCCCGTCCCCCGGCCTCGGCCCTCGAAGGTCTCCCCGGCGTCGGATGTCGGCTTCCACTCCGTGCCCATGTCGAGCAGGTTCACGAAGAAGTCGCTGGTCAACGTTTCCGGCCGCGTGGTGAAGACGCCGAGCTGGGACTGCCGGGCGTTCGCGTTCAGGACGCGCATGCCGCCCACGAGCACGGTCATCTCGGGCGCGCTCAGAGTCAGCATCTGCGCCCGCTCGATCAGCAGATACTCGGGTGGCCCCTCGTGTCCCTGTCCGAGGTAGTTGCGGAACCCGTCTGCGTCCGGCTCGAGCACGGCGAAGGATTCCACGTCGGTCTGCTCCTGCGACCCGTCCGTGCGTCCCGGCGTGAAGGGCACCTGCACGTCGTGTCCGGCGTTCTGTGCGGCCTGCTCCACAGCGGCACACCCGCCCAGCACGATCACGTCGGCAAGCGACACTCTCGTCTTCCCGCCGGCCTGCGCGTCGTTGAACGCTTTCTGGATCCCTTCCAGCGTCCGCAGCACCTTCGCCAGCTCGGCTGGATTGTTGACGTCCCAGTCCTTCTGCGGCGCGAGGCGAATGCGAGCCCCGTTGGCGCCACCGCGCTTGTCGGTGCCGCGGAACGTCGACGCTGACGCCCAGGCAGTCGAGACCAGTTGGGAGATGGACAGTCCCGATGCGAGGAGCTCGCCCTTGAGGGCCGCGATGTCCGCCGCTGCGATCGGTTCGTGCGTGACCGGGGGGACGGGGTCCTGCCACACCTGCGGCTCCGCGGGAACCAGCGGGCCCAGGTACCGCGCGATGGGCCCCATGTCGCGGTGCGTCAGCTTGAACCACGCCCTGGCGAACGCCTCGGCGAACGCGTCCGGGTTCTCGAAGAAGCGGCGCGAGATCTTCTCGTAGGCCGGGTCCATCCGCAGCGCGAGGTCGGTGGTCAACATGGTCGGCGCGTGGCGCTTCGACGGATCGTGGGCGTCCGGTACATTGCCCTCACCCATTCCGTGCTTCGGCTTCCACTGGTGGGCACCAGCCGGGCTCTTGGTCAGCTCCCACTCGTAGCCGAACAGGTTCCAGAAGAAGTTGTTGCTCCACTTCGTGGGCGTCGTGGTCCAGGTGACCTCGAGGCCACTGCTGATGGTGTCGCCCCCCTTGCCGGTGCCGTAGCTGCTCTTCCAGCCGAGGCCCTGCGCCTCGATGGGAGCCGCCTCGGGTTCGGGTCCGACGTGGGTCGCAGGGCCCGCACCATGGGTCTTGCCGAACGTGTGCCCGCCGGCGATGAGCGCCACCGTCTCCTCGTCGTTCATCGCCATGCGGCGGAACGTCTCGCGAATGTCCGTGGCGGCGGCAAGGGGATCCGGGTTGCCGTTGGGCCCTTCCGGGTTCACGTAGATGAGGCCCATCTGCACGGCGGCGAGAGGATTGTCGAGCTGCCGCTCGCCTTTGTAGCGCGCGTCAGCGAGCCACGTGTCCTCGGTCCCCCAGTTGATCTCCTTGGGCTCCCAGACATCCTCGCGCCCGCCGCCGAACCCGAACGTCTTGAACCCCATCGACTCCAGGGCGCAGTTGCCGGCGAAGACCATCAGGTCGGCCCACGAGATCTTCCTGCCGTGCTTCTGCTTGACCGGCCAGAGCAACCGGCGAGCCTTGTCGAGGTTCACGTTGTCGGGCCAGCTGTTGAGAGGCGCGAAACGCTGCTCCCCGTCTCCCGCACCTCCGCGGCCGTCCTTGATGCGGTACGTGCCCGCACTGTGCCACGCCATCCGGATGAAGAGCGGCCCGTAGTGGCCGAAGTCGGCCGGCCACCAGTCCTGCGACGCCGTCATCACCTGCTCGATGTCCTTCTTCAGGGCATCGAGATCGAGGGACTTGAACGCTTCGGCGTAGTTGAATTCCGCGCCCATGGGATTGCGCGCGGGCGGATTCTGGTGGAGGACCTTCAGGTTCACCTGATTCGGCCACCAGTCCCGGTTCGACCTGCCGCTGTGTGCCTGGCCCGGGAACGGGCACTTCCTGTCGTTGTCCATGCTGACGTTGACCTCTACTGTGATGGGGATGCAACCCCGGTTGTCACCCGGGAGACTCTCTTACCGTCCCTTGACGGGATCGTTCGGGCCCTCTGTGCGTGCGATCCGTCGCTGGCGTCGGCGGCGGCGTGTCGGTGGGTCGGCGCGGGTCGACGCTCGGGACTGAGCCACGCAATCCGGACAGCGCCCCCAGTAGGCGACCTCGGCCTCGTCGATCTCGTAGCCCATGTCGTCGGCTGCCGTGAGACACGGGGTGGAGCCGACCGCGCAGTCGATGTCGACCAGACGGCCGCAGATCCGACAGATCAGATGGTGGTGGTTGTCGCCAACCCGATCCTCGAAGCGAGCCGCCGATCCGGAGGGCTGAATGCGCCGGATGAGGCCTTCGGCGACCAGGACGCCGAGGGCGTCGTAAACCGACTGGAGCGAGATGGCCCCGATCTGGGCCCTGACGACCTCGGCCACTTTGTCGGCCGTGATGTGGGGCTGACCCGCGACCGCCCGCAGGACAGCCAATCGCTGGGCCGTGATCTGAATACCGCGTTGCCGAAGGAGGTCAGCCGGGTCAGTAGCCACACCGGCACAATAGACCAAACTATTGAGTGAGTCAAAAGTTTGAT
>Ga0156017_1038_pt2 | contig 65731 bp, 54 predicted proteins | sample RifCSPlowO2_02_FD_107671 | JGI IMG/M metagenome (GOLD analysis project Ga0156017, IMG submission 107671) | Acidobacteria bacterium RIFCSPLOWO2_02_FULL_67_36
GAATCTGCGCCTCGCCGAACACGGCGGCCACAAGCCGCCGCGCGTTGTCGGTCGTGTGGGCGCGCGTGTCGTAGTCGAGCGCCACGTCGACGAGCGCCCCGCCGCCGCCGCTGCGATAGCCGGCCGTCCATGCGGCACCCGACGCGGCGAGCAGCACGTTGCTCCGCAGATCGGGCTCGAAGTTGATCGCGAGGTCATAGTCTTCCGTGCGCCATGCCCGAGCGGCCCTGGAGAGCGACACGATGCCCCGGCCCGTTCCCCCTCGCGCGAGCCACGCCGCGTCGAGCGTCTCGACGCGCGACACCTCGGGCACCGCCGACGCCAGGGACTGGTTCCAGCTGCCCACGACGAGATCGATCCGCGCATCGGGAGCCAACCGCCGGACATCGGCGATGGCGGGAAGGACCATGACCAGGTCCCCAATCCGCTCCAGCCTCAGAAGGAGGATGCGCCGCGGCGATGCAACAGGACGGCGGGAGCGAAAGGGGCGCGCGAGGGCCGCCGCCGCGGCAAACATGCCGTCGGCCGCCAACACGAGCCTGCGCTCACGCCTGTCGTAAATGTGCAGCCGGGGCATCCGGCGCTATCTTACCGCCACGCGATCGAGCATCACGCCCAGTTGCCGATCGTCGCCGCTGCCGAGGACTTTGTGCGGGTTCCACGTGGACGCCGTGAGTTTCAGCTCGACGGGGTCCCCGAAGTCGGCCGCGCGCCGGGCGAGTTCCGGCGGAATCGCCAGGGTGTACGGCGCGAAGCCCGCGGTGACATAGACGGTGCCGAGGAGCTGGCCGTGGAGCGACACGGCGACCCGCGGGGGTGGCGCGGCCGGCGGGCGGCCTCCGTTGTTCATCCAGAGAGTCACCTCACGCGCCGTCGGGTGAATGACGGTCACCGACACGTAGGAGGTCGGACCGGTCCAGCGGAATGTGCGCCCTTCGGTCTCCTCTTTCGCGTGGAACCGCAGCACGTGCAGGTCGTCCTTCACGCCGACGTCCAGGTCGAACCACTGTCCCTCGCGTGGCGCCGGGTCCTCGAACGCATACACGCCAAAATCGAACTCTTTCCGCCGGACGGAGCGGGGATACGCATTGACGGGCGCGTCGTATTCGGGCACCTGGAACCGGGGGCTGTCAATCGCCTTCACGCCGTAGCGGTACGAGAGGAGGTCCGTCCCGCCTCCGCCGATGAACAGCACGCGCTTGTATTTCGTGCGAGCCCACTCGAGGAAGGCGGCGAAGGCCGCCTTGTCGGGCCGCGCCGACCTTAGGACCAGCACCTGGCGTGCGTAGATGAACGCCAGCGGCGTCGCCAGCACGTGCATGTCGCTGTAGGCATCGCGCGATTCGACAATCGTCAGGTCGTCGTCGCCAATCGTGCCGGCGAGATGTTCGATGCGCGGGATCAACCCGGCGTACTCGACGTGGGCCATCACGGGGCGGCTCGCCCAGCCGTAGTGGAGCGCCAGCAGGGCCACGAAGGCGATCCGGATGAGCAGGCGGCGCAGGTGAGGGGGCCGCCGGCCGTATGTCGCGCCGGTAAACGCCGCGCCGCAGGCGAACAGCAGCGCCGTGGGGAGAATCGACGGCAGGAACCGCCGCGCCATCCAGAAGTGATCGGGCGACACGCGGATCTTGTAGAAGAAGAAGAACGAGAAGATCACGGCGGTCGCGATGAGCGCGGGATCGCGCCAGAACGTCCGGCGCGCGCCGATGGCCAGGCCGAGCAATGCGGCGGCGAGCGCCGGCAGCGTCAGGTAGTATCCGGTGAACATCCGCAGCGCGTACGCATCGTGCAGGGCCGTCCTGCCGACCGGTTGCCGCACGTACAGCGCGTACGCCGCGGCGAGACAGACGCTCGCGACGATCGCCGTCGGCACCCAGGCCACGACGAGATCGTTCACCCGCGAAGGTTTCGACGCCAGGGCGATCCCGGCAACGCCCGCCAGGCCCGCGAGGCCGAGGAGCGCATATTCCCACCACGGCAGGTTGCTGAGGAACACCAGCGGCAGATCCGAGTAGGCGCGCATCGGACCGAGCAGATACGCGGCCGCGAGCGCCGCGCCGCCGGCGAAGGTGGCCACGAATCCGGCCCGGACGCGCTGGCCGTTGAACGCACCGAGCACGAGGCCCGCGCCGACACCCGCGATGCACAGCACGGCGTCGAAGCGCAGGAAGAGCAGCAGCGCCAGGAGCCCGCCCGCGACCGGCGCGAAGAACCGATCGCCGTCGACGTGCGCCCGCGCGTTGGCGAGCAACGCCGCGAAGAGCAGCGCCTGCATGACGACTTCCGCGTTCGGGTAACGGGCGAACCATACCTCGATGACGTGCAGCGCCAGCAGAGCCGAGGCGGCAAAGGCCGCCGGGCGGCCGAGCAGGCGCGCGCCGGCGAAGTACACCGCGAGCAGCCCGAGGATCGCCCACACCCCCACGGTCCGCAGCGCGCCGGTCAGGCCGTCGATGCCGTATCCAATTGCAATCGACGCCGGGAACAGGTGCGGGAACTGTCCGATGACGGTGCCGGCCTCGGGGTCCTTCACGAAGAACCCCATGAACAGCACGCTGTAGTAGTCCTGGCGCTTGTCCGAGGGGAAGAACAGGTCGCGCGCGAAGGGAGGCACGGCCTGGACGGCGTCGTCGTGAATGACGATCGCGCCGCGCTGCGCGATCTGCACGCCCTCATTCACGTAGACGCCCGGATCCTTGCCGCCGATGATGTACTCGGCCGTCGGGAAGAAACGCCAGCACCCGAGCAGCACGAGCGCGAGCGGCAGCAGGGCGGTCCAGCCGATTCGCCTGGCTCCCGGCAGCCGGACCCGGAAGCGCGCGGCGGCCGCGGCAGCCACCGCGACCGCGACATCCGCCGCCAGCAGGCGCCCGAAGCTGTACCGGTGCCCCAGCGCCAGCGCGAGCACCACGGACAACGACACGGCCAGGCTGATCACGACCGACCAGAACAGCCGCTCCTCGGCGTCGAGCGCCGCGCGCCGCTCGCGGTCGAGCCACGGCAGCCGGAAGAGGATGGCCCCCGGCAGCCAGCAGACGATCAGGAGCTCCACGCCGTACATCAGACCGTGCATGTCACCGGGCCAGCCGCGCTCCTTTAGAACTGGAAGTAGATGAACTCCGCCCCTCCGAAATTTCCGAAAAGAAAAATCAGGTAGAACGTCGCGGCGTAAACGGAGTATCGCACGAAGGTCGGAAACCGTCGCACCACCAGCACGTCGTCGGCGTACGCCTCGGCGGCGTGTACGAGGAGCAGTGGCGCGGTGTAAAGGAGCAACGGCACCAGGAGCCCCTCGACGTTGACGGAACCCGGCGCGAACAAGGTGGCGACCGCCGATGTCATCGCGCCGATGTGCTGCGCCGATCGGGCGCGGAAGATCAGCCACCCGAAGCAGGTGAGGTGAAACATCACCGCCCACGAGGTCGCGCGTGCGAGCGCTCCAGTACCGTGGATCCACCGTTTCAGCACCGCGACGCGCTCGGCTTCGCGATAGGCGACGAGCAGCAGGCCATGGTACAGGCCCCAGAGCACGAAGGTCCACGCGGCGCCATGCCAGAGACCGCCGAGCGCCATCGTCATGAGCAGGTTGCGGCGGGTTCGCGCGGCGGACCCCCGATTGCCGCCGAGCGGGATGTACAGGTAGTCGCGCAGCCACGTGGAGAGACTGATATGCCAGTGCCGCCAGAACTCCTGCGGTGACCGGACGAAGTACGGGAACCGGAAATTCTCGATGAGCTCGATCCCCATCAGCTTCGACGTGCCGCGGGCGATGTTCGAGTACCCGGCGAAATCTCCGTAGATCTGGAACGCGAACGCGTACGTGCCGAGAAGGACGTTGACGCCGGTGTGGTGCGCGCCGGGTTCGAACACCATGTTCGCGAGCGGCGCAAGATTGTCCGCGACGAAGATCTTCTGCAGGAACCCCCAGGCGATGAGCCAGCACCCGTCGCGGATCTGATCGCGAGAGATCCGCCGCGGCGCGTCGATCTGCGCCAGCAGCCGCGACGCCCGCAGGATGGGACCGGCGACCAGATGCGGGAAGTACGCCACGAATACCGCGAAATCGAGCAGGTCTCGCGTCGGCGGGATCTCGCGCCTGTACACGTCGATCACATAGCTCATGGTGACGAACGTATAGAAGGAGATGCCGACCGGCAGCAGCACGTGCACCGTCACGAAGTCAAGTTGCCAGCCGAGGGCACCGAACATCGTGTGCAGGTTGTAGGCGAAGAAGTTGAAGTACTTGAAGAATCCCAGCAGCGTCAGATTGAATCCGAGGCTCAGCGTGAGCAGGAGACGACGCGTGCGTTGAGTGCTCGCGCGCCCGAGCAGCCGCCCGCACGTGAAGTCGACGAGCGTGGACGCCATCAGCAGGCCGAGAAACCGCCAGTCCCACGCCGCGTAGAAATAGTAGCTCGCGACGAGCAGCAGCCAGTTCTGCGCGCGGTGGGGCAGCACCCGGTACAGGGCGTAGACCACGACGAAGAACCAGATGAACTGCAGGGAGTTGAAAACCATCTACATGGATCCGGTCAGTGGGTCCCGCCTTGCCTGTCGTTGACGAGACCGGCGTCGAGCAGAAAACGCTCGAGCGCCTCCGCGACGACTTCGTGGCCACGCGGCGTCAGGTGAACGGTCTGCTGAAAGAACAGGTCGGGTCCCGGGGGCGCCGCGCGCAGCGGTTCCAGCACGTCCATCATCGGCAGCCCAAGGCCGCCGAGCGTCGTCCTGAACCGCGTGCTCGCCGCATCACGGACGAGTTCTCCGCCTGCCTGGCGCACCGCCTGCTTCAGCCGCCCGTGATCCGCGTCATCGAGCTGGAAGCGTGCGGGCATCAGCAGGAGTGCCGTGCGCGCCTGAAGCTCGGAGGCGCGATCGGCAATCCGCTGCACGCATTCGCGCGTCAGGTTCAGACCCTCGGCGATGCGTGGCGCGGGGTCGGCGGCGTAGCTCTGGAGCGGTGGCTCCGTCGACATCCGTGCGGTGAATCGCGACGTGGCGGTCACCAGCCGGAGCCGCAGCAGTTGCAGGACCATGCTCCGCCGCACGGTACGGCGCAGCCTCGTCAACAACAGCTCCCGCATGTCGCGCGCAACCGGCCGCCCGGAGGCGCTCAGCGCCGAGCGCGACGTGAACGCATCCTCCGCATCGTTGCCGACAAACAGCGCCTCGATGACGACGTCGGGTTGGAGGCTCGCGCCCAGTTTCTGAAAGAGCCGCAGCTCCTGTACGGGCCCATAACCCTGCACTCCGGCATTGATGACCCGATAGCGCACGCCCGATCCGCGCGCGTTGAGACGCTGCTCCAGCAGCTCGCCGAACGTCTGCCGGAACGGCACCTGGACCGACAGGACGAGCGAGTCTCCCAGGATGACGATGCGCCGCTCGTCGGGCGCTTTGGGCCCAAGCTCCTCGTCGTCGCGCACGCCGGCGCCGTTGATGTTGATCTGGGTGTCGAATTCGGACGTCGTGTAGCGGACGCGCGCGCCCGGTTTCATCCGGAACCCGGTCGCCGGATCGTCCATGAACAATCCCTGGAATGCCGGCGCCGCCTCGGAGCTTCCCCATGAACGCAGCGCGAGCTCGAAGACAACGAACTGCGCCGCCAGGATGAGGAGAAGGAGGGCGCCACGGCGGAGGGGTCTCGGTCTCGACTCAGTGGTCACCGGTCGAACTCAACGCGAGCGCGGCGGCCACGCGGTCGATCGCTCCCTCCGGCAGCGACGGATAGAGGGGCAGCGAGAAGATCTCGCTGCACACGCGATCGGCCACCGGGCATTCGGCCGGATCCTCGGAGGCGACCGCCGGCTGCCGCGGTATCGGGACGGGATAGTGAATGAGGGTCTCGATGCCGGAGGCCTGGAGGGCCGCGCGGATCGCTGCGCGCGCGTCACTGCGCACCGGAAAGAGGTGATACACGTGCCCCGGATCGCATTCGGGCGGCACGGAGACGGGCGCGCCCGCGAGCGCGACGCGGTACTCCGCCGCGAGGCCCCGCCTCCGTGCCGTCCAGCGGGGCAGCCACTCGAGCCGCGCGCGGAGCACCGCCGCCTGGAGCTCGTCGAGCCTGGAGTTCACGCCGAACTCGCCGTGGTGGTACCGATCCGTCTGGCCGCCGTTGCGCAGTCGCTTCGCCCGCGCCGCGAGACCGGCGTCGGCGGTCGTGAGCGCGCCGCCGTCGCCAAGCGCGCCGAGGTTCTTCGTCGGATAGAAGCTGTAGGCGGCAATCGCGCCGAAGCTGCCGATCGGACGGCCCCCGCAGGAGGCGAGATGCGCCTGGCAGCAGTCCTCGACGATCGCGAGGCCGTGGCGCGCCGCCACCGCCGCAATCGCCGGCATGTCCGACGGCTGCCCGTACAGGTGTACCGGCATGAGCGCCGCGGTCCGCGGCGTCACGGCCGCCGCCGCGGCGTCGGGGTCGAGCGTGAGCCGATCCGGATCGATGTCGGCGAACACCGGCCGGGCTCCCACCACCATGATCGCGAGCGCCGTGTAGGCCGCCGACAGCGGTGCGGTGATCACTTCGTCGCCGGGGCCGATGCCGAGCGCGCGCAGCGCGATCGCCAGGGCATCGGTGCCGGTGCCCACACCCACCGCGTGGGCCGCGGATGTCGCCCCGGCGAACTCGTGCTCGAAGGCGTCGAGCTCCGGGCCGAGGACGAACCAGCCGCGCTCGATCACGCGATCGACCGCGGCGCGAACGGCGGCGGCGTCCTCTCCGGGCGTGAGCTGCAGGAAGGGGATCATGACGGGGGCTCGACGTAGTGCGACATGTGCTGGCGGTAGAACGCCAGCGTCCGGCGCAGGCCTTCGCGCAGGCCGACCACCGGCTTCCAGCCGACGGCGCGCTGGAATTTCGACGAATCGGAATAGAAGCTGCCGATGTCGATTCGCTTCTTGTCCGAGGGCCAGTCCACGAAACGCACGGATCCGCTGCCGGCCTCGGAAACGAGCATCGACGTCAGATCCCGATGCGTGATCGGCTCGCATCCGCCGACGTTGAACACGTCGCCGTCGCACGTATCGGCCGCGCCGGCGCGCAGGAACGCGTCCGCCGCGTCGTCGACATACACGAAATCGCGGATCTGCTGCCCGTCGCCGAAGACCTCGATCTCCTTGTCCTCGAGCGCCAGTCGAATGAACCAGCCGATGAATCCTTGCCGGTTGTGCTTGATGAGCTGGCGCGGACCGTATACGTTCGTCAGCCGCAGCGAACAGGCGCGGACATCGAAAACGTTGTTGTACAGCAGGTGATAGTACTCGCCCGCCGCCTTGTTGACGCCGTTGATGTCCGCCGGCCTCACCAGGTGGCGCTCGTCGACGGGCAGGTAGTCCGGCCGGCCGTAGACCTGCCGCGTCCCGGCGAAGACGACCCGCACGCCCGGGCAGTGCATGCGGCAGGCCTCGAGGATCGAGAGTTGCGCGCGGCAGTTGATCTCGAGATCGGTGTACGGATCCCGCATGCTGTCGACGTGGCTGACCTGGCCCGCGAGGTTGAAGATCACTTCGCGGCCGCGCGCGAGCACCCCCATCGTGCTCTGCATCCGCACGTCCGCAATGTTCACGCGGACGCGATCCGCGATATCCGAGATGTTGAAGAGATTGCCGCCGTACTCAGGGATGAGCGAATCGATGATGAGCACGTCGGCGCCCAGATCGACGAGAAGGCGGGCGAGGTTGCTGCCAATGAACCCCAGGCCGCCGGTGATCATCACGCGGCGTCCGCGGTAGAACTCGCGGTAGGCTGACTGGTCCTGCGCGGTCACTCGATCCCCCCGCGCGCCGGCGGCGCCGCCGCGGCCGCCGCGCGGAGATGTTCACGACGGACGACCAGCACGAACCACAGGCGGGCGACGTCGACGGCGGTCTTGAACAACCGCCCGAAGTTGAAGAACTGCGACTTGCCGTACGCGCGATGGTAGTGGTGCACGGGCACTTCCGCGATCCTGAAGCCGGCGTCCTGGATCTTCTTCATCATCTCGAGGCAGATGACGCCGCTGTCCTTCTCGAGCGTCACGCGGTCGAAAATGGAGCGGCGGAGCAGCCGGAAGTCGCAGTCGACGTCGCGGACGCGAAGCCCGAAGAGCCGCTTCACCGTGTGGTGATAGATGCGGCCGATGACCACGCGGTGAAGCGGATCGGATCGGCTGATCTTGTAGCCGTTGACCACATCCACGCCGTCGCGGAGGCGATCCCAGAGCAGCTCGATCTCCGCCGGATCGTACTGCGCGTCCCCGTCGGTGTAGAAGACGAATTCGCGGGTCGCCGCCTGGAAGCCGGTGCGCAGCGCGCCGCCGTAGCCCCTGTTCGTGGGGTGGTGGATGACCTTGACCTCCGGATAGGTCCGTGCAAGCTCATCCGCGATGTCAGCCGTGGCGTCCGCGCTGCCATCGTTGACCACGATGATCTCGCAGTCCGGCGTCAGCCGCCGCGCGGCGTGCAGCGCGGTGATGACGAGGCTCGCGATCGTCCCGCTGTCGTTGTAGGCGGGAAAGAACACACTGAGCCCCGGCTTCGGCTTGTCGCTCTCGGACATCGGCTTGAAACCGCAAGTATTAGCCAGCCAGAGACTTGAAGGCAAGCGCCTCGGTGTAGGCGCGGTCGAACCGCGCGGCCGCCGCTCCCCAGCCGAACTGCGCCTCGACGAGTGTTCGTCCGGCGCCGCCAATCCGGCCCGCGAGGGCGGGGTTTTCGAGCAGGCGAGCGACGGCGGCAGCGATCGCCGCGGCGTCGCGTTCACCCACCACCAGCGCCGTGCGGCCATCCTCGACGACGCTGCCGATGCCCCCTGCCCGGGTCGTCACCAGCGGCACGCCGGAGGCAAGGGCCTCGAGCACGGTATTGGGCAACCCGTCCACGTTGCCGCTGTCGTCCTTGACCGATGGCACCAGGATCGCGTCGGCCGACGCAAACAGGCCGGCCACGCGGTCCTGCGTCTGATTGCCCAGGAACTTTACGCGCCCGGCGACCCCCTGCGCGCGGGCGCGCTCGCGGAGTTCGCCTTCGAGCGTCCCCTCACCCGCGATGGCGAGCACGACGCGCGGCAGGCTCGCCACGGCGTCGACCGCGTACTCGAAGCCTTTCTTCCGGACGAGGCGCCCGGCGGCGACGACGAGGGGATCGCTGTCGCCGACGCCAAGCTCCGCGCGTTCCGCGGCACGCACGCGGGCGTCCGGGCGGAAACGGTCCACGTTCACTCCGTAGGGCACCGTCACCAGCCGCGCGGCATCCGCGCCGAGCGTCACGGCGCGTGCGGCGAGATCGGCGCTGCACGCCGTCACCATTCCCGCGCGCCGGAATGCCCAACGGGCCGCGGCGCGGGCCGGCGCGAAGGTCTCCGCCAGGTACACGTCCGAGCCGTGCAGGCTGACGACGAGCGGGAGATGCGGGGCCGCGGCCGCCGCGGTCACGCCGCCGGGGACAACCCAGTGGCCATGCATCACCGTTGCGCGGTAGGTCCGGGCGATGCGCCGCGCCTCACGCCATCCGGCGGCGAGCGCGAGCGGCGCGGCGACAAACGCGGCGCCGCGCATGCTGACGTCCGCGCGCATCGCGGCCGCATATCCAAACACGTTCAACGATCGGATCGGCGCGTATCGATAGAAGTGAAACCTGACGCCGTCTTCTTCGGCGCCGCGTGTCACCAGCGGGTGCCAGGGCGCCACGAGGTGCACCGCGTGGCCCCGCGCGGCGATCGCCTTCGCGATCGGCTCCATGAAGGTGCCGACGCTGTCTCCAGGGAACCTGGGATACGACGTCGTCACCATCACAACGACCTGCGGCATGGGATCAGCGGCGCTTCGCGCGCAAGCGGAGCCGCCACGGCATGAGCAGCGACTCCACGAGGACCCTGGAATTCAGCTTGGACTGGCCGTGACGCCGTTCGATGAAGATGATCGGAACCTCGACCATGCGGCAGCCGGCGCGGGCGGCCTCGAACAGCGTCTCCACCATGAAGGACCAGCCTTCTGAGAGCATCCGATCGAGCGGCAGTCTGGCCACTGCGTCACGGCGCCAGCAGCGGTACCCCGCCGTGCAGTCGCGCGGACTCAGCCTCGTCACGGCGCGGATGTACCGGTTCGCAAAGGTGCTCAGGAAGATGCGATGGAGCGGCCAGTTCACGACGCTGATCCCATCGAGGTATCGCGATCCGATGGCGACGTCACTCGTTGCCGTCGCGGCAACCAGTTTCGGCAGGTAGGACGGGTCGTGCGACAGGTCCGCGTCCATCTGGCAAATCAGGTCCACGTCAGGTTGCGCGAGCGCGTAGCGGAACCCAGCGATGTACGAGCGGCCGAGACCGCGCGCGCCGGTGCGATGGATGACCGCGATGCGCCCGGAATGCGCGCGCGCGAGCTCGTCGGCGAGCTGACCGGTCCCGTCGGGCGAGGCGTCGTCGACCACCAGCATCCGATAGCCGTCGTATGCCAGCACGCCATCGACGAGCAGCGGCAGGTTCTCTTTCTCGTTGTACGTCGGTACGACAACCAGCACGTTCATGCCAGGTCGGGGCGGCGCGACCCGAGGGCGGCCGCCATGATGATCAGGGTCGGGTCGATCACGGGAATTCTGAAGCGCTCCTGCGGGAAGAACACCAGGCAGACCAGCACCGCCGAGGCCCCGAGCAGCAGCGCCGCGGTCGGTCGCGATCGACTGCGGCGGAGGTGCCGGGCGCCGGTGGCCGCGGCCAGCAGGAGCGCTAGATACGACACGATGGAGGCCGTCAGATACTTCGTCGAGTGTAGCGTATACGAGGGGCCGATCGGTACGACCGTGTAGAACGCCTTCCGCGCGAGGAGACCGAGCCACCACACGGGATGACGTGCGATGTGGCCGAAGGCGTCCCGGTAGTAGAGCGGCTCGAGTTGTTCGGCCCTCAGCCCAGGATGAGCTGCTCGAAATTCGAGGTCCGCGCGCTTGATTTGCGGGTTGGCGGCCATGTCTCCTTCGCCGCGGGCGAGCGGGTGGTTGCCGGTCCAGAACGTGACGCCGCCGTCGGACGCAACCAGCACGAACCGGCCGTGCACGCGGATGTTGCGCGCCGTCCACGGCGCCACGACCGCCGCGGCCGCCACGGCCAGCATGACGGCCAGCGCGATCCGGCGGCGGCGCGCCAGCCAGAGCGCCGCGAGCGGCAGGAAGAAGAGCATGACGGAACGGACGAGCAACCCGGCGCCACCGGCGAGCCCCGCCGCCAGCGCGAGCGCGCCGCCGGCACGACTGGTCCCGGAGCGGTCCGCGCGATCGACCGCCAGATCCAGCAGCAGCGCCGTCGCGAGCGCCAGTGTACTGAAGAGCGCCTCGCTCAACGCGTACGCGCAGATCCAGACGAGCGGCGGGTACACCGCGGCTATCCACGCGCCGACGACGGCCGCGCGCGGTCCGAACGCGCGCCCCGCGATGAGGCCGATGACCCAGACGCCGATCGCGCCGACCGCCGACTGTGCGATCTGGACGCGCCGAGGAACGGAATCCGGCGTGCCCGAGGCGCCGGGCGGGACCGCTCCGATGGCCGCGAGAAACAGCGGGTAGGCGGGGGCGCGGCCGAATTTCTGTCCCGTGCCCGTCTCGTAGCGGTCGTCGTAGGTGAAGCCCCGTCCGTCGGCGATACTGTGGGCGAGGACGAGGTACTCGCGTTCGTCGTGCGTGAGCGGCTTGCCGACCCAGTAGAACACGCCGAACGCGGCGCGGACGAGGAATCCGAGCACCACCGCCGCGAGCGTGAGCCGTCGCATCCTCGTGAGGTCCCGGGGCATCGCGCGCTACTGCCGACCCTCGAACCGAAGCGCCGAGATCTGTTCCGACACGAGGCCGACGAGGAAGACGACGGCGGCAAAGAGGATCAGCAGCACGGCGCCGTTCGGGATCTTCGACTGCGTCGCGATCGTCCAGATGGCATACGCGGCGCCCAGCACGAACGACACGGCGCTGATCGGCAGGAACACGCGCAGCGGGCTGAAGATCGTGACGATCTTCAGAATGATGAGGAAGAACTTCGTACCGTCACGCGCAAGCTTGATCTTCGACGCCCCGACGCGCGCCCGCGCCTCCACAGGCTCGAACACCACGTTGTAGCCCGCCTTGATGAAGGCCAGCGTCGTCGTCGTCGGCGTCGAGAAGCCGTTGGGCAGCAGGTGCAGGAATTCGCGGAGGTGCTCGCGCCGCGCGCCCCGGAAGCCGGACGTCAGGTCGGGGATGTCGCGGCCGGTCAGGTAGCTCGCCAGCCGGTTGAGCGCGCCGTTGCCGAACCGCCGCGCGTGCGTCGCCTGCGTGAGGGTCGAGCGCGCGCCGATGACCAGGTCGTACTCGCCGAGCCGCGACGCGAGACGGCGCGCATCCTCGGGCCGGTGCTGCCCGTCGCCGTCGATGATGAGGACGTACTCGCCGGTGGCGGCGCGGATGCCGCTCTTGACCGACGCGCCGTTGCCCTTGTTGTACGGGTGGCGGATCACCGTGGCCCCCGCCGCGCGCGCGCGCGCGGCGGTCTCGTCGGCCGACCCATCGTCAACGACGATGATCTCGTGCCACGGCCCGCCGCCCGCCAGCGCCGAGACAAGCGCGCCGATTGCGGCCGCTTCGTTGAATGCGGGAATGACGACGGATACCGCGCTCGTGGCGGCCATTACCGCTTCCACCGCTCGCCGGGTGCCTGGCCGGTCACCGGAGCGTCCTTGGCGGGGAGCTCGAGCGTTCGCACGCGGTACAGCAGGTCCTCGAGGAGTTTCCGGTTGCCGGAGATCACGTCGGCCAGCAATCCGATGACGAGCACCTGGAAGCCGACGATCATCAGCACGGCCGCCGCGATGAGGGACTGCAGGTGGCGCTCGGGGCCGAATCCCTGTTCGGTGAAGAAGTCGAAGAGAAACCTCAGGCCGATCGCGAACCCGCTCCCGAAGATCACCAAGCCCAGGTAGGTGAAGACCTTGAGCGGCTCGTACATCGCGTAGATGCGCACGATGGTCGCCGACGAGTGCTTGATGTAGGAGAACACGCTGTCGAACAGCCGCGAGTCGCGCGTGCGCGGGTTCGTCTGCACGGGCACGTGCGCGATCGCCATCCGCTTCTTCCCGGCCTGGATGATCGATTCGAGCGTGTACGAGAACTCCGACACGATCGTCATGCGGAGGCCCGCGTCGCGCGTATAGGCGCGGAAGCCGCTGGTCGTGTCCGGCACGGTGGTGTTCGACACCTGCCGTACCACCCAGCTTCCCAGCCGCTGGAGCTGTCGCTTGCGCCACGACATGTGCATCAGCTCGGCGATGTTGCGGTCGCCGATGACGATGTCGGCCTCGCCGCTGAGCAGCGGCGCGAGCAGCCTCGGGATCTCCAGAGCGGAGTATTGATTGTCGGCGTCCGTGTTGACGATGAAGTCGGCCCCGGCCTTCAGCGACGCGTCGATGCCCGCCATGAAGGCGGCCGCGAGCCCCTTGTTGCGGCGCAGCCGCACGACGTGGTTCACGCCGAGCGCCCGCGCGACGTCCGCCGTCCCGTCGCGCGACCCGTCGTCGACCACCAGCGTCTCGACGATGTCGACGCCCGGCACGGACTTCGGCAGGTCGGCCAGCGTGGCCGGCAGGGTGGCTGCCTCGTTGAGGCACGGGATCTGGATGATGAGTTTTGTCACGCGCGCGGAATTGGTCGCAATTATGGCAGTTTTCGCCGCTTCACGCGATCAGCTTCTCGATGACGCCGTCCCACGTGATGGCCGCCGCCGCCTGGTGCCCGGCCTCGCCAAGCGAAGCCGCGAGGCCGCCGCCGGCGGCAAGCCGGTTGATGGCATCCGCGATTTCGACCGGCTCCGGGGCGCGCACGAAACCGTTGACGAGGTCGGCGACGAACTCGTTCGGGCCGCCTGAATCGGTGCACGTGATCACCGGCCTGCGCGCCAGGAACGCCTCGAGTGTGACGTACCCGAAATCCTCGTCGTACGGAGGATAGACCACGGCCAGCGCGCCGGCGTAAAGCCGCACCAGCTCGTCGTCGACGACCGTTCCGAGGAACGTCACGCGATCGGCCACGCCCGCCTCCACCGCGACGCGCTCGGCGTTCTCCCGCTGCGTGCCGTCGCCCGCGACGACGAGGCGGATCGGGCGATCCACATGGCGCATGGCGCGCACGACGAGGTCGACGCGCTTGACCGACTCGATGCGGCCGACCGACAGCACGTAATCACCGTACGGCCCCGCGACGAGCCGCCCGGCGAGCTGGGGCGGGTGATAGAGCGGTTCGGCGGCGAGGCCGTTGAACTTCGCCAGCCGGCCGGCGGTGTTGCGCGCGTTGGTGAACACCGCGCGGCATTCGCCGAGCATCTTCGTGTCGAGCGCCATCAGCGTGTCGCGCAGTCCGACGTCGAGCTCGGTGTGCGCGAAGTCGCTGTACTCCGTGCCGCACAGCTCGTACGCGGCGCGGTACTGGTGAATCAGCCAGGCGACCTTGTTCGGGTGCCGCACGAAGTAGGACGGGAACTTCGACGCGATGACGCGATCGATGGGACGGCCGTTGCTCTCGCTGAGATCCAGCAGCCTCCACGCGGAAGCGTGCGGCAGGATCTCCTCTTTCGGGTACCACTTGAACGGCACGCTCACGAGCTCGGCGAGGAACCCGCGCGCCCGCAGCTCGCGCACGAGCTGCCGCACGTGCACTTCGGCGCCGCCGTGCACGAAGGGCACCTGAGCCTCGCAGACGAGGACCGTCTGCACCGTCATCGCGCGAACCTTATCACGTCGTCGTTACGTGGCGTGGCGGAAGTTGATCACGTCGCCGTCCTGGACGATGTACTCCTTGCCCTCGAGGCGCAGCTCGCCGTGGTCGCGGCAGGCGGCGATCGTGCCGCGCGCGAGCAGGTGGTCGTACCGGACGACTTCCGCGCGGATGAAGCCGCGGGCGATGTCGGTGTGGATTTCCCCTGCCGCGAGCTGCGCGGGCGTGCCGCGGGGAATCGACCACGCGCGGTTCTCGTCTTCACCGACCGTGAAAAACGAGATGTAGCCGAGCAGATCGTAGCTGGCGCGGATCACCCGATCGAGCCCCGACTCGGTCAGTCCCAGGTCGGCGAGGAACGCCGCGGCATCCGCGGGATCGAGCTGGGCGATCTCGAGCTCGATCTTCGCGCAGATCGGCACGGCGCGCGTCGCCGCGCCCGTGAGGAACGCGCCGAGCCCGGCGAGGCGCACGGCGTCGTGCGCGCGCGGCAAGTCGGCCTCGTCCAGGTTCAGGACGAGCAGCAGCGGCTTGGCCGAGAGGAACTGGAATCCGCGCAGGCGCTTCGCATCGTCACCGGTCAGGGCGAGCGCGCGCAGCGGCCGTCCCTCTTCGAGCGCGGCCCGGCACCCGAAGAGGATTTCCTGTTCCTTGCGGAGTTCCGCGGTGGCGGTCTTCCTGAGATCGCGCTCGAGCCGCTCGAGGCGGCGTTCGACGACACCGAGGTCGGCGAGGATCACCTCGTCCTCCATGGTGCGCACGTCGCGCGACGGATCCACCGCGTCGGCGGGATGCGGGACGCTCGGATCGCGGAACAATCGCACGACATGGACGAGGGCGTCGGCGTTGCGATACGGCGCCACGTCGAGCAGCGCCTGCGCGCCGGCCCTCGCGCCCGCGGCGCCCGCGATGTCGGCGAACTCCACGGCCGCCGGCACGTGCTTGCGCGGCCTGAACAGCGCCGTCAGTCTGTCGAGCCGCTCGTCGGGCACGCGCGAGACGCCCACGTGCGCTTCGGCTTTACCACCGCGGTGCGGGGCTTCGCGGACGCTCGTCAGAAGCTGGAAGAGGGTGGTCTTACCTGACGCCGGGAACCCGATGAGACCTGCGCGGAGCATGTGAAAGCGACCTCTGCGTTACAAATCTGCACATCGTAGCATGGGTACCAGCTCTGCCGCTGGTCGGCCGTTGCTGGCTGGGGCGAATAAAAGACGTAACCTCAATAGTCTCTGCATTTTGCGCCTTGACAATACTCGGAGGCTTCTCTACTATCGCGGTGGAAATTTCTGGAGTTGAGTGGAGTAAAAGCCGTGCTGCGGGGCAACTACGCCGCTAAGATTGATGACAAGGGGAGGCTCAAGATCCCGAACGCCTTTCGCACGCTCATCGAAGGGCAGCACGGAGCGGACCTGTTCGTGACGAGCCTGACGGGAGAATCCGTCCGCGTGTACCCGATGCCCGTCTGGCTCGCGCTCGAAGAGAAGCTGGCGAAGGTCCCCTCCACGCACCCGGCACGCCTGAAGTTCTTCGACCGCGTGAACTACTACGGCCAGACCGCCGCGTTCGACACGCAGGGGCGCGTCCTCATCCATCCGCGGCTGCGGGACTCGGCGGGGATGGCCGGCGAGGTCGACGTGTTCGGGCAGTACGACTACCTCGAGGTGTGGAACCACGAGCGGTTCCTCGCGAAGCTCCAGCGCGATCCCTACACCGACGACGACGCGCGGGCGCTCGCGGATTTCGGGATCTGACACCGATGACCAACGGTCCGCGGCACGAGCCGGTTCTGGCCGAGGAGACGGTGACGCTGGTCGCCGCCTCGCACGGCGGACTGTTCGTCGACTGCACGCTGGGGCTCGGGGGCCACACGCGCGCGCTGCTCGAGGCGGGGGCGACGCGTGTCATCGGACTGGACCGCGACACCGACGCGCTCGCGCTCGCGGCGACGGCGCTCGCCGAGTTCGGCGATCGCGTGGAGCTGGTGCACTCGGACTACCGGCAGCTCGGCCGCGTCCTCGAGGCGCGATCGATCGCCGGGGTGGACGGCATTCTCGCCGATCTCGGCCTGTCGTCCCTGCAGCTCGACGCGGAGGGCCGGGGGTTCAGCTTCCGGCGGGACGAGCCGCTCGACATGCGGATGGATCGCACGGCCGGCCCGACGGCCGCCGACCTGCTCGCGGGCGCCGGCGAGCAGGAGCTGGCGGACGCGATCTTCAAGTACGGCGAGGAGCGATTCTCGCGCCGCATCGCCCGCGCGCTGGTCGAGGCCCGGCGCACGGCGCGGGTGGAGACCACCGGGCAACTTGCGGCGATCGTAAGGCGGGCGATCCCGCACCGCGGGTACCAGCGCATCGATCCGGCGACGCGCACGTTCCAGGCCCTGCGCATCTGGGTCAACGACGAGCTCGAGGGGCTCGGGACGTTTCTCGCCGAGGCGGCGGGGTTCCTGCTGGCTGGCGCGCGGTTCGCGGTGATCACGTTTCATTCGCTCGAGGACCGGATCGTCAAGCACGGGTTCCGCACGCTCGCGGCAGGTGAGTCGGCGCTGCGCGTCCTGACGCGCAAGCCGATCGTACCGGGCGAGGCCGAGGTGACACGCAATCCGCGCGCGCGCAGCGCGAAGCTGCGCGTGATCGAGAGGTTCGCATGAGCGCCATCGATTTCGAGTACGCGATCAAGAAGGACGTCCGGAACAACCCGATCGTCCGTGAGGTCGACGAGGCGCGGCAGCGCCAGCTCTGGCGATCGCTGGCGATCGGCGCCCTGCTCGTCGGCGTTCTCCTGTTCTCCGCGTGGCAGCACTTCGAGCTGCTGCAGCACGGCTACCAGATCCAGCGGCTCCAGCAGGAGCGCGCGGCGGAAGCGGAAGTCAACCGGCAGCTCAGGCTCGAGATCGAGACGCTTCGCTCCCCCGCGCGCATCGAGCGGATTGCCACGAAGGATCTCAAGCTGGTCGTCCCCGCGCGAGACCAGGCCATCGTCATCGAACGGGTGACGCCGCCGGCGCCCCCCGCCAAGTCAATCGTCGCGGCACGCTGAGACCGAAGGACGGAGGACAGCGGTGACGGACCACAACGGCAGCAGCAGATTCAGGCTCCTCTGGCGCCCCGCGATTCAGCGGATCGCCAGGCGCGAGGGGACGTCCGCGCCGGGTGACTGGCGCGTTCGGGTGCGCGCGCGCGTCCTCGTCGGGGCGGCCCTGTTCGCCGCGTGGACCGTCGGCATCGAGGCCCGGCTCGTGTACCTGCAGGTCATCCGCCAGGCCGACATGATGGCCCTGGCCGACCAGCAGCAGCTCCTCGAGCTGAAGCAACCCGCCAAGCGCGGCGAGATCGTCGACCGCAACCGGCGCGTGCTGGCTACCAGCATCGACACGGACACGGTCGCGGCGAACCCCTCGACCGTCGGGGATCCGGAGAACACCGCCCGGCTGGTCTGCCGCGCGCTCGGCGACTGCGGACCCAAGCAGGAACGCGCGATGGTCGAGAAGCTGAGCGGCGCCAAGCGGTTCGCGTACCTGGCGCGGCGTATTTCGCCGGACCAGGCGCGGCGCGTGAAGGCGCTCGATCTGCCCGGCCTGTACTTCCCCCCGAAGGAGAGCCGGCGCTACTACCCGAACATGGAGCTGGCCGCGCACGTGCTCGGCTACGTGGGAATCGACAACGAGGGCCTCGAAGGGCTCGAGCACACATTCGACGCGCGGATGCGCGGTCGCGAGGGCCGGATGCTCATCCAGACGGATCTGCACCGGAATGCGATCCTCACGCGCGACGAGCAGCCTCCGACCGCGGGCGACGATCTCGAGCTCACGATCGATCAGTACCTGCAGTTTGTCGCCGAGCGCGAGCTCCGCGCGGGCGTGGAGGACAACAACGCCGCGGGCGGCACCGCGATCGTCATGCAGCCGCAGACCGGCGAAATCCTCGCCATGGCGAACTGGCCGACCTTCAACCCGAACGCCTTCAGCCGCGTGGCCGACGATGCCAAGCGCAACCGCGCCGTTCAGGACCTCTATGAGCCGGGCTCGACCTTCAAGGTGGTCACCGCGTCGGCCGCGCTCGAGGAGCACGTGATCGCGCCGGCCGATCCGGTGGACTGCAGCCCCGGATACATCACGTTTGGCAGCCGCGTGATCCGCGACACGCATCACTACAGCGTCCTGCCGTTCACCGACGTCATCGTGAAGTCGAGCAACGTCGGGGCGATCAAGGTCGGGCAGCGCCTCGGCTCCGAGCGGCTCAGCCGGTATATCAGCCGCTTCGGCTTCGGACAGGCGCTCGCGCCGGACTTCCGCGGCGAGAACCCCGGCTTGGTGTGGAACCCGGCGCGGCTCGACGCCAGCGCGCTGGCATCCGTGTCGATGGGGTATCAGATCGGGGTCACGCCGTTGCAGATGGCGACCGCCGTGAGCTCGGTGGCCAACGGCGGCACGCTCGTCGAGCCGCGCGTGGTGCGCGCCTTCGTCCGTGACGGCCACCGCGAGGAAGTGCCGCACAAGACCCTGCGGCGCACGATCACTCCGGACACCGCCGCGATCCTCACGGAGATGATGGAAGGCGTCGTCGAGCGCGGCACCGCCACCGCCGCGCAGATCCCGGGCTACACGATCGCGGGCAAGACCGGGACGTCGCACAAGGTCATCAACAGGCGTTACTCGGATTCGGAGTACTACGCCTCGTTCGTCGGGTTCGTGCCCTCGCGCCATCCGGCGCTCACGATCATCGTCGTCATCGATTCGCCGCACGGCCACGGGTATTACGGGGGGACGGTGGCCGCCCCGGTGTTTCGCCGCGTTGCGGAGGCGGCGCTGCGCCACCTCGGGGTGGGACCGACGTTGAACGCGCCGCCGCCCGTTCTGGTCGCGCGGCACGATGCCGAAGACAACACCGGCGGGCCTCGGGCGGTGGTCGCGCCGGCGGTGGCCAGCCGGCCGATGGAGCAGGCCACAGCGGGGCTGATGCCCGATCTGCGCGGTCTCAGCGCCCGCGAGGCACTGCGCGCGCTGGTCCGCATCGGAATGTCCGCGCGGATGGAAGGGGCCGGCTTCGTCGCGGATCAGACACCGGCGCCCGGCGCGGCGCTCCCGGCGGGCGACGCGTGCGTGCTGAAACTGCGGCGGCGGCCGTTGAGCGCGCCTGTCGGAGGCTCACCGCAGTGATCCTGCGCGACCTGATCCGCGAGGTGGGTGGAACGCCGCCGTTCAGCGGCACCATGCCCAGGCTCGCGGCGGCGACGCTGGCCGCCGAGGTCACGTCGGTCGCGTACGATTCGCGCCAGGCCGAATCCGGTTCGCTGTTTGTCGCCCTTCGCGGCATGCATGCCGACGGCGCGACGTTCGCGCGCGACGCGCTCTCGCGTGGCGCCGTCGCCGTGGCGTCCGAGGCCCCCGCGCCCGAGGCGCTGGCGGATGTGTGGGTGCAGGTCGAGGACGCGCGCGTCGCGCTGGCCGCGTTGTCAGCCGCCTTCTACCGTCATCCCAGCCGCGAGCTCACGCTGGTCGGAATCACCGGCACCAACGGCAAGACGACCACGTCGTTCCTGCTGGCCTCGATCTTCGAAGCGGCCGGCGTGCGGGCCGGCCGCATCGGGACCGTCGGCTACCGCATCGGCGAGCGGGAATTCGAAGCCGCCCGCACGACACCGGAGGCGCCGGAGCTGCAGCGGATGCTGCGGGCCATGGTGAGCGAGGGATGCGGCGCCTGCGTGATGGAGGTCTCCTCCCACGCGCTGACGCTGCGGCGGGCCGACGCCCTGCATTTCGCCGCCGCCATCTTCACGAACCTGACGCGGGACCATCTCGATTTTCATCGCGACATGGAGGATTACTTCCTCGCGAAGCGGCGGCTGTTCGAGCGGCTGCCCGAGGGCAGTCCCGCCGCCGTCAACATCGACGATCGCCGCGGCGCGGACGTCGTGGCCGCCGCGCGCAAGTCCATCACGTACGCCATCGACGCCGCGGCGGACATCAATCCCGGCCCGCTGTCGTTCTCCCTCGATGGCTTGTCCTTCGACGTGCGCACGCCGGCGGGGACGCTCGCGATTCGCTCCCCGCTGGTCGGACGGCCCAACGCGTACAACATCCTCGCCGCCATCGCCGGCGCGGTCGCGCTCGGCCTTCCGCCCGCCGCGATCGAGCAGGGCATCCGCCGCCTGGCGAACGTGCCCGGCAGATTCCAGGTCGTATCGGACCCGTCCGACGACGTGCGCGTGGTCGTCGACTACGCGCACACCGACGACGCGTTGAAGAACCTGCTCGAGACCTCGCGGCCGCTGGCCGTGGGCCGCCTCGTCACCGTCTTCGGCTGCGGCGGCGATCGGGACCGGACGAAGCGGCCGCTGATGGGCGCCGTCGCCGCGCGCCTCAGCGACCTTGTCGTCGTCACGTCCGACAACCCGCGCTCGGAGGATCCGCAGCAGATCATCGAGGAGATCAAGCGCGGGATCGTCATGCCCGCCGATCGGATGCCTCCCCGGGGGCCGGCGCCCAACGCGACCCCGTGCCTGGCCATCCCCGATCGCAAGGCGGCGATCGAGACCGCCGTGCGTGACGCCACGCCCGGCGACCTCGTCCTCGTCGCGGGCAAGGGGCACGAGAACTATCAGGTGATCGGCGACCGCGTCCTGCCGTTCGATGACGTGGAGGTCGCGCGTGCGGCCCTGGCGCGCCGGCGGGCGCGGACGAAGGCGTCGTAGCGGGTGGACATGCTGGCGCTCACCGCCGCCGACATCGCAGCCGCGGCCGGCGGACGGGTCATCCAGGGAGACGCGGCGCGCGCCATCGGGCCGATCGTCATCGACTCGCGGAGCCTCGCCGCCGGCGACTTCTTCATCGCGATCCGGGGCGAGCGGTTCGACGGCCACGACTTCGTCGCCGATGCGCTCGACCGCGGCGCGATCGGCGTGCTGGTGGATCGGGCGGTCGCCGCGCGTCAGGCCGGCGGCGGGCTTCCGGTCGTGATCGAGACGGCGGACACGACGGCGGGGCTGCAGGGGCTTGCGCGCGACGTGCGGCGCCGCTCGGGCGCGAAGGTCGTGGCCATCACGGGCAGCGCCGGCAAGACGACGACGAAGGAAATCGCCGCGGAGTTCCTCTCGGCACGCTACGAGGTGTTCCGCAACACGGGGAACCTGAACAACCACATCGGCCTGCCGCTCTCGCTCCTCGAGCTGCGGTCGCGACCTGAGGTGGCGGTGGTCGAACTCGGCATGAATCATCCCGGGGAAATCCGGACGCTCGTCGGCGTCGCGGAGCCGGACGTGCGCGTGTGGACCAATGTCGGGGACGCGCACCTGGGATTCTTCGCCTCGGCCGACGCGATCGCCGGAGCGAAAGCGGAAATCCTCGAGTACGCGCGGCGCGACGACGTGCTGATCGTCAACGCGAACGACCCGCGCGTGATGGCGTTCGCGTCCGCGTTCACGGGCCGCGTGGTGTCGTTCGGGACGGACGTGGCGGCCGACGTGGCGGCCGACCACGTCGAGGCGGGCGGCCTGGACGGCACCCGCGCCAGCGTGATGACCCGCGCCGGCGCGGCGCGGATCCACACGCCGCTCCTCGGACTGGGCAACCTGTCGAACGTGCTGGCCGCCATCGCCGTCGCGATCGAGTTCGACGTGCCGCTGGACGACATCGTCGCCCGCGCCGCGGCGCTGCGGCCCGCGCGCCACCGGGGCGAGCTGCTGCGGCTCCCCGGGGGCATCACGCTCATCGACGACTCGTACAACTCGAGTCCGGCGGCGCTCAAACGGGCGCTCGAGACCGTCAAGGCGGCGACGGGCAGCGCGCGCAAGGTCGCGGTGCTCGGCGAGATGCTGGAGCTCGGCTCGCATGCCAGCCGCCTGCACGAGGAGTGCGGCCGCGTGGCGGCCGTCACCGGCCTCGACCTGCTGATAGCCGTGGGGGGCGATCCGGCTGCCGCGCTCGCTCGCGCGGCCGTGGATGCGGGAATGCCCGCTCACGCGGTGCTGCTCGCCGGCACCAGCGATGAGGCGGCGCGCCTCGCGCTCGAGCGCGTGCGGCCGGGCGATCTCGTTCTCGTGAAGGGATCGCGCGGCATCGCCACGGATCGTGTCGTCCAGCGGCTGACGGAGGAGTTCGCCTGATGCTGTACTACCTCCATCATCTCAGCGCCTACTGGGCGCCGCTCAACGTCACCCGCTACATCACCTTCCGCACGGCGGCGGCGAGTCTCACGGCGCTCGCCATCGGCCTGTTCCTCGGCCCGTGGATGATCCGCAAGCTGCGCGAGTTCCAGATCGGTCAGGTGATCCGTCAGGAAGGGCCGGCGACGCACCGGGCGAAAGCGGGCACGCCGACGATGGGCGGCCTCCTGATCCTGACTTCCGTGCTCGTGCCGACGCTGCTCTGGGCCGATCTGCGCAATCCGTTCATCTGGATCGCGGTCCTCGCGACGATCGCGTTCGGTGCCGTCGGGTTCGCCGACGACTACCTGAAGATCGTCCGTCATTCGCATCACGGGCTGTTGCCGCGCTACAAGCTGCTGTGGCAGGGGATCGTCGCACTCGGCGTCGGTCTCTGCCTGATGTGGCTCGCCCATTACGACCTTTACAACACGCGGCTGATCTTTCTTTTCTTCAAACGCCTGATCCCGGATCTCGGGTGGATGTACGTGCCGTTCGCGGTGCTCGTGCTGGTTTTCGCGACCAACGCCGTGAACCTGACCGACGGGCTCGACGGACTCGCCATCAGCGTCTTCGCGGTGGCGGCCGCGGCGTTCACCGCGCTCGCGTACGTCTCGACGCATCGTGTCTTTGCCGAGTACCTGCAGCTTGTTCGTCCGACCGCGGCGGCGGCCGAGCTGACGATCTTCTGTGGCGCGCTGGTCGGCGCCAGCCTCGGGTTCCTCTGGTGGAACTCGTACCCGGCGGACATTTTCATGGGCGACATCGGCTCGCTTGGCCTCGGCGGGGCGCTCGGCACGGTGGCGCTGCTGATCAAACAGGAATTCCTGCTCGCGATTGTCGGGGGCGTGTTCGTGCTCGAAGCGCTGTCCGTGATCATCCAGGTCGCGTCGTTCAAGAGCACGGGGAGGCGTGTCTTCAAGATGGCGCCGCTCCATCACCATTTCGAGCTGATCGGCTGGAGCGAGCCCAAGGTGATCACGCGCTTTCTCATCGTCGCGATCATCTTCGCCCTCTTCAGCCTGACGACATTGAAGCTGAGATGACGACCGCACAGGCCTTTTCCGTGGACGGACGTCGCGTCCTGGTGGTGGGTGGCGCGCGCAGCGGCGTGGCCGCCGCCGAACTGCTCGTACGGCGCGGCGCGTCAGTGACGCTGACCGACCTGCGGGAGCACATCGATGACGAAGGGCGGCTGCGCTCGGCAGGCGTGGAGCTCGAGCTCGGCATTCACCGCGACGGCGCGTTCACGGGTGCGGATCTCATCGTGACGAGTCCTGGCGTGCCCTGGAGGCATCCAGCCCTCGAGGCCGCACGACGCGCCGGCGTGCCGGTCATCGGCGAGCTGGAGCTGGCCTGGCGCTGGCTGCGCGGGCGGGTGGTGGCGATCACCGGTACGAAGGGGAAGTCGACGACGACAACGCTGACGGGGCGGATGCTGCAGGCGGGAGGACACCGCGTGCTCGTGGGAGGCAACATCGGCGATGCGCTCAGCGCGCAGGTCGACGACTCCACCGAAGACACCATTCACGTCGTCGAAGCCAGCAGCTTCCAGCTCGAGGCGAGCGAGACGTTCCGGCCGTGGATCGCCGTGCTGCTGAACTTCTCACCCGATCACCTCGATCGCCACGCCGCCGTCGAGGAGTACGAGGCGGCGAAACGCCGCATCTTCGCGAACCAGACCGCGGACGACTGGGCGGTGCTGAACGCGGACGACCCGAACACGCTGCGCATGGCCGACGGCGCCGCGCGGCGCCTGCTGTTCTCGATGCGCGCGCCTCTCGCTGACGGCGTGACGGTGCAGGGGGACACGATCGTCCGGCGCTCCGGTGACGGGGCGCAGCCGCTCGTCCCGCTGTCGTCAATCCGGCTGCTGGGGCCGCACCTGGTGGCCGACGTGCTCGCGGCTGCGTCGATCGCGTCGCTCGCCGGCGTGAACGCGGTGGCGATGACCCGCGCGGTCGAGGGATTTACGGGTCTCGAGCACGCGCTGGAGCCGGTCGGCGAGGTGGGCGGCGTTCGCTTCGTCAACGACTCGAAGGCCACGAACATCGAGGCCGCGCGCCGCGCCATCGAGAGCTTCGGCGACGGGCTGGTCGTGATTCTGGGCGGCCGCTACAAGGGGGGCGACTTCGGCGATCTCCGCCCGCCGCTCGCCGCGCGCGGCGCCACCGTCATCGCGATTGGCGAGGCCCGGCCGCTCATTCACGCGGCGCTGGACGCCGTGGTGGCGGTGCACGACGCGGAGGACATGTCGAGCGCGGTTCGTACCGCGTTCGCGTCGGCCGCACCCGGGCGCACGGTCGTTCTCGCGCCGGCGTGCTCGAGTTTCGACATGTTCCACGACTACGCCGAGCGCGGGCGGGCGTTCAGGGAAGAAGTGCAGCGGCTTGAAGAGGCCTGGAGCAGCACACGGGAACAGTGAGCAGGACAGGGTGCTCAGGGGTGCTCAGGGTGCTGAAGGGTGCTGAAGGGTGCTGAGGGGTGCTGAAGGGTGCTGAAGGGTGCTGAAGGGTGCTGAAGGGTGCTGAGGGGTGCTGAGGGGTGCTGAGGGGTGCTGAGGGGTGCTGAGGGGTGCTGAGGGGTGCTGAAGGGTGCCGAGGTGCTCGAGGGTGTCTGAGCCGAGGTTCGGAGCGAAGTGAGCTTGGCGGGGTGCCCGACGCCGCAACCGGCGAAGTCACGGTTGCTTTGGCGAGGCAGGCACGGTCCCGCCGGGCGGTAAGCAGTCATCAGTCCGGCTGGTGCGGTAAGGAACCGTCCGCTGGGAACACAGACTGCCCCGGTCTGTGAGGGTGGTGTTCTTGCCCCCATCCGGCTGATGACTGCTGACTGCCTGCGTCAGAGCGTAACGGGAATAGTGCACGTGCGGGGCGCAGAGCGCAAGTGCGGTCCCGCCTCGAGCTCAGCGTAATTGTCGGTACAAGCGTTTCGAATCTTTAGCCCATGGCGCGAAAGCTGAAATCGGACAAGTTGCTCTTCATGGCCACGCTGCTGCTGGTCTGCACCAGCGTGGTCATGGTGTACAGCGCGTCCGCCGCCCTCGGCATCGAGAAGAACAAGGACCCGTATCTGTTCCTGTTCAAACAGAGCACCTGGGCGCTCCTGGGCTTGTTCCTGGTCCCGGTGATCATGCGCATCGACTACCGCAACTACCGGCAGCCAGCGGTGATCTGGACCGGCTTGGGGATCGTGGCGGTCGCGCTCGTGGCAGTGCTCTTCAAGGCGCCGGTGAACGGCGCGAGCCGGTGGCTCGGCGTGGGGCCGCTCGGCGTGCAGCCGTCCGAGCTCGCGAAGATCGTCGTCGTGATCTTCCTGGCGGCGCTGCTCGAGCGGCGGATGGATCGCATCGACGAGCCGCAGCACGCGCTCGTGCCGGCGGGCCTGGTCCTCGCGGGCATCCTCGGGCTCATTCTTGCCGAACCCGATCTCGGGACGGCGGTCTCGGTGGCCATGATTGCGGCGGTCATGCTGTTCGCCGCGGGGATCAGCTACCGCTACGTCGTGGCGATGCTCCTGGCCATTCCACCCGCTTTCTATCTCCTGGTCATGACCGAGGACTATCGGCGGCGTCGCGTGATCGCCTTCCTGGATCCGTGGAGCAACCGCCTGGGCGACTCGTGGCAGATGTGCCAGTCGATGATCGCCGTCGGCACGGGTGGTGTCTTCGGGCGAGGCCTGATGGGAGGCGTACAGAAGTTCTTCTATCTGCCGGAACCTCACAACGACTTCATCTACTCGGTCATTTCCGAGGAACTGGGACTCGTCGGCGCGACGCTCGTCCTTGCCTGCTTCTGCGTGATCGCGTGGCGCGGCATGCGCACCGCGATGCGCGCGCCGGATCGGTTCGGCTCGTTCCTCGCGCTGGGCCTGACGACGATGATCGTGTTCCAGGCGTTCTTCAACATCAGCGTGGTCCTGGGGCTCGCGCCGACGAAGGGGATCCCGCTGCCGTTCGTCAGCTACGGCGGATCGTCCCTGCTCATCAACCTGGTGGGCATGGGCATCCTGTTGAACGTGTCGCAGCATGCCTCGGCGGGCCGCGTGGTGACGACAACGTTGGCAACGGCGGATGCATGAGACCGCTCCGGGTGCTCATCGCGGGAGGCGGAACGGGAGGACACCTCTATCCCGGAATCGCCGTCGCGCGCGAGCTGCTGCGGCGGCGGCCGGACGCGCAGATCACCTTCGCGGGCACCGCGCGCGGCATCGAGGCGCGCGTGGTTCCACGGGAGGGGTTCGCACTGGATTTGCTGCGAAGCTCGGGGCTGAAGGGGACGTCGATCGCCGCGGGCGTGAAGGGGCTCGCCCTGCTGCCGCTGAGCGGACTCGACGCGTGGCGGATTCTCTCGCGCCGCACGCCGGATCTCGTCGCCGGGGTCGGCGGGTACAGCTCGGGGCCGGTGGTGCTGGCGGCGGTGGTGCGAGGGATTCCCACCATGCTGCTCGAGCAGAACGCGGTGCCCGGATTCACCAACCGATCGCTCGCCCGGTTGGTCAGCGCGGCGGCGGTCACTTACGAGTCCACGGCGAGCTACTTCCCAAGGAGGAGCATTGTCACAGGCAACCCGGTCCGTCCCGAGTTCTTTGCCGGCAGCACCGCGTCTCCGGCGTCCGTCGCTGGACGCCCGAGGGTTTTGATCTTTGGCGGCTCCCAGGGCGCGCACGCGATCAACGTGGCCATGGTGGAGGCGGCGCCGAGGCTGGCAGCCCACCCTGGCGGGATGGCAATCACGCATCAGACAGGAGAGCGCGAGGTGGACATGGTCCGGGAGGGCTACCGCCGCGCGGGTCTCGACGCCCGCGTCGAGCCGTTTCTGTATGCCATGGACAGGGAAATGAGTGACGCGGACCTCGTCGTCTGCCGCGCCGGCGCGACGACGCTCGCGGAGTTGACGGCGTCGGGACGGGCGGCGGTGCTCGTCCCGCTGCCGACGGCGACCGACGATCACCAGCGCAGGAACGCCGAAGCGCTGGCGCGCGAAGGCGCCGCCGAGGTCGTGGAGCAGCGCGGGTTGACCGGAGACGTCCTGGCCGCGCGGATCATCGCGCTGGCGACGGATCCGCAGCGGCGGGCCGGAATGTCAGCCGCCGCGCGGCGGCTGGCGCGGCCCGACGCCGCGGCCGCAATCGTCACGAAGCTCCTGGAGCTGATAGCTGAAAGCTGAGAGCTGGGAACTGGAAACTGGGAACTGGGAACTGATGTTAGGACGCACGCGCAGGATTCATTTTGTCGGGATCGGCGGCATCGGGATGAGCGGGATCGCCGAGCTGCTGGCGAATCTCGGCTACGACGTGAGCGGCTCGGATCTGAAGCGGTCCGACGTCACGGCGCGGCTCGAGTCGCTGGGCGTCCGTGTGTTCGCCGGCCACGACGGCGGGCACGTCGGCGCGGCGGATGTGGTCGTGACCTCGTCGGCCGTGCCGCCGGACAACCCTGAGGTGACCGCGGCACGCGGGCGCGGCATCCCCGTCATCCCGCGCGCCGAGATGCTGGCCGAGCTGATGCGGCTGCGCTACGGCATCGCCGTCGCCGGCGCGCACGGGAAGACGACGACGACTTCGATGATTGCGCTGGTCCTCGAACGCGCCGGGCTCGATCCGACGGCCGTCATCGGCGGGCGCCTCAGCGCGTTCGGCAGCAACGCGCGCCTCGGCGGCGGCAACTACATGGTCGTCGAAGCGGACGAGAGCGATCGCTCGTTCCTGAAACTCTCGCCGTCGATCGCGGTGGTCACCAACATCGATCGCGAGCACATGGAGAGCTACGGCACCTGGGAGCACCTGCTCCAGGCGTTCGCCGATTTCGCCAACAAGGTCCCGTTCTACGGCGCGATTGTCGCGTGCGCCGACGACGCGGCCGTGAGGACGCTGCTGCCGCAACTGGCGCGGCGGGTCATCACGTACGGGATTGATGACGCCCCGCAGGCGGCCGGCGCCGACATCATCGGCCACGCCATGCGCCTCGAGTCCTTCGGGTCCTCATGCGAGGTGCTGCACGGGCACGTGGAGGGTCGCCGCACCGCGATCGGACGCCTCCACCTGCGCGTGCCCGGGCGGCACAACCTGCTGAACGCGTTGGGCGCCGTGGCGGTGGGGCTCGAGGTCGGCGTGCCGTTTGGCCGCATCGCCACCGCGCTCGGCGAGTTCCACGGAGCGGAGCGGCGCTTCCAGATGCGCGGGGAAGCGCGGGGCGTGATGGTCGTGGACGACTACGGGCACCATCCGACCGAGATCGCCGCCGTGATAGCCGCGGCGCGCGCCGGGATCGACCGGCGCGTCGTCGTCGTGTTCCAGCCGCACCGCTACACGCGCACGAGCCAGCTGATGGCGGAGTTCGGGACGGCGCTGTCGGCCGCGGACGAAGTCGTGCTCACGGACATCTACCCCGCGGGAGAAGCGCCGATCGCCGGCATCACCATCGAGGCGCTGACCGATCGCGTCCGCGCGGGGGCGGCCTGCCCGGTTCACCTGGTGAAAGCGCTCGACGACGTGCCGCAGGCGGTCGCGGCCATCGCGCGCGACGGCGATCTGATCGTGACGCTCGGCGCGGGATCGATCGGCGGTGTCGCGGACCGGATCCTTCAGGCGCTTGGACGCGACAGCGTTGGAGGCCAGGCGGACCAGTCCGCCGGAGCGGGAGATAACGCGGACCTGTCCGCCAAAGCCGGAGGCGAAGGCGGATGAGCGTCAAGGCGGCGACGGACAAGAACTTCCGGCGCGCGGTGGTGAAGCCGGCGAAGCGGAAGCGCGGCCGCGTGTGGCTGTCATGGCGCACGGCGCGCGTGGTGCTTGCCGCGGGCTTGGTGCTCTACGCGGGCCACCGCGGGGCCCGCCTCGTCGCGACGGCCGGCGTGCTGCAGGTGCGGCACATCGCCGTGCGCGGCAACGTGCGGCTCTCCGCGGGGGAGGTCGCCGCGCTCATCGACGGGTTGCGCGGATCGAACATCCTCGCGGCGGATCTCAAAGGCTACCGCCGGCGGCTGCTCGAGTCTCCCTGGGTCGCCGACGTCGCCCTGCGCCGCGTGCTGCCGTCGACCATCGAAGTGTTCGTCTCGGAGCGCCGTCCCGTCGGCCTGTCCCGGATGGGCGACCAGTTGTACCTCGTCGATCGCACGGGAACCGTCATCGGCGAATTCGGGCCGCAATACGCGGAATTCGATCTGCCGATCATCGACGGCCTGATGCGCGCGCCGTCAAAGGGGCCCGCGCTCGACGGGCAACGCGCGGAGCTCGCCGCGCGCCTGCTCGAAGCGGTCGCGGCGCGCAAGGACCTGGCCGCGCGCGTGTCTCAGATCGATGTCAGCGACGCGCACGACGCGGTGGTACTGCTCGAGGGCGACCCGGCGCTGCTGCACGTCGGCGAGGATCGGTTTCTCGAACGCCTGCAGTCGTACGTGGACCTGGCGCCTGCACTCCGCGAGCGCGTCGCGGACATCGACTACGTGGATCTGAGGTTCGACCGGCACCTCTATGTGCGGCCGGGCGAGGGCGGCGGACGGACCGCCGGTCCGGCCGGGCGATCACCAGCGGCAAAAAGGTTCTAAGGGGGGCGAGTGGCGCGCAAGGAACGATACCTCGTGGGATTGGACGTCGGCACGTCGAAGATCTCCGCCATCGTCGGCGAGATGACCGACGACGGCGGCCTCGACATCATCGGGATCGGCCTCGCCGACTCGCGCGGGATCCGCCGGGGCGTCGTCGTCAACCTGGAGGCGGCGGTCGAATCCATCAAGAAGGCGATCGACGAAGCGGAGCTGACGGCGGGCGTCGAAATCGACTCGGTGCACCTCGGCCTGTCGGGCGCCCACGTGAAGGCGTTCAACAGCCGTGGCGTCGTCGCCGTCGCGGGGAAGAACCGCGAGATCACCCGCGAGGACGTCCGCCGCGCGATCGACGCCGCCAAAGCGGTGGCGCTGCCCAGCGGGCGCGAGATTCTGCACGTCCTGCCGCAGGACTTCGTGGTCGACGAGCAGGACGGCATTGGCGCGCCGGTCGGGATGACGGGGACACGGCTCGAGGTCAACGTCCATGTCGTGACCGGCAGCGCCTCGTCGACGCAGAACATCGTGGCGTGCGTCAACCGCGCCGGCGTGGCCGTGATCGAGACCGTGCTCGAGCAGCTCGCCGCGAGCGAGGCGGTGCTGACCCCCGACGAGAAGGAGCTCGGCGTCGCCCTGGTGGACATCGGCGGCGGCACGACGGACTTCGCCATCTTCGAGCGGGGAAGCCTGTGGCACACCGGGGTCGTCGCGGTCGGCGGCGACCACTTCACCAACGACATCGCCGTGGGTCTGCGCACGCCGATACCCGACGCGGAGAAGATCAAGCGCCGCTGCGGCTGCGCGCTGTCGGCGATGGTGGACGAAGACGAAACGATGGAAGTCGCGAGCGTCGGCGGCCGCAAGCCGCGCCTGATGGCCCGCAGGATCCTCTCCGAGATCCTGCAGCCGCGCGCCGAGGAGATCTTCCACCTGTTGTGGGACGAAATCAGGCGCGCCGGCTTCGAGAAGTCGCTGAATTCCGGGATCGTCCTGACCGGCGGCGGCTCGATGCTGGAAGGCATGGCGGAAATCGCCGAGCAGATCTTCGACCTGCCGATCCGCAGGGGCACACCCGCGGGGGTCGGCGGGCTGGCCGATCACGTGAACAGCCCCGCGTACGCCACGGCCGTCGGGCTCGTGATGTACGCGCACCGCAATCTCGCGGCGGAGGTTGCGCATCCGGTCGGCGCGGGCGCGTTCGGCCGGGTCGCGGGCCGCCTGAAGACGCTCTTCAAGGAATTCTTCTAGTTCGGATCGGACACGACGGATGAGCATGCACACGAACGCCAGGAGGGCGACCGATGGGTGACGAACGACACACAATCACGTCCGGCAGTGCGGCCCCCCTGCGACTGAAGCTGGACGAAGAGGGCAGGACCGGCGCGCGCATCAAGGTGATCGGCGTCGGCGGCGGCGGGAGCAACGCGGTCAACCGCATGGTGGCCGCCGGCCTCGACGGCGTCGAGTTCATCATCGCGAACACCGATCTCCAGGCGCTGCGCCTGAACGCGGCGCCGAACAAGCTCCAGATCGGCGCAAAGCTGACGAAGGGGCTCGGGGCGGGAGCCGATCCGAACGTGGGGCGGCAGGCGGCGCTCGAAGACACCGAGAAGCTCATCGAAGCGCTCGACGGCGCCGACATGGTGTTCGTCACCACCGGCCTCGGCGGAGGCACCGGAACGGGCGCCGCGCCGGTCATCGCAAGCCTCGCGAGTGAGCTTGGCGCGCTGACGATCGCCGTCGTGACGAAGCCGTTCAAGTTCGAGGGGCGCAAGCGCCAGGTGCAGGCCGAGCGCGGCCTCGAAGAGCTCCGCGACTGCGTCGACACGGTGATCACGATTCCCAACGAACGGTTGCTCTCCACGATCGCGCGGACCACGTCGTTGACCGACGCGTTCACCAGCGCGGACGACGTGCTGCGCCAGGCGATCCAGGGGATCTCCGATCTGATCCTGGTGCCCGGCCTGATCAACCTCGACTTCGCCGACGTCAAGACGATCATGGCGGGCATGGGACTGGCGATCATGGGAACCGGTCAGGCCGAAGGAGAAGGGCGGGCGATCACCGCGGCCAACGCGGCCATCTCGAGCCCGCTCCTCGAGGATGCGTCGGTCAAGGGGGCGCGCGGCGTGATCATCAACGTGACCGGCGGACCGGACCTCGCGCTCCTCGAGGTCAGCGAGGCCTCGGCCATCATCCAGGAGGCCGCGCACGAGGACGCCAACATCATCTTCGGCGCGGTCGTCGATTCGAAGATGGCCGGCAAGGTGAAAATCACGGTGATCGCGACCGGCTTCGACCGGACCGCCGCCGCGAAGACGGTCAACGCCTCCGCGATCGACACACCGGTGGACCTGCAGTCGTACGCGGCATGGAAGCAGGATGAGAAGGTCGCGGTCGGCGCGGGGTCGCGGATGCCGTTCGCCCGCCGGGCGCTGCTCGACATGCCGATCGCGCCGCCGAGGATCGAGCCGGCTGAGCCGGAGGTCCTGATCCCAGGCGCCGAGTTCGAGCCTGCCTCACCACTCGACGTGCCGGCATTCCTCCGGCGGGCCGACTGATTCCGCCCCCGCGCGCAGGCGTGCGCGCCGGGGGCCCCGATCTTCCGTCCGCTCGCGCGCGCGCGAGGCGGCCCGATCCGCGTGGTAAACTAGGTAAATCCACGGCACGCGGGAACGGCGGCGCCTCAGCCGCACCCCCCGCACCAGTCCGGGAGCTCCGGTAATCCGCAGCGGTCCGTGCCGCTCGCCCGCGTCGTTCCGTTCCGGCATATCTATCAATGAAGCAGTGGGAAGCTCGCGAACGTGCGCGCGACGTGCTTGCGCGCGAGGTCGGCTTCGTGCAGAAGCCGCACGGCGGGCGTCTGCGCGTGGCGCTCCTCTTTCCAAACACCTACTACGTCGGGATGTCGAGCCTCGGCTACCAGACCGTGTACCGGCTCTTCAACGATCTGGACGACGTGGTCTGCGAGCGCGCGTTCCTGCCGCCGAAGCAGGAGCTCAACGCCCAGCTCGAGGCGGGATCGCCGATCCTCACGCTCGAGTCGCAGACGCCGGTCGGCGATTTCGACGTGATCGCCTTCTCCGTTTCGTTCGAGTGGGACTACACCAACATCGTTACGATGCTGCGGCTCGCGGGCGTGCCGCTGCGCGCCGAAGCGCGGACCGCCCGCCATCCGCTGGTGGTGATTGGCGGCGCCGTGACTTTCGTGAACCCCGAGCCGCTGGCCCTCTTCGCCGACGTGATCGCGGCGGGGGAGGGGGAAGTGCTGATCCCGGCGCTGATGGGGTGCATGCGTGAGTCCACGGGCCGCGCGGAGCTGCTGCGGCGACTCGCGGCCGAACGCGGGTTCTACATCCCGTCGTTCTACGACGTGCGGTACGCGGAGGATGGGACGATCGCCGCGTACGAGCCGAAGCCAGGGACCGGCGCGCCGCCGGTCGTGAAAAAGGCGGCAGTGAAGACCACGGAACGCCTCGATCCACCGGCCACCAGCGTGTTCACTCCAGATACGGAGTTCGGATCGCGGTTCCTGATCGAAGTCGTGCGCGGCTGCGCAAACCTCTGCCGCTTCTGCTGGGCCGGGTACAACTACCTGCCCGTCCGGGCCTTTTCGGCGGATCGCATCCTCGAGCTCGCGGCCGCCGCGCGGCGCGTGTCCAGCAAGGCCGGCCTCGTCTCGATCGCGCTCTGCGACCATCCGGAGATCGAGCGCATCCTGCAGGGGCTCCTCGATCTCGGGTATTCGATCAGCCCCGCGTCGCTGCGGCTGGACGATCTGACCGAGCCCATCGTCACATTGCTGCGCCGGAGCGGCGAGCGCTCGATCACCATCGCGCCCGAAACCGGATCGGACCGCTTGCGGCGGGTCATCAACAAGACCGTCACGAACGAAGAGATCCTCGCGGCCACCGATCTGATCTTCCGGAGCGGCATCGAGAACCTGAAGTTGTACTACATGATCGGCCTCCCGACCGAGCAGGACGACGACCTGGTGGCCATCCGCGACCTGACGGTGCAGATGCGGGACGTGATGATGCGCCACGGGCGCGGCCGCGGGCACCTGGGACGAATCGTCGGGAGCGTGAACCCGCTGATTCCAAAACCTGGCACCGCGTATCAGTGGCTGCCCATGGAGAACCCGGCCGTCACCGATGCCAAGTCGAAACGGCTCCGGCACCTGCTGGCCGGGCTGGACAACGTGTACTTCAGCATCAAGTCTGAACGGCATTCGTACTACCAGGCGCTGCTGTCGCTGGGCGACCGGCGCGTGGCCCCCGCAATCGAGGCCGCCGCGCGCAACGGCGGCCAGTGGCGCGCCGCCGTCGCCGAGACGGGCGTCGACGCCGACTTCTACATCTTCCGAGACCGCTCCGCCGACGCAATCCTCCCGTGGGACATCATCGACGGCGGCATGAAGGCGTCCTTCTTCCGCGCGGAGTTCGACAAGGGGCAGCGCGCCGAATGGACCGTGCCGCCCAAGCGGCAGAAGGACAACGCGAAGTTCCTCCCCGTGCTGCCGTAGGCCCGGCCCCGAGGCGCGGCGGCCTACGAGGCGACCGCGGCTTCCGCTTCGAACTGCCCGTAGGCCTGCAGCACGAGATCGCGGATGCGGTCCTGCCCGGCCGCGTCGCTCATCGGGCGCAGCAGCGCGAAGCTGCGGCGCTCGCCATTCACGGAGTACTGGCGCGCGGGGAACGTGACGTTGCGACCGTTGCCCGACCTCCGCTCCCAGATCCCGAATCCAATCAGCTTCAGTCCCTCGAGCGGCCCGCTCGTGAAGTGCAGTTCCGCGTCGGCGAGTTTTCCCGGCGGGTTTCCTTTTTCGTTCGGCACAATCTTGATCGTCATCGCATTCTCCTTGGGCCGGCGGTTGATCGGCGGAGGGGCAAGGGGAATGCCGAAGGACACGGACGGCGGCGTGCGCGCGGAAGATCCAGAAGCGGCAGGACTTGAGCGCCGCACGTGACAGACAGGCGAGACGCGGCGCCGCGATACGCGCCGAAAGCGCCAACTGCGGTTGCCGCTTCAGCCGAGCAGCAGCACCTGCGCCATGGCAAGCGCGTCGGAATGGGTGATCGTCAGGAGCGACCGCTGCACGTTCATCTCGCCGGCCCGCCGCGCCGCGGCGCCGTGCAACCGGAGCTGCGGCGGACCGCCTGGAGCCCGGACCACCTCGACGTCCTTCCAGAGCACGCCGCGGGAATGCCCGGTGCCGAGCGCCTTCATTCCTGCTTCCTTCGCGGCGAAACGCCCCGCCAGGTGGGGAACCGGATTCCGGTGCCGCATACAATAGGCGATCTCGCCGTCGGTGAAGATGCGCCGCAGGAAGCGCTCCCCGTAACGGTCGAACACGTCCGCGACCCGCGGAATGTCAGTCGTATCGAAACCGAGGCCGATGACATCCATGACCTATCCCCAGCCTAGCGGCGGTTTCGAGTGGACGCAAGCGCCCTGGGGCCGGGTGCTCCGGTGCGGTCCGCTGATGACCGCCGCGGACCACTTCTTCACGGCGCGCGAACTGACGCTCGGGGAGGACGTCGCCGGATGGCACCGGGTGGCGGCGCTGGCGGGCGTGACGGAAGAGAACCTGCTGCTCGTGAAGCAGGTCCATGGCGCCGCCGTGGCGGTTGCGAGTGCGGATCGGCCGCGGACCTGGACGCGGCCGGAGGCCGATGTCATCGCCACCGACGATCCGCGGGCGGCTGTGGGCGTCCGCACAGCGGATTGCGTCCCGATCCTCCTTGCCGAGGAAACAGGGCGCGTCGTCGCGGCGATTCACGCCGGGTGGCGGGGCCTGGCGGCACGCGCGCCGATTGCGGGAGTCGCCGCGCTCGGCCAACGCCATGGCGTCCGCCCCGAGCGGCTCATCGCCGCGATTGGTCCCGCGATCGGTCCCTGCTGCTACGAAGTCGGCGCGGCCACGCGTGATGCATTCGCCCTGGCGGGACACCATTCGAGCATGCTCGAGCGCTGGTTCGAGCCGCGTCCGAACGGCAAGTTCCATCTCGACACGTGGCGCGCCACGCGCGATCAGTTGGAAGGCGCGGGCATCCCGTCGTCGCGTGTGCACGCCGTCGGCCTGTGCACGCGCACGCACGCCGACACGTTCCACTCGTTCCGCGCCGACGGCCCGGCGGTGGGCCGCATGCTCGCCGTGATCCGGCCGCACGCCGAGCCCCGAACGCCCAGCGCCGAACGCCTGGGGTAGGCTCACTTTGGTACGGTCAGCTGGATTGGCGTGAGGCGCGGGTTCGCATAGTCCGCCCGACCTTGGAATGATCGGGTCCTGTAGGAGTTGCTTCCCGTCTGCTCCTTGATGTCGTAGAGATCGACCATCTCCTTCGGCAGCCACAGATCGAGCGCTGAATCGCGACCGTAAACAACCTCGATACGCGCGCTTTCCGTGTCGGATTGCAGCGAGAGCTCGGTCCGGTGAATCCGTCCGGTACCGGCCTCGAGCCACAGTCGCCCGGACGCCGCTGCTTTCCCTGGTGTGGGGACGATGTACGACGCGTCCGGTGTCTTTGTCTCCTGGAACCGGAGGCCGATCACGTCAACTCCGTCCATCTTCTTGCGGCCGTCGATCTTGTACGTGAGCCGCGTCTGGTTCGTGGGGTCCGCGACCTGCACGGCAAGCGTCGGGTCGTTGGACCTGACGACGAGGGTGTCCATCAGGTAGCGGGCCGTCTCGCCCGCGTACGCCTGTGCCTGTTCCCAGCCGGCCGCGGTCGGTCTCACGAGCAGCGTCGTAATGCGCGGCTGCCGCACGCGCAGGGCGTTGCTGTCGATTGAATACGCGTCCCGGAGCGCGATGATCTTGCCCGTCAAATTGAGCAGAACGAGATCCGAGTTCAGGCGTTGCGTGGTGCTCATTCGCCCGCCCGTGACGTCGATCAGCGTGTACTCCTCCTGAAGGGTGACGCCCGACACCTTCGGCGCATAGGTCGCGAGGTACTCGCCGGCGGCACGGACCACGTCGGCGACCGGCGGGTCCTTCTGCGCGGCGGCCGGCGCGACAATCGACAGAGCTCCGGCAAGAACGGTGGCAACCGTTGGGCGAGTCGTCATCAGGACACCTCTCCGGAATAAGTGCGCAGGGCTGGCAGGGAGAGGATAGCCTAACCAACTCCCAACTCCCAAACTCCCAACGTCACTGGTTACCGGGTTGAGGTTCATGTCCCTCTGCGATCTCGATGGAACCGAACAGGAGGAAGGAAGAAGGGGAGTCGTGCACGCAGACCGCGCAGCGGAAGCCGGTCTGGGCCGCGGGCGCGCGGATGCCGAGGGCAACGCGCTCACCAAATGCCTTGGGAGTCAGTCGGTAGCGCGAGGGACCCCGCTTCGGACTGCGGCTTCGGCTTCGTCCATGCCGAGGTTGGAGAGACGGTCGGCCTCCTTGTTGAACTCCCGCCGGACGTGCTCGAACACCACGCGATCGAGCTGCATGACGAGGAGCCGCGCGCGCGCGCACAGCGCCTGGAGGCCGGGGTTCTTGACCTTGTACTCCCCGCGCATCTGCTTGACGAGCAGCTCGGAGTCGGCGCGGATGTGCACGTCGCGCTCGCCTCGATCGATCGCCCACTGGAGCGCGGCGAGCAGGCCGTTGTACTCGGCGACGTTGTTGGTGGCGATGCCGATCCCGCCGTGCAGCTCGTCGAGCAGCGTGCCATCCGCCGCCTCGATGCGAACGCCGTAGCCGGCCGGCCCAGGGTTGCCGCGGGCGCCGCCGTCAATGTACGCGACGATCATGATTAAGGGTGCTGAGGGGTGCTGAAAGGTGCTGAAAGGTGCTGAAAGGTGCTGAGGGGTGCTCAGGTGCTGAGGGGTGCTCAGGTGCTGAGGGGTGCTCAGGTGCTGAGGGGTGCTCAGCCGCACCATTCAGCACCTCTCAGCACCCTTCAGCACCCTTCAGCACCTTGAAGTACAGAATGCGGGTGCATGAGTCGCACTGGTTGATAGCGTCGTTGCGCCGGACCTCGTTGAACACCTGCGGCCGGAGCCGCACGTGGCAGACGGTGCAGAGGCCGTCGCGCGCCTCGGCGACGGCCAGACCCTTGCGCCCGTGGGCCACCCGCTCGAAGATTGCCAGCGCCTCCGGCGAGACCCGGGCGACGGTTTCGGATCGGGCAAGGGCCGCCTGCTGGAGGTCGCGGTCGATGGCGACGCGCTCGGCGTCGAGCGCCTGCTCCTCCCGCGCGATCTCCGCCTGCTCCGCCTTGAGCGCGGTCTCGGCCGATTTCAGCTCGGCGGCGAGCGATTCGGCGGCTTCCATGTGATCGAGCAGCCGGTCCTCGTGGGAACGAATGTCCTGTTCCGCCCCCGCCGTCTCCTTCTGCATGGCCTGGTATTCCTTGTTCGTCTTGACCTCCATCAACTGGCCCTTGAACTTGGAGAGGCGCGCCTGGAGCATGGCGAGCTCCTTCTCGAGCTCGCGGCGCTCGGCCTGGGCGGCCGCGATCCGCTCCTTGACGCCGGCCACGGCTGCCGCGCGTTCCGCGGCGCGCGCTTTCAGCGCCTCTTCGGCGGCCGGGAGCTCCGCGAGACGCCGCCGCGCGCGGTCCGCCGAGGAGTCCACCTCTTGAAGCTGGATTAGCTGTTGAAGATCAGGATGCATCGAAGAGTGACATCTATCTTACACGCGGTCGCCTTCGTCCGCCTTCGCGCTGCGCGCTTCGGCGGGACAAGTCCGCCTTCGCGTGTCGCCTTCGCGGATACGGTGCTTGGCTTGCCGGCCGTAGCTCGCCCGCCTTCGCGCTGCGCGCTTCGGCGCGCAGCCTCCGCCTGACACGCGAGCGGAGGCTGGTGGGCCCACCAGGACTCGAACCTGGAACAAGCCGGTTATGAGCCGGCGGCTCTAACCAATTGAGCTATGGGCCCGCACGGAAGTGTATACGAAAGGATAACGCCAAACTCCAAAGGCCAGACTCCAAACGGCAGGACTTTGAAGTTTGAAGTTTGGAGTTTGAAGTTTGGCGTGGCCCCCTAAGTACGCCCTTCGAGGAACGCGCGCAGCTTGCGGCTGCGCGACGGGTGGCGCAGCTTCCTGAGCGCCTTCGCCTCGATCTGCCGGATGCGCTCGCGCGTGACCGCGAAGCTCTGGCCGACTTCCTCGAGCGTGTGCTCGCTCCCGTCCCCCACGCCGAACCGCATCTTGATGACCTTCTCCTCGCGCGGCGTGAGCGTCTTCAGGACCGAATCGGTCTGCTCCTTGAGATTCAGGTTGATCACCGCGTCGGACGGGGAGACCACCTGGCGATCCTCGATGAAGTCGCCAAGATGCGAATCCTCCTCCTCGCCGATCGGGGTCTCGAGCGAGATCGGCTCCTGGGCGATCTTCAGCACCTTGCGGACCTTCGAGACCGGGATGTCCATCCGCTTGGCGATCTCCTCGGAGGTCGGCTCGCGCCCGAGCTCCTGCACGAGCGCGCGCGACGTGCGAATCAGCTTGTTGATCGTCTCGATCATGTGGACCGGGATGCGGATTGTCCGCGCCTGGTCGGCGATCGCGCGGGTGATCGCCTGGCGGATCCACCACGTCGCGTAGGTCGAGAACTTGTAGCCGCGGCGGTACTCGAACTTGTCGACCGCCTTCATGAGGCCGATGTTGCCTTCCTGGATGAGATCGAGGAACTGCAATCCGCGGTTGGTGTACTTCTTCGCGATGGACACGACCAGACGGAGGTTGGCCTCGACCAGCTCCTTCTTGGCCTGCTCGGCCTGGATCTCGCCGCGCGCGATCGTCTCGAGCGTCCGCATCAGCTGGTCCGGCGTCTCCTCGAGCTCGTCGGCCATCGCCTTCACCTGCACCTTCAGCTCCTTCTGGTGCTTGAGCAGGTTCCTGCGGTCCTCTTCCTTCAGGCGGCTCTTCTTGTTCTTCGGATTCAGCTGCCGCTCGGCGTGGTCGATCTCGCGCTTGACGCGCATGACCGCTTCGACCGAGTCCTTGATCTGGTCGATCATGCGGCGCTTGATGTTCTCGGTGAACTCGATCTTGCGAATCAGCTTCGACAGCTCGACCCGCGCGCGGAGCGACTCTCCCCGGACGCGGCGGTACCTCCGCTTGTCGCGGGTCGTGGCCCCCTTGGGAGTCTTCTCGAGCTTCTCCCTGCACTTCTCGACCGCCTGCCAGGCCTTCCGCACCGCCTCGATCTGCCGGAGGACCTGCCGCTTGCGCTCGTCGATCTTGTCGTCGGTCAGCTCCTCGTCGACAAACGTCACGAGCTCCCGGATGCTCCGCTCGTCCGCCTTGAGGTGATCGCCCATCTCGATGATGGCGCGGGTGATGGTCGGCGTGCGCGAGATCGACTTGATGACGGCGAGCTTGCCGCGCTCGATGCGCTTGGCGATCTCCACCTCTCCCTCGCGCGTCAGCAGCGGGACGGTGCCCATCTCGCGGAGGTACATCCGCACGGGGTCGTTGGTCTTGTCGAGCGCGCCCGGGGTGAGATCCAGCTCGATCTCCTCGGCCCCTTCGCCGGTCCGGTCGAGCAGCTTGTCCTCGCGGTACGTTTTCTCGGAATCGACGACCTCGATGCCGGCGCTGCCGAACGTGCTGAACAGGTCGTCGAGCTCGTCCGAGGACGTGATGTCGGCGGGCAGCAGCTCGTTGACCTCGTCGTACAGCAGGTACCCTTTTTCCTTGCCGATCGAGATGAGCTGCCTCACCTCGTCGTATTTTTCTTCGATCGACAACGGCATGTCCTCCTGGAACTGCGGCGGCTTACCCGGCGACCCTCGAGGGCGGGGGTGGCTCCTTCATTCGGTCTATCTGCTGCGACAAATCGTTCATTCTACCAAGGAGTGCGTTCATCTGCACGTCGTTCCGCGCGGATCCGGCCGCCTGCAGCCGATCGATCTCGCGCTGGACCTCGGCGCGCTCGCGATCCAGCCGCAGCCGTTTCAGGACCCCCACGCAATCGGCCGCGGCGGCCGGCGGGCTGGCTTGACGGCAAATCTCCTGCACGAGCCCGGCTTCACCCTTAGTTAGACGCTCGAGGAGCGTCTCCGGTAAGACGGCGGCAGGAGATCCTTGCAGGGATCGGGCCTGTCGCAGGATGGCTCCGGCGGCCAGCCCCTCCAGATCCTCCTCGTTCACATCCGCCATCGCCGCCATTCCGGCCGCCGGATCGCGCATCACGGCCCAAATCAGGCCCCGTTCGGCCGGTTTGACATGGCCGAGCGACGGCACCTGGCGGTCCTCCAGGACGGTCTGCCGCTCGACCGCCGCCTTCCGGATTTCAGCCCGCACCACCTCTTCCGTAATCCTCGCCTTGTGGGCCAGCCGGTCGGCGAACTGGTCGCGCGCGGCGGCGTCCGGGATTCGTGCCGCCACCGCCAGCATCGCGTTCAGGAAGGCGCGGCGGCTCTCATCCCGGGAAAAATCATGTTCGGCCGCGGTCCGATCGAGCAGGTATTCCAGATACTGCCGCGAATTGCGCAGTTCTTCCTGATACGCCGCCCCGCCGGCCTTCCGGATGAAATTATCGGGATCATCACCGGGCGGCAGCATGGCCACGTTCACCTGAAATCCCTCGGCGACGAGCAGTTCCGACGATCGGGCGGCTGCCCCTTGCCCGGCCGCGTCGGGATCGAAGCTGAGGACGACCTTGGCGGCAAAACGTTTCAGCAGCTTTGCCTGCATCGGCGTCAGCGCCGTCCCGGACGAGGCGACCACGTTCGTGATCCCCGCCTGGTACGCCTGCGCGAAATCGAAATAGCCCTCCACCATGACGGCATGCTTGGCGCGCGAGATCGACGACTTGCTCAGGTGGAGGCCGTACAGCGTCCGTCCCTTGACGTAGATCGGCGTTTCCGGCGAGTTGAGGTACTTCGGCTGCTGGCCCGCCTCCATGGCGCGTCCGCCGAATGCCACCACCGCGCCGTTGTCCCGGTGAATCGGGATCATGAGCCGGTTGCGGAACCGATCGACCGTCGAGCTGCCTTCTCGCGCGACCACGAGGCCGCTCTGGAGCAGGATCGGGACCGGGAACCCTTCCTTCACGAGCCGTGTCTTGAGCCCCTCGCGCGCGGCCGGCGCGTACCCGATCCCGAGGAGCTCGACCGTGGCGGCCGTGAGACCGCGCTCCTGGACCAGCCGCCGCGCCGCCGCGCCGGCGGGGGTCGCCAGCTGCTCGCGGAACCAGGCGAGCGCCACTTCGTGCGCCTTCAGCAGCGTCTCGCGCGTGCGCTGGCTCTCGGCGTCCGCCTTCGAATCTTCCGGCTCCGGCACGGTGAGGCCGACGCGCGCCGCGAGCTGCCTGACCGCTTCGGGGAACGTGACCTTGTCGTACAGCTCCACGAACTTGATGACGTCGCCGCCGACCCCGCAGCCGAAGCAATGGAAGAAGCCCTTGTCGCCGTTGACGTGAAACGACGGCGTCTTCTCGCCGTGAAACGGACAGAGCCCCTTCCACGTGACGCCGCTCTTCTTCAGCGGCACGCGCTCCTGCACGACCTGCACGATATCGGCCCTGGACTTCAGGTCATCGACAAAGGACGCGGGGAACAAGGGCATCGTTATTGCCGATTGGCGATTGCCGACTGGCGATTGACGGATTGGCGATTGGCGATTGGCGATCGACGGATTGACGGATTGCCGATTGGCGGGCTGACGTGCGCATCGAAGCCGGCATCGCCCTTCGAAGTGGTTCCCCACTCGTCAATCGACAATGCGTCGATCGGCAATCCCGCAATCGACAATCCGGCAATCGGCAATCGCCAATCGGCAGTCTGCAATCGCTCTATTCCTTCAACTCCACCACCGTCACCCCACCTCCGCCCTGTTCCTGCGGAGCCGGCGCGAAGTGCGCGACGAGCGGGTGCGTCTGCAGGTAGGTGGCGATGGCACGGCGGAGCTGGCCGGTTCCGTAGCCGTGAATCAGGCGCACCGAGCGCACCTCGGAGAGCAGCGCCTCGTCGAGGAACTTCTCGGTGCGCGCGAGGGCGTCCTCGGTGTTGCAGCCGATGACGTTCAGTTCCGTCGAGGATCCTTCTCGCGGCTGCAGGGCGATGTTGACGCGGCCGTGCGCGGGCTGCGGCGCGGCGGTCGCGGGCGCGAGGACGCGCAGCTCGCCGACCTTCGCGCGCAGACGCTTGCCGCGGACGTCCACCTCGGCTTCGCGATCGTGGATCGCCTGCACGATGCCTTCGAGGCCGAAGGCGCCCACCAGCACGCGATCGCCGACGGCGGGCGCGGCGCTCGTCGTCTCGGGCGCCGCCGCCGGCTCGGCGGCCTCGGGTGCGCGGAGGCGCCCGCCGATCGCATCGATGGCCGCGCGCGCGTCGGCGCGCGCGGCGCCGGTCTCTCCCGTCGGGATCAGCCGCGCCGCCCGGCGCTCGGCGTCGGCCGCCATCGAGCCGGTCCGTGCCTTCAGCGATTCCACCACGGCGTCGATTTCCTTGCGCGCCTCGCGCAGCCGCTCCTCGATCCGCTCGTCGAGCCGCCGGCGGAACGTCTCTTCGCGGTTGCGCAGTTCCTGCTCCCGCGAGTGCAGCTTCGCCGAGGATTCGGCCAGCGTCTCGCGCTCGCGCGCCGCGAGCCGGCGCTCGTGCTCGAGCGACTGCATGTCGCGCTCGACCTTCGACAGGTGCTCGGCGAGCTGTGACTCGCGCGCGGTGCGCACGGCGCGCGCCCGATCGATCACCGACGCGGGCATCCCCAGTCGCGCCGCGATCTCGAGCGCAAGCGAGCTGCCGGGGGATCCGTAGTTGAGGCGGTAGGTCGGCGCGAAGGTGTCCGGATCGAAACCGAATCCCGCCGCCATCACCCCGTCTGTCGTGGAGGCGTACGACTTCAGTGAATCGTAATGCGTCGTCGCCATCACCATGGCGCCACGCTCGCGGAAGTGATCGATCATCGCCATCGCGAGCGCGCCCCCCTCCAGCGGATCGGTGCCCGCGCCCGCTTCGTCGAGCAGGACGAGCGCCGGCAGCGCCAGCTCGCGATCCATGGCCACCACGTTGGCGATGTGGCCCGAGAACGTGCTGAGACTCGCCGAGATCGACTGCTCGTCCCCGATGTCCGCGAACGCGCTCCGGAACACCGGCACCTGCGAGCCGCCGGCCGCCGGTATGAGCAGCCCCGCCTGCGCCATCAGCGACAGCAGGCCGGCCGTCTTGAGCGCCACGGTCTTGCCGCCGGTGTTCGGGCCGGTGACGACCAGGACGCGGACTGGCGGAATCAGGAGGATGTCGACGGGGACAGGTTCGTTGCCCGTTGCCCGTGGCTCGTGGCTCGCCTTGCCCGCCGTAGCGGCCAGCGTCTCCGTCGGCCGCGAAGGCGGGTCGTCGAGGCCGAGATGACGGCGCACCGCGGGAATCAAGAGCGGGTGCCGCGCGGCGCGAAGCTCGAGCCGTCCGTCCTCGGCGAGGGCTGGCGGGATGCCGTCCACGGTCATCGAGAAGTGCGCGCGCGCCTGCAGCACGTCCAGGTCGGTTGCCGCGTCCACCGTGCGCTGCAGATCGCCGGCGCGGCGGCGCAGCGCGTCGGTGAGCACGAGCAGGATGCGCCGGACTTCCTCCGCCTCCTGCTGCTCGAGCGCGACGATGTCGTTGTTGATCTCGACGGTGCTGAGCGGCTCGAGAAAGAGGCTCGCGCCGCTCCCCGAGCTGCCGTGCACGATTCCCGGGATCGCGGTGCGATGTTCCGACCGCACGACGAGCACGTACCGGCCGTTCCGGTCCGTCACGATCTGCTGCTGCAGGTACCGCGACGTGTCCTTGCCCCGCAAGTACGACTCGAGCGTTCCGCGCAGCCGCGCCCGCTGCTTGCGAAGACGCTCGCGAATGCTCCGCAGTTCAGGGCTCGCCTCGTCCACCACCTCGCCGGCGGGGTCGATCTTCCGGCGCAGATCGGCGATTTCCGCCTCGAACGACGAGGCCGAGTCCGCAATGGCGCGCAGGATCGGGCACCCGCCCCGCGCGCGTCTGATGGCGGCGGACGTCGCGTCGACCGAGGCGAGAAAGGTCGCGAGCGCCAGAAGGTGCAGGGGCTCGAGGGCGCGCCCCTCGACCGCGAGCAGCTCGAGGATCGCGTCCAGATCGGCGGGAGCCTGCAGGGCGATCAGGCCGTCGGCAAGAAAGCGGACGGTCTCCGACGTCGCCGCGAGCGCCGAGGCGACCGCGCGCGCCTCGGTGTGGGGCTGCATCCGCGCAAGCCGCGCCGCGCCCGGCGGGGTCTGCGCAAAGCGCGACACCGCCTCAACGATCCGATCGAATTCGAGAGCCCTCAGGGCACCTGGATGCATTGAGTCTGGAGAGGGGAGAGCGGCCGCAGGGACAACCATCAACTATAGCCCAGACAGCGCTCCGGCGGACGGAGGAAAGCCGCGTCGGACGCCGACGTGCCGGATGCCCCCGCCAACCTACGGTAAGTGATTGATGGAGCTGGCGATAGCCGCTGCGCCGAACCCATTGTCGATGTTCACGACCGAGACATTGCTGGCGCAACTGTTCAACATTCCGAGCAGCGCCGTCAGCCCGCCGAAACTGGCCCCATACCCGACGCTCGTCGGCACGGCGATGACCGGTACGTCCACCAGTCCGCCGACGACGCTTGGAAGCGCGCCCTCCATGCCGGCCGCGACGATCACCACGCGGGCGGAGGCGAGGCGGACGTGCTCCGCAAGAAGCCGGTGAAGCCCCGCGACGCCGACGTCGTAGAGGCAGTCGACCGCGTTTCCCATGATGTCGGCCGAGACACCCGCTTCTTCCGCGACGGGCAGATCCGCGGTGCCGGCCGCGATGATGAGGACGGTCCCTTTCCCCTGGACCATGTCGGAGGTGCGGCGCGTGATCGCCCGTGCGGTCTCGTGGAACGCTGCATCGGGAATCCGGCCTAAAACGGCGTCAAAAGCCTCACGGGTCGTCCGCGTGACCAGCAGATTGTGCCCGCTCGACACGATCCGTCCGGCGATGGCGGCTATCTGTTCCGGCGTCTTTCCCGGTCCGAAGACGACCTCGGGGAACCCCTGACGCACGCTGCGGTGGTGATCCACGCGGGCGAAACCAAGGTCTTCGAACGGCGCCTGGCGCAAAACTTGTAGGAGCCGCGCTTCGGCGGCCTCGGGAGTAAGGCCCCCGGCCCGGACTTCGTCGATGAGTGCGCGGAGCTCAGACCGGGTCATGACGCCAAGTGATTGGCTCTCGTTGACTTCGAGCTCAGCGGGGCTATAACATGACCGATTGTTCCGCGTAACGGATTCATCCCTTTATGACGCCGCTTGAGACGCTCATTCTCGTTTGTTACTTCTTCGTGCTCAGCATTCTGGCCATTTACGGCTGGCATCGCTACTACCTTGTGTATCTTTACATGAAACACAGGGACAAGGCGCCGCAGCCGCCGCCCGATCTCGACGTCCTTCCGCCCGTCACCGTCCAGCTTCCCATCTTCAACGAGATGTACGTCGCCGATCGTCTGATCGACGCCGTCTGCGAGATGGACTATCCGCGCGAGCTGCTCGAGATCCAGGTGCTCGACGACTCCACGGACGAGACGACGGAGATTGCCGAGCTGGCCGTGCGGCGCCACGCCATGCGCGGGTTCAACATCCATTACCTCCACCGCGTCGATCGCACCGGGTACAAAGCGGGGGCGCTCGACGCGGGATTGAAGCAGGCGAGCGGGGAATTCATCGCGATCTTCGACGCCGACTTCATTCCGCCGGCGGATTTCCTGAAGCGCACGCTGCCGCACTTCGGCACCGACGCGAAGGTCGGGATGGTGCAGGCTCGATGGGGGCACATCAACCAGGACTATTCGCTGCTCACGAAGATCCAGGCGATCCTGCTCGACGCGCATTTCGTGCTCGAGCACGGCGGGCGCAACCGCGCGGGATGTTTCTTCAACTTCAACGGCACCGCGGGCGTGTGGCGCCGTGCGGCGATTGGATCGTCCGGCGGATGGCAGCACGACACGCTCACCGAGGACCTGGACCTCAGCTACCGGGCCCAGCTCGCGGGCTGGCGGTTCGTGTTCCTCTCGGATGTCGTCTCGCCGGCGGAAGTGCCGGTGGAGATGAACTCGTTCAAGTCGCAGCAGCACCGCTGGGCGAAGGGATCCATCCAGACCTGCATCAAGCTGCTGCCGCGGATTCTGCGGTCGAATCAACCGCTGACGGTCAAGGTGGAGGCGTTCTTCCACCTGACCGCGAACTTCAACTACCTGCTGATGTCGGTGCTGTCCATCCTCATGTTCCCGGCGATGTACGTCCGGTACAACATGGGGTGGTCCGAGATGCTCCTCATCGACGTGCCGCTCTTCCTCGCGGCGACCGCCTCGGTCGGCAACTTCTACGTCGTGTCGCAGCGCGAGCTGTATTCGGACTGGCGGCAGCGCATGAAGTACCTGCCGTTCCTGATGTCGATCGGTATCGGGCTGTGCGTGAACAACACCCGCGCGGTCCTCGAGGCGATGTTCGGGAAGGAGAGCGAATTCGCTCGCACCCCGAAGTACGGGATCGAAGCCGACGGGGACGAGTGGGCCGGCAAGAAGTACCACATGTCGGTGGGCGTGCAGCCGATGATCGAGCTGGCGCTCGGCCTGTACTTCACGTGGACCGTGTTCTACGCCCTGATGAACCAGATTTACGGGACGCTGCCGTTCCTGATGCTCTTCCAGGTCGGCTTCCTCTACACGGGGCTGCTCTCGATCCTCCAGCAGTTCACGGGCGAGAACGTCATGCTCAAGGCGCCCGAAGTGGCGAAGTAGATCAAGGTGCTAAGCGGTGCTCAAGGGTGCTGAGGGGTGCTCAGGGGTGCTCGCGCCCGAGCACCTTGGCACTTTTCAGCACCTTTCGGCACATTTCAGCACCCTTCAGCACCCCTGATATGATCCGCGCATGACGACCGAGGTGAAGCCCAAAGCCGGACTCGAAGATGTCGTCGCCGCCGCGTCGGCCATCTGTTACCTGGATGGCGAGCGCGGCGTTCTGGCGTACTTCGGCTACGACATCCACGACCTGGCGCGCGGGGCCTCGTTCGAGGAGGTGTGCCATCTCCTCTGGCACGGACGGCTGCCGAACCGCGCTGAGCTCGGCGACCTGCAGTCGCAGCTCGCGGCGGCGCGGCCGCTCGGCGAGCCGATCCTGCGGCTCATGAAGCAGCTGCCGGCGTCAGACGGCATGGACATGCTGCGCACGCTGACCTCGGCGCTCGGGCAGTACGATCCGGAAGCGGGCGACAATTCCGCGCAGGCGAACCAGCGCAAGGCGATCCGCGTCACGGCGCAGATTGGCAGCATCGTGGCGACCTACGGGCGGATGCAGGCAGGCGGGGGCCCGATTGCCCCCGACCCGGCGCTCGGCCACGCGGCGAACTTCCTCTACATGCTCACCGGGAACCGGCCGAACGCGCTCTCGACGCGCGCGTTCGACATCGCGCTGGTGCTCCATGCCGATCACGAGCTGAACGCCTCGACGTTCGCGGCGCGCGTGGCGGCGGCGACGCTGACCGATCTCTACTCGGCCACGGTCGCCGCGATCGGGACGCTCAAGGGGCCGCTGCACGGCGGCGCGAACGCGGAGGTGATGCGCCTGCTGATCGAGATCGGGCAGGATGCGCCCGGCGACCGGGTCGACGACGCCATTCGCGCGAAGCTCGCGCGCAAGATCAAGATTCCCGGCTTCGGCCACCGCGTGTATCGCACCGAGGACCCCCGCGCGACGCATCTGCGGCGGATGTCGCGGGAGCTCGGCGAGCGGGCCGGGAACACGCGCTGGTTCGAGATGTCGCAGCGGATCGAGACCCTCGTGAAGGGGGAGAAGAAACTCAACCCGAACGTCGACTTCTACTCCGCGTCGACCTACTACACGCTCGGGATCCCGATCGACCTGTTCACGCCGATCTTCGCGGTGAGCCGCGTGTCGGGGTGGACGGCGCACTGCCTCGAGCAGTACGCGAACAACCGCCTCATCCGCCCCCGCACCGACTACATCGGTCCCCAGTACCCGCAGACGTTCCTCACGGTGGATCAAAGATAGGACTGGGATTAACTCCAAACGCCAAACGCCAAACTCCAAACTTCCCCCCCCAAACTCCAAACTGCAAAATGGAGTTTGTAGTTTGGAATTTGGCGTTTGGAGTTGACAGTCACCGTGCGTGCGCCTGAGCCCCGCCGCCCTGAATGCTATAATTCGTAGTCCTAAGGTTCGATGGATCAACGGTTTATCAGGAACTTCGCGGTCATCGCCCACATCGACCACGGAAAGTCCACGCTCGCGGACCGTTTCCTGGAGATGACCGGCGCGCTCCAGCCGCGCGAGATGGAGGCGCAGGTCCTCGACAGCATGGACCTCGAGCGCGAGCGCGGCATCACGATCAAGGCGCACGCGGTGCGGCTGACGTACCGCGCCGACGACGGGCGCGAGTACGTGCTGAACCTGATCGACACGCCGGGCCACGTCGACTTCTCGTACGAAGTGACGCGCTCGCTCGCCGCCTGCGAAGGGGCGCTGCTGCTCGTCGACGCGTCACAGGGCGTCGAGGCGCAGACGCTCGCCAACGCGTACCTCGCCGTCGACAACGGCCTCGAGATCATCCCGGTCGTCAACAAGATCGATCTGCCCGGCGCGCAGCCGGACGAAGCGAAGCGCCAGATCGAGGAGATTGTCGGCCTCGATGCCGCGGGCGCGATCCTCGCGAGCGCGAAAGAGGGGACGGGCGTTCACGAGATCCTCGAGGCCATCGTGCACCGGCTGCCCGCGCCCGTCGGCGATCCCGCCGCGCCGCTCAAAGCCCTCATCTTCGATTCGTGGTACGACGCGTACCGCGGGGTGATCATCCTGACCCGCGTCATCGACGGCGCGATCCGCGCCGGGATGAAGGTCCGGCTGATGGCCAAGGGACAGGAATACGAGGTCGATCAGGTCGGCGTCTTCTCGCCCAAGCCCGTCGTCGCGACCGAGCTCGGGGTCGGCGAGGTCGGGTTCGTCTTCGCCGGCATCAAGACGGTCAGCGACGCGCAGATTGGCGACACGATCACCGAGGCGGCGCGGCCCGCCGCGGAGGCGTTCCCCGGCTTCAAGGTGAGCAAGCCGATGGTGTTCGCCGGCCTCTACCCGGTTGAAGGGAGCGAGTACCCCGAGCTGCGCGACGCGCTCGAGAAGCTCCGCCTGAACGACGCGTCGTTCTTCTTCGAGCCGGAGACCTCGGCGGCGCTCGGCTTCGGGTTCCGCTGCGGGTTCCTGGGACTGCTGCACATGGAAATCGTCCAGGAGCGCCTCGAACGCGAGTTCGGGATGGATCTGGTGACGACGGCCCCGGGCGTGTTGTACCGCGTGACGAAGACCGACGGCACGGTGGAGGAGATCGACAGCCCGTCGAAACTGCCCGACACGGGCCGGATCGCGACGATCGAGGAGCCGGTCATCACCGCGATGATGCTGACGCCGGCCGAGCACGTCGGCGCGATCCTGAAGCTCTGCCAGGAAAAGCGCGGCGTGCAGAAGTCCATCGAATACCTCGCCGCCGACCGCGTGCTCGTCACCTACGAGCTGCCGTTCAACGAAGTTGTGATGGATTTCTACGATCGGCTGAAAACGCTGTCGCGCGGGTACGCGTCGCTCGACTACCATGTGACGGGGTACCAGGACGCGCCGCTCGTCAAGCTGGACATCCTGGTGAACGAGGAGCCGGTCGACGCCCTGTCGGTCATCGTGCACCGCGACACCGCGTACCAGCGCGGCCGCGCCCTGGCGTCGAAAATGCGCGAGCTGATCCCCCGCCAGATGTTCGAGGTCGCGATCCAGGCGGCCATCGGCAGCCGGATCATCGCGCGGGAGTCGGTCAAGGCGCTGCGGAAGAACGTGCTGGCGAAGTGCTACGGCGGCGACATCAGCCGCAAGCGCAAGCTGCTCGAGAAGCAGAAGGAAGGGAAGAAGCGGATGAAGCGCGTCGGCCGCGTCGAAATCCCGCAGGAAGCGTTCCTCGCGGTGCTCAAGGTGGGGACGGAAACATAGAGCGCCTGCGGTCCGAGCGAATACATGCCAACAACCTTTCACAAGTCCGCCATCCGCGAGTACTTCGAGTCGATCGTCATCGCGGTGATTCTCGCGCTGTTCGTGCGCACGTGGGTGGTGCAGGCCTTCAAGATCCCGACGGGATCGATGGAGAACAACCTGCTCATCGGCGACCACCTCCTGGTGAACAAGTTCGTCTTCGGGCCGACGCTCGGCCGTGTCGAGAAGGCAATCCTGCCGACCCGCGACATCCGCCGGGGCGACGTGGTCGTGTTCAAGTACCCCGACGAACCCGATCGTGATTTCATCAAGCGCGTGGTCGGCCTGCCGGGTGAGACGGTGGAGTTGCGCAGCAAGAAGGTCTACATCAACGGCCGGCCGCTCGACGAGCCCTATGTCCACTTCCTCGAGCCGGCGTCAACCGCGCAGGAGGTCACCTCCTTCGACGTGCGCGAGCGCTACGGCCCCGTGCAGGTTCCGCGCGACGAGTACTTCGTCATGGGAGACAACCGCGACAACTCCCAGGACAGCCGCTACTGGGGGTACCTGCCTCGCCACTACATCAAGGGCCGGGCCCTGATGATCTACTGGTCGTACGAGTCGGAGCGGGAAGACTACCTCGACGAAGGCATGGGAGCGACGCTCACCCGCCTGTTCTCCGTCGTGACGCACTTCTTCACCAAGACCCGCTGGGAGCGGCTGTTGCATCAGATCCACTGACCCGAAGGAGCCCGAGCGTGAGCACGTTCCGGAAGCTCGTCAAGATCCTGCTGTTCGTGTTCGTCGTGAACGCGATGTACCAGTTCGTGCCTCCGTACTACCGCTACGTCCGGTTCAAGGACGGGGTGCACGAGACCGCGCTCTTCTCGCAGAGGGTGCCGGACACGGCGATCGTCGATCGCGTGATGACGCTGGTGGATCGGCTGAACGTGCCGGTGGCGCGTGAGTCCGTGTTCGTGCAGCACGAGGGCGCGCGGATCGTCATCAGCGTGTCGTACGTGGAGACGATGACCTTCGTGCCGGGCCGGCCTTACGAGTGGCAGTTCGACGCGAGCGCCGACGCGCTCCATGTCAGGAACCCGAAAGAGGCGCCCTAGGAGCGTTCGAGCGCCGCGCGCGCCGCGGCAATCTCGGTCGTCGCTTCGGTCGTCAGGCGCTCCGCTTCGCGTCCGGCGTGCTCCGCGTACGTCGCGTCCTTCAGGCTTCCCACGTTGATGTCGACGTTCGAGCGCGCGCCCCGCAGGCCCGCGCCGAGCAGCTCCAGCCCGACCTGCAGATCGCTCGCGGCGTTCCGGTTGCCGAACGCGGCCACGACGGCCGCCTGCTCGATGGCGTCGCCGCACGCCCGCATCACGGCCAGCGGCGTGCCGGTCGCGACCGTCATCGCCTCCTGGATCGCCTGCTGGCGCGCCGCTTTCTCCCCGTCGGTTCCCTTCGGCTTCCGGAACGCCGAGACCACCATGTCGTACGCCTCGGCGTCGCGATCCACGAGCGCAGCGAGCCGCGCGCTGGCGTCGGCGCAGCGCGAGGCGGCGGCCGCAAGCCGCTCGACGTCCTCCTCGGTGGCGGCGCGCGACTTCGGAAGGCCCGCCACCATGGCCAGCAGCGAGGCGCCGACCGCCCCGGCCAGCGCGGAGGCGGAGCCACCGCCTGGCGTCGGGTCCGGCGACCGGAACGCCGCGAGGAGGTCGACGAGATTCAATTCCGTGAGATGCATCAGACTCCTGCAGGCCCGACCTTCGGGTCGGACGAGCGCCGATCCGCAATGCCCCCGGACACCACGCGTCCGTGCTTGATGACGGCCGCGATCGACGCCGCGCCGACGCGAATCAGGTTGATCGCGTCGCCGTGAACGACGACCGCGTCCATCAGCTTACCCGGTTCCAGGCTGCCGGCCTTGTCCGCGACGTCGAGCGACCAGGCGCCGTTGATGGTGGCCGCGGTCAGCGCCTCCTCGAACGTCAGGCCCATCGCGAAGCAGCCCAGCGTCATCGCGAACGGCATCGACGGGGAGAACCCGCCTCCGGGGTTGACGTCGGTCGCCAGCGCGACCGGCACCGACGCGGTGATGAAATCGCGCGCCGGCGCAAACCGCCCGAGCTTCAGGTAGAAGGCCGCCGCCGGAAGGAGCGTTGCCGCCACGTTCGCGCGCGCCAGGGCGGCAATCCCGTCGGCCGGCACGAAAATCAGGTGATCGGCCGAGCGCGCGCCGAGCGCCGCCGCGACCTGCGACCCGCCGCTCGCGCCAAGCTCGTCGGCGTGGATTCTCGGCTTCAACCCGGCGCGGGCCCCCGCGTTCAGAATCCGCCGCGACTCCCCGGGAGTGAAGACGCCCGTTTCGCAGAACACGTCGCACCACCGGGCGAGCCCTTCCGCCGCGACCGCCGGGATCATCTCCTCGATCACCAGCCGCACGTACTCGTCGCGGCGCTCGCGGTACTCGAGCGGCACTTCGTGCGCGCCCAGAAAGGTGGGGACGATGTCCAGCGGGTGCTCGCCGGAGAGGCGTCGGACGGCACGGAGCAGCTTCAGCTCGGACTCCAGGCTCAGGCCGTACCCGCTCTTGATCTCGCAGGTCGTCGTGCCGCAGGCGAGCATCTCGTCGAGCCGCGGGCGCGTGACGGCCACCAGGTCGTCCTCGGAGGCGGCCCGCGTCGCCCGCACCGTCGACACGATGCCGCCGCCGCCGGCCGCGATTTCCGCGTACGTGGCGCCGGCCAGCCGGCGGCGCAGCTCTTCGCGGCGGTCCCCCGCGAAGATCGCGTGCGTGTGGGCATCCACAAAGCCCGGGACGATGGCGTGCGCGGCGGCGTCGATGATCTGTGCGCGAGGCGTGGGGGCGACCTCCGTGTCGAGATCGGACGTTGCGCCCGCGTACACGATGCGCCCCGCGAGTGACGCGAGCGCGCCGCCGGCAATGATCGGCACGGCGCCCTGGTCGGCGCCGCGCCGGGGGGCCGGCCCCGCGCACGTGATCAGCTGGCGGATGTTGCGGAAGATGAGGTCGGCGGCTTCCATTCAGCGTCCGGAGACGAGCGCCGCCACTTTCGCCTCGAGCTCGGCGGCGGTGACGCCGGCGATGGAGATGCGTTTGTCGCGGCTGCGTTCGCCCGCTTCGATTGCCAGGTCGCGGCGCGGGCAGCCGAGGGCCTTCGCGAGCAAATCGATCAGGGCGTCGTTCGCGGCGCCGTCCACGGGCGCGGCGGCGAGCCGCACGAGCACCGCGTCCCCGCGCATGCCGGCGATGCCGCTGCGGCCGGCCCGGGGGATCACCCGGACCTTAACTTCCGGCCTTGCGCTCATCGCGCGGCGCCTGCTCGCCCGTCCGCGGCTGTCCCGGCACGTCGGCCGGGCGCGGCCGGTGGAGCAGCAGCTTGTCGTCAGGCTTGTCCTGGTCGCGGATGAACTCGAGCGCGTGGTACAGAGCCTGGATGGACGCCTCGACGGATCCCTCGACGCCGCGGCGCCGCAGGCGCAGCTCGGTGATGTCGCGCTCGATCTCCTCGAGACGCACCTGCGTCTTCTGCAGCAGCAGGTCGGCGCGGCCCTGCGCCTCGCGGACGATCATCTTCGCCTCGTTCTCGGCGATCTGCTTCATCTCGTCGGCGAGCCTCTGGGCGGTGAGCAGCGTGTTGCGGAGATTGGCCTCGCGCTCGCGGTGCTCCGTCAGCAGCGCCTCCATCCGTGCGAGGTCCTGGCGCAGGCGGTCGATCTCGCGGAGGGCGTGCTCGTAGTCGTCGGCCGCCTCGGTCAGGAACGCCACGACCTCCGTCCGGTCGTAGCCGCGCAGCCCGATCTTGAACCGCTGCTGCCGCAGGTCGAGCGGCGCGATCCGCATCACCCGTTCGGCCGGGGCGGAGCCCGAGCCGGCGGCCGACGTGCTCGACGGGGTCTGCGGTGGTCCGGATTGACGATCGAACATCAGGTCCTCACTGTTCTCTTGCCGAAGATCGCGGTGCCGACGCGTACTATCGTGGCGCCTTCCTCGATGGCGGCCTCGAAGTCGTGGCTCATGCCCATGGACAGGTGCCGCAGCGCGGCGGCCGGCACGCCGTCGGCGAGCCACCGATCGCGCAGCTCGCGAAGGCGCACGAACCAGGGGCGCGTCTGCTCCTGGTCCTCGTTCCACGGCGGAATGAGCATCAACCCCGTCACCCTGGCCGCGCGCGCGTCGAGCGCGCGATCCAGCAGCCGGCGCGCGCCGGAGACGTCGGCGCCGAATTTCGTGGCTTCGCCGGCCAAGTCCACCTGGACGAGCACCTCGGGCGACGTCCCCTGCTCGACGGCGGCCGCGTCGACGCGCTGCAGCAGATCGATCGAGTCCATCGACTGGATGCAGGCGAACGCGCCGGCCGCTTTCTTCGCCTTGTTCGACTGCAGGTGGCCGATGAGATGCCACCTTATCTCCATGTCGGCTGTTTCCTGGATCTTCTGCAGGGCCTCCTGGACCTTGTTCTCGCCGAAGTCGCGGTGGCCGGCGGCCCAGACCGCCCGGACGGCGTCGGCCCCGAACGTCTTCGACACGGCGATCAGCCGCACGCCGGCAGGATCCCGGCCGGCGTGGCGGGCGGCCGCGTCGATCCGGGACCTGACAGACTGGAGGTTGCTGGCAAGGCCAGGCTCGGGGGACGAAGGCATGGAACGCCAGCGGGGCTACTTGATGTAGGACTTCAACGCCTCGTAGTTCGCCTGCGCTTCCTTCGCGTTCGGTCCCGTCGGCGCCACCTTCGTATAGGTCTGGAACTCGCCGGCGGCCTCGGCGAGCTTTCCGAGGTTCAGGTACACCTTGCCGAGCATGAAGTGCCCTTCGGCGTGGTCCGGCTTCGCCTTGACGGCATTGCTGAAATGCTCGAGGGCTCCCTGGAAGTCGTTCGCGTTCCAGGCAATGACGCCCTGGTTGTACAGCGCGTCCGGGTTGCCGACGCCGCCGGTCGCGGCGGCCGCGCGCTTGCTCGCCTCGGCGCTCATCTCCTGCGCTTCCTTGAATTTCTTCTGCTGGTTGTAGATCGTCGCCAGCCCGTTGTACGCGTCAGGCGCGTCCGGCTTGATTTCGAGCGCCTTCCTGTAGGCCTCCTCGGCCTTGTCGTACTCCTTCTTCTGCGTGTACACCGCGCCGATGTTCAGGTAGCACTCCATGCAGTTCGGCACGTCCGCCATCACCTCGGTGAACTTGGCGATCGCCTCGTCGTACTTGCCCTCGTTGGACATCGTGGCGGCTTCGGCGAATTTCGCCTTGATCCCTTCGACGCGCGCGGCCTCCTTCGCGGCCTCTTCCTTCGACATCGCGCCGGCGGCGCCGCCAGGCTTCAGCACGAAGTTGACGACCAGCGGATCGCCGAGCGCGACGCGGACCCTGAAGGACTGTGACAGGCCGCCCTTTTCCGCCGTCACCGTGTAATCCCCAGGCGCGACGCCGACCTGCATGTAATCGCCGCCCTTGCGGCTCTTCGTCTCCAGCTTCAGATTCCTGTCGCCGGACATCAGAATCGTAATGTTCGCGCCGTCGACGGGCTTGTTCTGCGCGTCGACGACCCTGCCTTTGAGCGCGCCCGTCGTCGCCCCCTGGGCGTGCGCGGGCACCGCCCAGACGGTCAGAGCGAGCACGATCGCGCAGATCGCAAGCGATCGGCGCCCTATGCCTGTCGGCACCATAGGAACCTCCGTGTGCTATCGCAAAAAAAACGGTGTAAAACCGCGTGAATACGCTGGATACAGTTTACACCCTACAAGGGTGCTGAAGGGTGCTGAAGGGTGCTGAAGGGTGCTGAAGGGTGCTGAAGGGTGCTGAAGGGTGCTGAAGGGTGCTGAAGGGTGCTGGAGGGTGCCGAAGGGTGCTGGAGGGTGCCGAGGGGTGCACCCTCAGCACCTTTGTATGTTCGTGATCAGGTACTCGTGAACGGCCCCGCGGGCAGAGGCGCGCGAGTTGATCGCCCGGCGCGCCTCGACGGTGGTGACAGTGAAGCCGGCGCCGCGCACCTCATCACTATCCGCGTAAAGCGCCTGGATGTCGGGCGCAACGGAATTGCTGAGCAGCACGGACACGCCGCGGCGGGCCAGTGCCAGCACCGTCCGCTGTAGCGCGGACTGCTCGGACGATCCAAACGGCGCGGCCGTGTACGACGTGAAATACGCGGTGGGACTGACGGGAGCGTACGGCGGATCGAGATAGACGAAATCGCCGGCCGAGGCGCCCGACAGCGCCTCTTCGAAGCGCTCCACCCGCAGCGTGACGCCGGGCCGTGCGAGCGCCTCGGAAAGCCGCCGGAGGTTCTGCGCGTTGCAGATGCGGATCGACCCGTGCCGGCCGGCGGGCACGTTGAACTCACCGCGCGAGTTGAGCCGGAACAGGCCGTTGTAGCCCGTGCGGTTCAGGTAGATCAGCATCGCCGCGAGATCCGGCGTGTAGCGGTCGGCCGGATGCGGCGCCGCGTGCACTTCTCGCCGCAGCGGATTGAAGCGGCGATCACGAATCCCGTAGAAGTGGGCCGCCCCTCCCGCCCGGTGTCCCTCCTCGAGCCGCTGCAGCGCCGCGATCACCTCCTCGACCGAGTCGCGCACGACGCGATAGCAGCCAATCACGTCGGCGTTGACGTCGGACAGGTGGACGCCGTGTCCGTCGACACGCCCCGCGGCGTGCAGATCGAGGAAGACCGCGCCGCTGCCCAGAAACGGCTCGAAGAAGCGATCGAACGCGCGGGGATAGTACGGCCGCAGCACGGGCAGGAGTTGACGCTTCCCTCCCGCCCATTTGAGGATCGGCCGAGCGGCTGCCGGCATCCTCAGCATTCCATGAAGCGCTCGATGTCCTCGAGCTGGCTCGTCACCGGGGACGGCGGAAGCGAGGCGAGAAAGCGCTGGCCGTACGTCATGGTGCGCAGCCGAGGATCCAGCACCGCCAGCACGCCACGATCCTGCCGGTGGCGCAGCAGCCGTCCGAGCCCCTGTTGCAGCGACAGGATCGCCAGTGGAATCTGGTACTCGCCGAACGCCGACCCGCCGGCGGCGTTGATGGCTTCGATCCGCGCAGCCGTAATCGGATCGCCGGGCGAGGCAAACGGCAGCTTGTCGATGATGACGCAGCTCAACGCCTCGCCGACGACGTCGACGCCCTGCCAGAAGCTCGACGTCGCGAGGAGGACCGCGTTGGGCGTCGCCTTGAAATCCCGCAGCAGCGCCGAACGCGGCGCCGAGCCCTGGACGAGAATCGGGTACTCAATCTCCACCGACGCGATCGCCTGGACCTCGCGCAGGTTCGAGTAGCTGGTGAACAGCACGAACGCGCGCCCGCGCGTGCGCTTGACGATCTCGATCACCTCGCGCGCCGCCGCCGCGGCGAACTCCCGCGAGCGGGGATCCGGCATGCCGGCCGGCAGGTAGAGGATCGACTGCCGCGCGTGATCGAATTCCGACGGCAGCCGCACCTCCTGCGCCCGGCCGATGCCGAGCCGGCCGCGGACGTAGTCGAACGAGCCCTCGACGGCAAGCGTCGCCGAGGTCAGGACCGTCGCGCGCATCGGGTCGAGCAGCAGCTCGCGGACGATGTTCGAGACGTCGATGGGCGACGCGCGCAGGAACACGCCCCTGCCGCGGATATCCAGGTAATAGACGTAGCCTTCGTCGTCTGCGCGCAGCAGGAACACGAGGTCGCCGCGCAGCTCCGCGGAGCGGCGCCCCAGCGCGATGACGTCTTCGGGAATGCCCTTCGCGAGCGCGAAGTCGGCCTCGAGCGCCGTCAGCGCATCGACGAGCGCCAGGCCGTCATCGGCCACCTTCGACATCTGCGCGCGGCGGACGCGCACGCGGCTGTCGGCGGCGGGCGCCGCCATGTCGAGGCGCACCGCCTGGAGCGCGTAGAAGAACGCGCGCGCGGCCTCGCGAACCCGCTCTACGTCTCGCGCGACGTCCGAGGCGCTCGCCTCGTCTGGTACGAGCCGCGCGCCGAGCGCGCGGTCCACGTCGCTGGCGAGGTCCTCGGCACGGTACGTGCTGACCGCGATGCCGAAGTACTGTGTGGCGACGTCCTCGAGCTGGTGCGCCTCGTCGACGATGGCGTAGCTGCACGGCGGGATGACCTCACCGAAGTCGCTCTGCCGCACGGCGGCATCGGCGCAGAGCAGGTGATGATTCACGATCACGAGGTCCGACTCCGCCGCGCGCTGGCGCATGCGCGTGACGAAGCAGTCCTGGAATTGCGGGCAGTCGGCCCCGATGCAGTTCTCGGTCGTGGCCGCGATCTCTCCCCAGAACGGGAGGTCCTCCGGCAGGTCCTCGATCTCCGCGCGATCGCCGGTCGTCGTCTCGCGGCGCCACTCGTCGATGAGCCGGATGTACATGTCCTGGTCGGCGGTGCGCCCGAGCGAGAGGCCGGGCAGCGTGGCCCCCTCGCGCAGCGCGTCGAACCGGTGCAGGCACAGATAGTTCCCGCGTCCCTTCATGTAGGTCGCGGTGAACGGCACGCCCAGCGAGTCGCGCAGGATCGGCAGGTCCTTGAAGTAGATCTGTTCCTGGAGGTTCTTGGTGCCGGTGGAAATCAGCACGCGCTGGCGGCTGAGAATCGCGGGGACCAGGTAGGCGAGCGTCTTGCCGGTGCCGGTCCCGGCTTCCGCGAGGAGGACCCCGCCGTCGACGAAGGCGGCCGCGACCGCGTCGGCCATCTCGATCTGGCCGGGGCGCGCCTCGAAGCCGTCGAGCGCCCGCGCGATCGGGCCGCCGGGCGCGAAGACCGCCGCGACGGCGGCGCTCAGCTCCGGTGCTCGGGGTACAGCGGGAACTTCCGGCACAGAGCCTCGACTTCAGCCCGCACCGCGGTGAGGGTGCGCTCATCTTCCGGCGACGCAAGGACCCGCGTGATGTATTCCGCGACGGCGTCCATTTCCGGCTCGCGCATGCCGCGGCTGGTGATCGCGGGCGTGCCCACGCGGATGCCGCTCGCGACCATCGGCGGATTCTGGTCGAAGGGAATCGCGTTCTTGTTGACCGTGATGCCGGCCTTGCCCAGCGCCGCCTCGGCGACCTTCCCCGTCAGCCCCTTCGAGAACACGTCGACGAGCATCAGGTGATTGTCGGTGCCGCCGCTGACGAGCCGGAAGCCGGAGGCCGACAGCGCGCCCGCGAGCCGTTTCGCGTTCGCCACGATCTGTTGCTGGTACTCGGCGAAGTCGGGCTCCATCGCTTCCTTCAGGCACACCGCCTTGGCGGCGATGATGTGCATGAGCGGGCCTCCCTGGATCCCGGGGAACACCGCGCGATCCAGGCCCTTCGCGTAGTGCGCGCGGCTCAAGACGAGTCCTCCCCGCGGACCACGGAGCGTCTTGTGCGTCGTCGTCGTGACGAAATCGGAGTGCGGCACGGGGCTGGGGTGCACCTTCGCGGCGACGAGGCCGGCGATGTGCGCCATGTCGGTCACGACGGGGGCGCCGACGTCGCGCCCGACACGCCCGATCCGCTCGAAGTCGATGACGCGAGGGTAGGCGCTCGCGCCCACCATGATCATCTTCGGCGTGTGCTCGTGCGCGAGCCGCTCCAGCTCCTCGTAGTCGATCCGCTCGTCGTCCTTGCGCACGCCGTACGGCACGATGGTGTAGAGCTTGCCGGAAAAATTCAGCGGATGCCCGTGCGTGAGGTGGCCGCCGTGCGCGAGGTTCATGCCGAGCACCGTGTCGCCGGGCTTCAGCAGCGTGAAGTACACGGCCATGTTCGCCTGCGCGCCGGAGTGCGGCTGCACGTTCGCGTGCTCGGCGCCGAACAGCGTCTTCGCGCGCTCGATGGCCAGCGCCTCCGCGACGTCCACGAACTCGCACCCGCCGTAGTAGCGCTTGCCCGGATAGCCTTCGGCGTACTTGTTGGTCAGCACGGAGCCGGCCGCCTCAAGCACCGCCTGGCTGACAAAGTTCTCCGACGCGATCAGCTCCAGGCCGCTGTTCTGGCGGTGTCGCTCGTCGTCGATCGCCTTCGCGATTTCCGGATCGCTGTCGGCCAGCGCGCGCCAGCGCGCCGGAGCTTCCGTCTTCGTCGTCATGATGACTCTTTCCCAGGCAGCCCTGAAGGGCTGCGCAACAAGGCCGCTAGTACGAATATGCGCAACAAACCCGCCAGTACGAATAATCGTTGCGCAGGGCTTTAGCCCTGCCTCTCTGGCTTCAGCCCTGCCGCTCCTTTCGCTCGATCTCCATGATCTGATCGACGCGCTTCTGATGACGGCCGCCCTCGAACGGCGTCTTCAACCAGAGGGCCACGATCTCGTCGGCGAGGCCGGTGGCGACGAGGCGGCCACCCATGGAGAGGACGTTGGCGTCGTTGTGCTCGCGCGACATGCGAGCGGTATACAGATCGTTGCACAACGCGGCGCGGATGCCGCTGACCTTGTTGGCGGCCATCTGCTCGCCCTGGCCGCTGCCGCCGATCACGATGCCGCGATCCGCGCGCCCGCCCGCGACCAGCCGCGCGACGTCCGCGCAGATCGGCGGATAGTCGACCGATTGCTCGCTGTCGGTGCCGCGATCGTCCACGTCATGGCCGAGACGCTGGAGCGTGGCCACGAGATGCTGCTTGAGCGCGAACCCCGCGTGGTCGGCGCCGATCGCGATGCGCATGTGTGGGATTATAGCTGACGACCATGTCGACCGTTGTCATCACCTCGCGCGGAGAAGAGCGGATTCGGAACGGCCATCCCTGGGTGTACCGGTCCGATGTGGCCGAGGCACAGGCGGAGGGGGGCGCGACCGTGCGTCTCGTCGGCAGCCGCGGCCGCACGATCGGTCACGCGCTGTACAGCGACAAGTCGGAAATTGCGATCCGGCTGCTGACGCATGGGAACGAGGTCGCAGATCCTGCAATGTGGCGAACACGGCTGCAGCAGGCGATCGCCTTTCGCAACGACCTTTCCATCGACGCGACCGCGTATCGGCTGGTGCACGGCGAGGCGGACCGCTTGCCCTCGCTCGTCGTGGATCGGTATGGTGACTACCTCGTCGTTCAGGCGCTCTCGCAAGGTGTGGATCGCCTCCTGCCGGACCTGACGCGGATCCTGGTGGAGCTCGCGCGGCCGGCGGGCATCCTGGCGCGCAACGATCCGCGCGTGCGGCTGCTCGAAGGGCTCGAGCAGCGTGTCGACCTCCTGCACGGCGCCGTCCCGGAGGCGATCGAGGTGCGCGAAGGGGCCGTGCGCTACCAGGTGGATCCGTATCACGGGCAGAAGACCGGACTGTTCCTGGATCAGCGGGAGAACCGGGTCGCCGCGGCCGAGTACGCGCACGGCCGGCTGCTCGATGCCTTCAGCTACAACGGCGGGTTCGCGCTCGCGCTGGCGCCGAAGTGCGACGAGGTCCTCGCGGTCGATATCTCCGAAGAGGCGGTGGCGCGCATCCGGGCGAACGCCGAGCGCAACGGCCTGCGCAACGTGGAGGCGCGCGCGATGAACGTGTTCGACGAGCTGCGCGAGCTGGAGCGGCGCGGCGAGCGTTTCGACACGATCGTGCTGGACCCGCCGGCCTTCGCGAAGAACCGCGCGTCGGTGACGAAGGCGCTCTCCGGCTACAAGGAGATCAACCTGCGGGCGCTGAAGCTGCTCTCGCCGGGCGGGTTCCTGGTGACGTGCAGCTGCTCGTACAACGTCAGCGAAGCCGCGTTTGCCGACGTCCTCGCGGCAGCCGCCGTCGATGCCCGCGCCGATGTGGCCGTTGTCGAGAAGCGCATGCAGGGACGCGATCATCCCGTGCTGATGACGGTCCCCGAGACGTTCTACTTGAAGTGCTTCATCCTGCGGAAGATCGCATAGGAGACTTCGCTGCCGTTGCTCGTTGCTCGTGCTCGTGGCTCGTTACGAGCCACGAGCCCCGAGCGCCGAGCGCCGTTACTCCGACCGCAAGGCGGTCAGCGGGGTGACGCGCGTGGCCCGGCGCGCGGGGAGCCAGGTCGCGACCAGCGCGGCGAGTGCGAGCACGCCCGGCGCGGTGGTGAAGACGACCGGGTCCAGCGGCTTGACGTCGTAGAGCAGGCTGCTCAGCGTGAACCCGAGCAGCGCCGCGAGCGGCAGCCCCAGGGCGACGCCGGCGGCGGCCAGCACGGCCCCTTCCTTCAGCATCATCGCCAGCACGTCCGCCGGCCTTGCGCCGAGCGCCATGCGGATCCCGATCTCCCGCGTCCGCTGCGACACGATGTACGACTTGACGCCGTAGAGTCCGACGGCGGCGAGCAGGAGCGCGAGCAGTCCGAAGATCACGAACAGCCGCCCGCCGGCCTGGACGGCCCACAACTCGATGCTCCGCTCATGGAACGCGTGCATCGTCGTGGCCTGCAGCACCGGCAGCTTCGGGTCGTAGGTGCGCATCTCGCGGCGGATCGCGTCGAGAAGACTGGCCTCGACGCCCCCCTGCGCCGCGCGGACGTGCAGGAACATGTTTCCGCGATAGGTGCGCCCCCACGGCTCGTAGACGGCCGGCCCCCCCTCGCGATCGAACAGGTTGTCACGGATCGGCGCGGCGATGCCGACGATCTCCATCGGCTCCCCGTTGTTCTTGGTCGCCTCGCCCGGCCGGGCGGAGTAGCGGATCATCTGGCCGATCGGATCGTCGGCGCCGAACAGCTTGTGTGCGAGCCGTTCGTCGACGATCGCGACGCGCGGGGCCGTCGCCGATGTCTCTTCGGCGTCCGTGAATTCGCGGCCGCGGATCATCGGCAGGTCCAGCGCGCGAAAATAGCCGGCGCCGATGATGCGATACGTCGCATTCGAGCGCGGCGCCTGGTCCGGACGGGCGGCCCCACCCACGCGCTCGACCGTGTGCCCTTCGTGAAAATCACCGAAGGGCACGGAGGCCGCCATGCCGGCCGCGGCCACCCCCGGCAGCGCGCGGACGCGCGCCAGCACGTCACGATAGCTGGCCCGCCCGCGCACTTCGTCGTACTGCACGAGCGTCGGATCCGTGGAGACGAGCAGCTGCCGGTCGTAGCTGAAACCGGGATTGGCCGCCGCTGCCTTCAACGCGCCGCGCGCGAACAGGCCCCCGGCCGAGAGCAGCATCAGCGACAGCGCGATCTGGCCGACGACCATCACGTTGCGCGCGGAGAAGCGCCGGCCGAGGAGCGGCGATCCGTCGGCCGTCAGCGCCTTCAGGTCCGTGACCAGGTCGCTCCTGGACAGCTTCAGCGCGGGCCCGAGGCCGGATATCACGGTCGCGATCACGGCGAAGGCCGTGGTCGCCGCCATCACCATCAGATCCGGCTTCGGCTCGAACGCGATCGTGAGCGGCATCACGGCGGCGAGCGAGCGGCCCAGCGCCGCGATGCTCCAGGACGCCAGCACGAGGCCGCCTGCCGCGCCCGCCAGGGCGAGCAGCAGCCCTTCGGTCAGCAGTTGCCGGACGATCCGCGCCCGGCCGCCGCCGATCGCCAGACGGATCGCGATCTCCTTGCGGCGCGAGGACCCGCGCGCGAGCAGCATGTTCGCGATGTTCAGGCACGCGATGAGCAGCACCACGCCCGAAAGGCCCATGAGAAACGCCGCCGCGCCGGCCGGACCCGCGTCCGACGAGGGGGACGTGCTCGTGCCGAGCCGCGGCAGCGGGTTCACGGTCAGCAGTTGATCCTTGTTCTCCGCCGGGTAGGCCCGCTCGAGCTGCCGCGACAGCACGTCGAGCCGCGGCCCGGCGTTCGCCACGGTCACACCCGGCTTCAGACGTCCGGCGAGCACGAGCGACAGGTTCTTCCGATCCGCGAGACCCGTTCCGTTGTTCTTGAAGATATCGTTGACGACGACGTCGAACATGCCGAGCGGCAGCCACATGTCCGGCGAGAGGAGCGCCATCGTGCCGGTGAACTTCGGCGGCGCGACGCCCACAACCGTGAAGTCGATGGCGTTGATCTTGATGGTCCTGCCGAGGAGGTCGGCGTGCTCGTGCCGGACGATCACCACGGGGATCCGCGACGCGGGACGCTCCTCTTCGAGCGTGAACGCGCGCCCGGCCGCCAGCCTCACGCCCAGCGTGTCGAAGTAGTTGGACGAGACGACCTCGACGAACGACTGCCGCGTCGTGTCGCCGGCCGGCAGGCCCACCATCGAGAAGGTGTGCGCCGCCAGCGACTCGAACACGTCGTTGCCGTCGCGGATGTCGACGTAGTTCGCGTACGCGAAGCCCCGGTAGGAGGATTCCGCTTTCGTGCGGTCGTGGCTGAAGAGACCGACCAGCTCATCCGCTTTGCCCGCCAGCGGCTTCAGCAGCATCGCGTTGACCAGGGTGAACATCGCGCTGTTGGCGCCGATGCCGAGGGCCAGGACAAGGATGGCGACGGCGGTGAACCCCGGGGCCTTGATCAGCGTCCGGGCTCCGAAGCGCAGGTCCTGCACAAGTTGGCGCATATGGGCTTCCTTGACGGCATCCCGTTGCCGGAAGT